>SWCA01005027.1_pt1 | contig 99066 bp, 89 predicted proteins | sample 4692961 | NCBI WGS metagenome assembly SWCA01 (sample SAMN10267275, study PRJNA491770) | bioreactor metagenome | isolation source: DHS bioreactor inoculated with | place: Japan: off Shimokita Peninsula | reverse complement strand
GCGGTCGAAGAACTTGCCGCGATAGGTGGCGGCAATCACACCGGCCGGAATGCCCAGAAGCACGGCGAGGATGATGGCAACGGTCGACAGTTCGAGCGTGGCGGGGAAGAGGGTAAAGAACTCGTCCCAGACCGGCTTCTTGGTCACGAAGCTGTCACCAAGATCGCCCTGAAGCACGCCGGTGAAGTAATCCCAGAATTGCACGTAGATCGGCCGGTCAAACCCGAACTGTGCCTGTAGCTCGGCATAGCGTTCAGCGCTCACGCCGCGTTCGCCGGCCATGACCACGATCGGGTCGCCGGGCAGCACACGGATGAAAGCGAAGGAAATCAGCGTGACGCCAAGGAAGGTCGGCACGAAGGTCAGGAGCCTGGACAGGAGATAGCGAAGCATCGGCCCTCACGGTTAGCTAGGCGAGGCAACGGCCCCGGCCGGTTTGTCTAGCCCGTAACGGGAAAGGCGGGGCCATGCAACCGCACGGCCCCGCCCAAGGTTCATGGAATTACTCGGCGAGGCTGACTTCGTCGAAGATGTGGCCACCCAGCGGGTGCATCACGTAGCCTTCCACCTCGGGACGCATCGGCATGAACACGACCGAATGCGCGATCGTCGCCCAGGGCGCCTGCTCCTTGAAGATCACTTGCGCTTCTTCATAGAGACGGGTGCGCTCGGCCATGTCCGACGTTACCTTCGCGGCCTGGATCGCGTCGTCGAAGGGCTGGTAGCACCACTGCGCGCGGTTCGAACCGCCCACGCCGTCGCAGCCAAGCAGCACGGCGAGGAAGTTGTCCGGATCGCCGTTATCGCCGGTCCAGCCAAGCAGCACCGCGCCGTCACGGTCGGTGTCTTTCGACCGCTCGAGGTATTCACCCCATTCATAGGACACGATCTCGACCTCGACGCCGATCTTGGAGAAGTCTTCCTGGATCAGTTCGGCCATGCGCCGGGCGTTCGGGTTGTAGGGACGCTGCACCGGCATCGCCCAGATCTTCATGCTCAGGTCGGTCACACCGGCTTCTTCCAGCGCGGCCTTCGCGGCTTCGGGATCGTAGGCATCGTCGACCACCGCATCGTTATACGACCACATGGTCGGCGGGATCGGGTTCTTGGCGATCTGGCCGGAGCCCTGGAACACCACGTCGATGATTGCCTGCTTGTCGATGGCGCTGTTGAGCGCGCGACGCACGGCCGGGTTGTCGAACGGCGGCATCTGGGTGTTGTAGGCGAGGTAGCCCACGTTCAGCCCTTCCTGCTGCATCACGTTCACATCCGGGTTCGACTGCATCTCGGCGACGTCGGCCGGGTTCGGATACGGCATCACGTGGCATTCGCCGGCGAGCAGTTTCTGGTAGCGCACCGAGTTGTCGGTGGTGATGGCGAAGACGAGGTTATCGACCTTCGGCAGCCCTTCGCGCCAGTAATCGGGGTTCGCCGCATAGCGGATCACCGCGTCTTTCTGGTAGGCGACGAATTCGAAGGCGCCGGTGCCGATCGGCTGCTGGTTCAGCATCTCGGGGGTGCCGCCTTCGAGCATCGCATCGGCGTATTCGGCCGACTGGATCGAGGCGAAGTCCATCGCGAGGTTGGCGATGAAGGGGGCCTCGGGCCGGGTCAGCACGAATTTCACCGTCATGTCGTCGACCTTCTCGATCGACGAGATCAGGTCGGGCATCGACATGCCGTTGAAGTATTCCCAGGTGCCGCCGGAGACGGTGTAGTAGGGGTTGGCTTCGTCGTTCTGACGCATGAACGAGAAGATCACGTCGTCGGCGTTGAAGTCACGCGTCGGGGTGAAATAATCGGTGGTGTGGAACTTCACGCCCGGACGCAGGTGGAAGGTATATTCCAGTCCGTCTTCGGAGGATTCCCAGCTTTCGGCGAGGCCGGGGACCACTTCGGTGGTGCCGGTCTTGAATTCGACGAGCTGGTTGTAGATCGGGTGCGCCGAGGCGTCGAAGGTGGTGCCGGAGGTGTAGAGCGCCGGGTCGAAGCCCTCGGGGCTACCTTCGGAGCAGTAGACCAGGGTGGACTGGGCCGAAGCCGCGCCCGCCATCGACAAGACCAGGCTCGTCGCGGTCAGAAAGGATCGTAGTGCCATGGAATAACTCCCTATTCATATGTTTTGCCCGGCGTCTTGCCGCAGGCAACCTGCCTCGCACCGCGCAGTCCGCCCCGGTGTTTCACTTGAGGGCGACGGGTTTGTTGAAACCCGGAAACATTTGGCGGTCTTAGGTTTTTTGTTCAGAGTTCTTGCGCCCCTTCGTCGGGGATTAAGACCCGAAACTTGGCGCGGATCAAGGCATGTCGCCGTGGAAATTTGATCAAAGCGTCAAACAACGCCACATCGCCGGTCCAAAACGGCGCTTTGCTGGCCGCCCCGGCGTAAATTGTCTTGAGTCCCGGGCAGTTTGGAATCGTTCGGCAATCAATGCGTGAGTAGATGCGCCACCGACTCTCCCAAAGAGAGACGTGTTATCCATGCTGCAACGGAATGTATGCAGTGCGGTGTTCGGCTGATTCTGTGTCGCACCACCGGCCCTGACGACTGGCGCGGCTTTCTCGCAATGCCGGTTCGCACCGGGCGCGCTATCAGCTGTTTGACCCCACCGCGTCGGCGGCGCATAGCGGCTTTGCGGTATTGGCAGTTCTCAAAAAGGTCAGTTGCTCTTACCTTGAGCCCAAGGGAGGAAACGAACAGAGCAGATTCTGAGGTTTCCAATATGGCTTATATCGCAACCACCAACACCGTGAGCGACCACCGCTCGCTCATCGCCCGCAGCTTCGCCGCGATTGGCGCTTTCTTCGTGGCCTATATCGACGCGCGCTCGCGTCGCGGCGCCATCGAGGCGCTGAACCAGCTGTCCGACGCCGAGCTTGCCGAGCGCGGCCTGACCCGTGAGGGCATCGTCCGCTACGTTTTCGCGGATTCGCTATATCTTTGACCGAGACAGATCGCAGCAAGAGCCGGGCCGTCGCGCCCGGCTTTTTGCGTGTCGGTTTGGGAGAGGTGTGGATCAAGGAAGGCTGGAGCGGGCGACGGGAATCGAACCCGTATCATCAGCTTGGAAGGCTCGCGTTCAAATCTGGAAAAATTCTCTACATTCAATGCAGTAATCGTTACTATCATATGATTTTGCAGGTGATCTGTCGGAAAAGAATTTCTGGAGCGGGCGGCGGGAATCGAACCCGCGTCATCAGCTTGGAAGGCTGAGGTCTTACCACTACACAACGCCCGCGCCGGAGATGACTGCCTATTTCATTGCGGATTTTCCGTCAAGATGGCTTTGCCAGGAGGACGACCTGACGCCCCAAAACCCGTCACCGTTCGCCCCACCTATCCCCACATCTCGCGCATCCTGGCGGCCACGTCGATTGGGGCTGGCGCGGGGCGAGCCGCGGCGCCTTGGTGCGCAGGCGACCAATGGACAGCCTCGAACAGGTCGAGGATCTCTTTCGGGATGAACCGCGTGCGCATGGCGTAGACGTGCCGGTCGCCGTTCTTCGCCTGCTGGGTCACATAGAAACTCAGCGGAAGCCCAATGGTCAGGTCGTCCTTCGCCCGGGTCATGGCGACGTAGAGCAGCCGCCGTTCTTCTTCGAGGTCCCGGGTCGAGCCGGTGCCGAAGTCGGAGGGGATGCCGCCGTCGACGGCGTTCAAGAGATAAACCGATTTCCACTCCTGTCCCTTGGCGGAGTGGATCGTCGACAGGATCAGATAGTCCTCGTCCTTGAGCGGCACACCGGCCTGGTCGGAGGTTGCGTCCGGTGGATCGAGGGTGAGTTCGGTGAGGAAGGCTTCGGCGGAGGGATAGCCGGCGGCGATCTGCTCGAGCTGCAGCAGGTCGGCGCGGCGGGCCTCGGCATCGTCGTGGATCCGGTCGAGATGCGGATCATACCATGCCCTGGCGAGACCAAGAACGGAGGGCCAATCGGCGTGGGTCATCATCGCCGCGACGAAGCCGGGCCAGTCGGCGGCGGCGTTCGCGGGAGGCGCCACGTCGTGGAGCGCCGCGCGCGGGTCGGACGCAAGGTCGAGAGCATCGAGGATATGCCCCGCCGATTTCGGCCCGATGCCGGGGATCAGCTGCAACACGCGGAACCCGGCCACCCGGTCGCGCGGATTGCGGGCGAGGCGCAGGAACGACAGGAGGTCCTTCACGTGGGCGGAGTCGAGAAACTTGAGGCCGCCGAACTTCACGTACGGCACGTTGCGCCGGGTGAGTTCCGCCTCGATCTGGATCGCGTGGCTGGAGGTTCGAAACAGCACTGCCTGCTCCTTGAGCTTCACCCCGGTTTCACGGGCCTCGAGGATATAGTCCACGAAGCAACGCGCCTGCTCCGCCTCGCTCTGGACGGTTACCAACCGCGGTTTCCGGTCCGAGACCCTCTCTGTCCAGAGGTCCTTCGTAAAACGTTCGCGGGCCTCAGCGATCACCGCGTTCGCCGCCGCAAGGATCGGCTGCGTGGAGCGGTAGTTGCGGTCGAGGGTGATGACCTCGGCCCTGGGTTCGTAGCTTGCGGGAAAGTCGAGAATGTTGCGCACGGTCGCGGCGCGGAAGGCGTAGATCGACTGCGCGTCGTCGCCCACCACCGTGAGCCCTCGACCGTCCGGTTTCAGCGCCTTTAGGATGCGCGCCTGCAACCGGTTGGTGTCTTGGTATTCGTCGATCAGCACGTGGTCCCAGGCCCCGCCGATATGCGCGGCGAAGTCCGGGTCCGACATCACCTGTGCCCAGGCGACAAGGAGGTCATCGTAGTCGAGCACGTTCTGCGCCTGCTTGGTGGTAACATAGGCGCTGAACAGCTGCTTCAGCTCCGCCTCCCAGCGGGCGCACCAGGGGAAATGATCTTGCAGCACCTCCGAGAGCGGCTCCTCAGCGTTCACCGCGCGGGAGTAGATCGCGAGGCAGGTGGCCTTGGTGGGAAACCGTGCCTCGGTCTTCGACAGGCCGGCGGCATGGCGGCAGAGGTTCATGAGATCGGCGCTGTCCTCGCGGTCGTGGATCGAGAACTCGGGGTTCAGCCCGATCGACAGGGCATGTTCGCGCAGGATCCGCGCGCCGATGCCGTGGAAGGTGCCGGACCATGTGAGCGCTTCCGCGGCGACCGCGGTGCCCATGGCGTCGGTCGTGATCCGCTCGACCCGGCGGGTGAGTTCCGCCGCGGCACGGCGGGAGAAGGTCATCAGAAGGATGCGGTGAGGATCGGCACCATTGACCAGCAGATGGGCGACCCGGTGCGCGAGGGTGGTGGTCTTGCCAGATCCCGCGCCGGCGATGATCAGCAGCGGCGGCGCGCCGCCGTCACCGACACCGAAATCCACCGCCGCGCGTTGGTCTGCGTTCAACTTGTCGAGATAGCCCGTCGCTGCCATGCCCTGCCTCGTTCGTTGCTCTGTTTTGGGCAAGATAGCGCGATTGGAACGAAAAGAGAACACAAGTGTGGAGGCGGGCAAACCCGGTCCCAATTTCGACCCGCTGTCATTCTCCTCTGATGGGCGAAAGCCACCGATATGGCTCAGTTGATCGTAGTCAATTTCAGCAATCGGCCCGGAGCAGACGTTGGACATTTTGCAGGCTTTCTGCCTGAAAAAGGTCATTGGCATCTGGCGAAGCAAATTACAGCTCCGAGAGCCCAATCAAACGCGAAAAAGAGACGGTCTTCATTGGGAGATGCAGAGGCGGACTTCTGCCTGCCCACTGCCGTTGGGATTGGCAAGCTGGGAACTTTGCTACACATCTCGCGCCACGGTTCAATGGAGATGCATGATGCGAAACCCCATCCTGATCGCGACGACCTTGTTGCTGGCCCTCTCGCCCAGCGTCGCGTCCGCGGGCGGACCGAAAGGCTGCCCTCCTGGCCTCGCCATGAAAGGAAACGGCTGCCTGCCGCCTGGTCAGGCCAAGAAGATTTACGAGCGCGGCGAATACCTTTCCGGCGATTACGTGCTAATCCGGTCTCCAGAGATTTACGGTCTGGACCCCAGCGGGACATATTTCCGTCTCGGGAACTATGTCTACCGGGTCGATCATGAAACGAAAAAAGTGCTCGACCTGATCGGTGCGGTTGCCGCTATTCTGGACTGACAAATCTCATCCGAGCGAACGAACGCAGCGTGCGCAAGAGACCAGCGCAACGCGCGTCTGCCGTCCGCCCCAACTGGGGGTCCGCTGGCGGCCCGGAGCCGACACGCACCGGCGGGTCTTGTTAGCGAGGCAACGCCGGCCAAAACCGCCATTTGCCGAACGTGGGCGATTGAGTCCCAAGCGATCGATCGTGCCGTTGAACCAAGCGCACGAGCCCAATTACTACGAATGGCCAGGTCCTCTATTGAGAGGGCGATGATCCAGGAAGGCCGCAAATCTCCTCCACCGTTTCAAGCTCTTTGTCCCAATCCGCCCGATCGCGGCAACAGATATGAGCATTGGGGCGAATGTGGATATCGCTGTCAAGCGAGCCTGCTGGCACGACCAACAAGTCGCCGTTCGTTGAAATTGTCGGCACTGCGGAGCCGCATTGTGTGCAGAAGCTCTTCGCATGTTGTGTTTCTGGGAGATGGAAGGTCTTTATGTTATCGCGTCCCGCCAACCACTCAACCACCGCCGTCGAAGAAAACAGGTTTGCGGCATGGGCCGAGCCGGTGTTCTTGCGGCAGCGTGAGCAATGGCAAAGGAAAAAGCTCTCAAACGCACCAATGACCTGGAACCTCACGGCTCCGCACAGGCAGCTTCCTGACGACACCTTCTTCATTACCTACAACCTTTCCTGATCGAACCGGAACTCAACCGCAATCCATTGGACCAAAGAAGCGCAGGTCCATCAACACTCCAAGATCAAACTGGCAGTTCATCAAATTGGGTTCATGCCCGACCGCGAGGGCAACATAGTCGTTATAACCGTGGCCGAGCGGCACCGATCGCGCATGATCTCCATTCGGCGGAAGTCGAATACCATTGTTTTCCGGACCCGCATCCGTTTGACCCACTTGGAGCGCACGTGCCGACGTTTGCTTTCGGCCCCAATCGGACTCGCCGCACCATGCTTGGATGCTGCGGTTGAAGCCGGCATGGCTGACATTAGAATTGCTCCTCACTAGCGGGTGTGGGGTGAGTGTGCGCCGTCCCCAGTGCTTCTTGACTCCAGACTCGCACATTTGACAGTCTCTCAGTGCGTCCAGAGTATAAGGCAGCGCCAGACGCACTTTTTCACGTCTGCCGACAAGAGCCGGCACCGGACCGTTCCGGGGAAGGCCGAGACACCCTTGCACTGGAGAGCAAGATGCCATCCTCGAAATCGCCTGTGGGCGCGCATGACCACCTGTTGGAAATCTACGAAGCCGAAGTCGAGGTCGAATATCGCGGCGAGCGGTATCGCGTCCGCGACAACGGCGCGGTCTATCGACTAACCGAGTTCAGGAAACGCGCCCGTCCGCTCGACAAGACATGGACCTTCGGACGCCAGAACCTAACGACCGGCTATCATCTTCTTGCCGGTGTTCCTATCCATCGCATCGTCTGCACCGCCTACAACGGTCCGCCCCCCACAGATCAGCACGTCGTCGATCACATCGACACCAACCGGGCGAACAACAGGCCCGACAACCTCCGCTGGCTCACGAGGCTGGAAAACGCGCTGTTGAACGAGACCACCGCCCGCCGCATCGAGCTGGCGTATGGATCGATTGAAGCGTTTCTCGAAGACCCGTCGAAGCCCAAAAATGAGACCTCCTTTCCTGACGTCTCGTGGATGCGGACCGTGACCAGGGAAGAGGGTGCCAGAACCAATTCACGTTTCGAGGCGTGGGCGAAGAGCGGATCAGTCCCGAGCGGAGGTGCAATCGGCGAGTGGCTCTACGGAACCCGTGAGCGAGCTGACTTCGAGCCGGAGCTGGAAGAGTATGAAAGCCTGACGCCATCGGCGATCCAAGTGAAGTGGAGGGTCCCGACCGAGTTTCCGGGATGCCCGGATGCGGTGTCAGATGGGTTGGAGGGATACGCCGAGAACCTCCGGTTCGGTGAGGTCTTCGCCCGGAACGACATCTACAAGAGCTTGGTCGTTCAGTGCGCGCTCGTCGAAGACGGGCTGGTCGTTCTTACCCGTGCTGCGGAAGCTGACGCGATCAAGGACTGGGCTGTCGCCATGATCACGATCCGTGGCGAGCTGTTCGTTCACCGCAGCGAGCATCAATATTTCACGCTTCAGGGTGCGCTGAAGACCTTCTGCGAGCTGACTGGCGAAAGTTTGGAGGACAGCATCGACGACTATACGTGAAGAGCGTCCCATGTGTCCTGGTTTTTTTGTCCCATCTCTTGCACCGGACCGGCCCAGAGCTGCCATTCGCTTTTTAGGCGGGCGCTGCGGCGCAGCTTCACCGAACCGGCCATTTGTCCATCGCGCAGCGAACGTCTGGTTCTGATGCGCATGGCCTGCAAAAATCAAGACTTGTGCTCACCGTGGGACGTTCGATGCGGGACGGGGCTATCGTTCGCATGCTGCTGGCAACTGCCTGCATTTTTGAATGCCATGTAGTCTGCATACTTTGACCAAACTGATGACATTGGAAAACTGCAGATACTAGCAAATCACTAGCGCCCAAGACAACGGGGAGTAGCTCAGAAATCTTGCCGGCGGAGGCAATTGCTTGAACGACGCAACGTCCAAATTGCAGCTCAGCGAAATAGTCTCAAGCTTAGCTTGGGCATTGAAATATGCCTTGGCTGTCGGCTTCGCTACCTTGCTTGTCTTAGGTGACCGGCTAAATGTTCCCGGCAGGATGACAGATGAGATCGTCTGGCGTCCAGATAGAGCCTTTACGTGGGCTTTAGTAACTTTGCTCGTTCTCGGCGCAGTTCGCGCTCTTGTTGTGTGGGGCAATCGAGCAGAGAATGAAAACCTCCGTGCGGCAATCGAAGTTAATAAGTCAAAGGACATTGCTCCGATCGAACTGTCTACCCGCATTGGTAGGTGGATGGCAGATGAAGAGTTTGTGGCGGAATTCCAGAACGTTGGCCGGTATGAGGTTCGTCGGACACGCGCAGCCAACTTTGCTATGATGTCTATAGGTAAGAACCACGGGCCGTTGCGTGTTCGGGCTGGCCAGTTTGCTTTCGATGCGCCGGAAGTTTGGCGTTCAACGGGAGTTGGAACCTTGGTTGTGAGCAATCGTCGTATGATTTGGCTTGGAACAACTAGGCGGCAGGAGTGGCGTTGGAGTGTTGTTGGTGACGTGATCTCGGATCGTAATGGCCTCTTGGTATTTGGGCGATCTGGACGCCCCGTCGGACTAAAGATGCATCCTGCGCCCGAGGTTTTTGCCTACATTGAACAGCAGCTTGGTGTTTAGTCGCCAAAGACTGCTCTCGACCTCCATTTACATTTCATGCGTCGCGACGTTGCTAGTTTCGCACGCAACTCTCGCACGTTGTAAGTGCCTGAAATCAAAGAGACGGGTGAGGCATGCAAAATTTACCAGTTTTGAACGCGCGACCGAAAGCGGTCTTTCTCGCAACGGCAGCAATGTCCGCTTTCCAGTCGTTGGTGCATCGTGCGCCGAAGGTCCGGAAACCGCCCAAGTCGCATAACCGATACAGCAGACGTGCGGTCACATCATGCCTCAGCGAGACCGTCGGCGAGTATTTTCTGCACCGCCCGGATGCGTGGGGTCGCCTGCAGTTCTTCGTGCGTGACGATCCAGATCGGCACGGGGATCGGCGCCATAGTCGGGCATAGCCGGCGCACGCCGGGCGTGCGATCCGCGACGTCGCGAAGCATCGGCGCCACCCCCAGGCCGCGCCGGACCATTTCCCAGACGACGACCGCCGAGTCCGCCTGCAGGCGAAAGTCGTCCGGCTCGACGGGAATGCCCAGGCCGCGCAAGTTCTCGGAGAACGCGGTCAGGTCGGCAAAACCGATCACGCTGTCCTTTTTCAGCTCGGCCAGGCTCGACGGCAGTCCATGTCGGGCCACCCAGTCATCCGACGCGTAGAAAAACGCCTCGGTGTCGCGGACATGCTGCCCGACAAGGCCCGCGCGGTCCGGTCTGGCGTGACGGATCGCGATATCGGCCTCCCGGCGATGCAGGTTGCTGATCTCATTCGAGGACACGATAGCCGTCGTGATTTGCGGCGCAGCCTGACGGATCTGCGCCACGATTTCCGGCAGGATATAGGTGGCAAAACTGTCGGTCGCCGAGATGCAGACCCGCCCACCGACGTCCTGCACCCTGCCGCTGGCGGTCAGCGCGACAGATTCCGCGGACTCGGCCATGGCCGTCGTATGCGCCAGCAAATCGGCCCCTGCCGACGTCAGCACGAGCTTGCGGCCCATCCGGTCGAACAGGGAAACACCCAATTGCATTTCCAGCGCGGCGACCTGGCGCGACAAGGTCGGTTGGGTGAGCCCGAGCCGCCGCGACGCCGCCGAGAGCGATCCTTGCGCGGCGGTTTCGTGAAACGCGCGGATGAGGTTCCAGTCAAGCCTGCTCATGCGCATTCGTATAAGTATGTTTCCGATTTAGTCAATTTTCACGAAAACTGTATATGTTACCTCTCTCTCCCGACGCGCGGCCCTGGCCGGTGCGGCGCATCGAAACAGGGTCCGTGTTGCCCGGGTCGGCAAAGACGCCGAACGGCGGCACCGGTCCGACAACGAGGAGAGAGATGTGATTCATTGCCTGGCCCCCACGGTCGCCGCCATCGTTTTCGGCACCGCCGCGCTTGCCCAACAACCGCCCGAAACGTTCGCAACCGCCGCCGCGTCGGCCCTGGCGCACTACCCGTCTGCGGGTGTCGCCGTCGTCCGGATCGTCGATGGAGAGATCGGCTGGACCGGCTACGCCGGGGAGCAGGGGCCGGGTACGCCCGTGACCCGGTCGACCCTGTTCAACACCGCCTCGCTTGCGAAGACCGTCACCGCCGAGCTCATGCTCCGTCTCGCCGACGCCGGCCACCTTGCGCTCGATGAGCCGATTGCGACCGAGTACGTGCATCCCGACCTCGCCGAAGACCCGCGCTATCGGCTGCTCACGCCCGCAATCATGCTCTCGCACCAGGCGGGTTTGCGGAACTGGCCCTATTCCTATGACGACAGCCGCCTCGCCTTCATCCAGGACCCCGGCACCGGCTTCACCTATTCGGGCATCGGCTACCAGATCCTTTCCGAATTCGCCGCCCGGCGGATGGGCGCCAACTTTCCCGATCTGGTGCGAGACTGGGTGCTGGCACCGACCGGCGTCGCGGGCGACGCTTTCCTCGGCGCGGCACTTGCGCCGGATATGCGCCGCGCAAAACCGATGCTGCGCGACGGTAAATATGCCAACATCGGTGCCTCGGAAATGCCGCCGAGCGCGGCAGACAATCTGTTCGTGACCGCGCCCGCCTACGCGACCCTGTTGCTCGCGATGTTGGAAAAGACGCCCCTGTCCGGCACGCTTGCCGGGGCGCGGGTGACACCGATCCTCGACACCGCCGACCACGCGGAATGTGTCTTGCCGGACCGGTCGGAGTGCCCGATTGAGGTCGGGCAATCGCTCGGCTGGAGCGTCGCGCGTTTCGACGAGGCGCATTATGTGTTCCACACCGGGTCGGACCGGGGGGAAAACGCCATCGCGGTCTACGACATCGTCGGGCGCGATGGCTGGATCGCCTTCGTCAACGGCGGCAACGGCATGGGGGTCTGGCTCGAGCTGATGGAGACGCTCGCGCCCGATGATCCCTATTTCCATTTCGTAAGATCGCTGCCCCAGGTGCGGCAACTCCTTGCGCAGATCAACGGCGACTAGGCGCGCGCCACCCTGCACACTCCACCCCCGGACCACAAAGCCAAAACAGAAAAGGCTCTTCCATGACTTCTGTACACCCGCACCTGCGCCTTTCCGGCGCACTCATTTTCGCTGCCTTCGCCACGGGCCTGATCAGTGTTGCCCCGGCCATCGACTCGGCCGACTACCTCGTCGAGGCAGCGAAGGCGCCGACCCAGGTCCAGATCGCGGCGACCGGCCAGATCGTCATGGCGCTCTGCTATCTTGGCTTCGCGCTGCTCCTGTTTCCTCATGTCCGCAGGGCGAGCGAGACGCTGGCGCTCGGGTTTCTCGGATTCCGGGTCATCGCGACTGGCGTGGCGATTGTGGCGACGGTGGTCATGCTGGCGCTTCTGAGCCTGAGCCATCTGGCGGTGGCGCTGCCGGCGGGCGATCTCGCCGGGATCGCGGTGGTGGGCGAAACGCTGAGGATCGCGCGCGATCAGCTGAACCACGTCTTCATGGTCGTCGCCCTGTCGGTCGGCAACGCGATGTTCTACCTGCTGACCTTTCGCGCGCGGCTCCTGCCGCGGTGGCTGGCGCTGTTCGGGATCGCGGGCGCGCTCCTATCGGTCGCCGCCAGTGGCGCGATTCTCTTTGGAACGATGGACATCATCACCGTGGAATACATCGCGTTGAACATGCCGACGGCCATGTCGGACCTGATCCTGGGGCTCTGGCTATTGTTCAAGGGGTTCAGGCCGGCACCGGTTCCGGCCTAGACCGGGGCCGATGCGCCGTTCAGACCCCACCGGGCGCGAAGGCGATGCCCCGACCGCACCGTGCACATCTTGGAAGGAGCTGTCAGGCGGATGAGAACCAGTCCCCAGAAGCGCAGGATCTTCGTCACACATACCGATCGTTCGCAGGCGCCACAACGAATGTCTGCTTTCCGCTCTAGCCAGACTTCCGCTCACGGCCCTTTGCCGACCTTCGGACTGCATGACAACGCCGCGGCGCAGCTTCACCAAAGCGGTCGTTCGCGCGTCGCGCAGCATTTTCCGACGGACGAGGTCCGCTGAGCGGGACATACCGGTCGCTCCAATGCCCTGGCCGGATAGCACCGAAGGTGCCGGCCCATCGCCAGACCGCGCCCCGGGCTGGCGATTTGGTGAGGCTGGGTGTACCGCCCACGCGAAGCGTGGACATGGCGGGATAAAGCGCGCCGACGGGCCGTTGGGTCGCCATCTCGCGGTCTGCCGATGTCCCTTGTTGCGAACGGCAGGAACGGGCTCGAAGCAATCCTTCATCCTCTGGGTCGCGAACTCATGACAGCATGCTGTCACCCATTTACTTAGATAACTACCTGAACAGGGCAGGTGTCCACAAATCTAGGGTCACATCAGACACATAGCCGCAACTACAAGGTGGCCGATGGTTACGTCGATGTCCTCAGTCAGCTCCAGTCAATACGCTCTCGACGCTAACGCCATAAGTGACGAACGGTTATGAGCGGGATTGGCAAACTCCGTAAAATGTGGTCAGCTTGAACATACAAACTTTAAAGATACATACACCGAGAAGACGCTCTCGCCATTCTAGAACGGACCATGATCCAATCTCCTTATCTTGAAGACGCCCTCAAACAGCACTTTCGGGTTGGCGACTCCGGGAAATGGAAAGTGGATGTGGAGAAAGATATTGACAAGATCGCTGCCTCTGCAGCTTCCAAGGCTATCTCCACTCCACCCGTGTTGGTCGTTAAAAGCAAAATAGATAAGTCAGGAAAAACGATCTATTTCGCAGGTGACATAGAAACAGATCTGATCCTAAGAGCTACGTTCAAACGGCTGTGTATGCAGTGCGGTATCAAACTGCCCAACCGGGAAGACATCTTCAACGGCATCGTGGAAGCAACGAGCGAAGCATCTCCTTTCCTTGTTACTAAGTGTGACATCAAATCTTTCTATGAGAGCTTAAATGCGGAACCCATCGTTCGAGGACTGCTGGTAGACACAAGAACGGATACCAACCTCAAAACAGTCATCACACAAATCTATAACGCAGCCTCTATCGACAAGTCGGTTGCTCCACGCGGCCTAGCCCTAAGTACCGTCTTCGCAGAAATTGCCCTTCGAGATTTCGATCGCACGATCAGAAAGACATCCGGCGTTCATCGATATTTCAGATACGCCGATGACATGATCGTATTCTCATTGCCGGATGCTGAAGTCATTCCAACGATAGAAAACGAGTTGGCAAAACTAGGCTTACATCTTAACGATAAGACAGAAACCTGTTCCGTGGCTGCGATAGGAAAACTAAAGCCAGCGAACGCCTCACTGCCAATTTCGAACTATACCTATCTGGGTTACCACATTGCAGCTCATGAAAAGGTGTCTAGCTACACTTCGCGCCAATTTGACATCTCGATTTCCGAAGTAAAACTCAAGAAAAGGAAGACAAGAATCTTCCTTTCTCTGCACGCATTCATGAAAGACGGAGACGCCGGTTTACTCATCGACCGTCTTAACTACATTAGCACCAATCAATCGATTTTTAAAACGCGCCATACGAGAGGTGCCAGAAAGCAGAAAATCCGGACGGGTATCCACTACAATTATCCAAGATGTGGTCACTATCCTGCGTCGCAACGTGGCCGAGTTCAAAAAGAACATAAAGCTCACGAATTGATCGAACTAGACGTTGTGCTAAAGAACGCACTTCAGGGACCAGGAAGCGAGTTTGCTGCAACAATCGCATCCCTCCCGTCCACCACTCAAGAACGTTTGCATACCATTTCATTTGCACAAGGCTTCAAGAAGAAGCTTATGAAACGCTACACCCGAGTCCGGGTTGCACAGATCTGCAAGGTTTGGGGGCATGAATGAAACAGACAAGCGACTGCGCGAACTCCGAGCAGTCCTGACAGAAACACTTCCGTATGAACTTCCGCTGGGCTTTACCAACGACAACCTTTTCCTGTCCGAGCTGAAAGATGACGACCTTGACGACCCGCAACGCAAAGCGGTCGCCCAGTTGAGACATTCCAATTCCGGCTACACCAAACCTTTTCTTTTCAAAATCAATAGATCAATGCGGTCGCGAAACACATTGGCGATCATTCATCCCGGTCAACAGCTGAAAATTGCGAAATTCCTCGCGGATTTTGAAAACACAATCATCCAAGCTTGTTCCCGCAGTACTTTCTCTCTGCGTTATCCGGCCTCGACACTTAAGATTTACAAAAAAGGCAGCACATCAGACGTAAGAAAACGGTGGTCCCTTGGGCTGCCAGATCAACAATTCGGTGAGATTATTGAAACCGAGTATTCGCCTTCGTTCTTTGCGTACAAAAAATACCTCCTGCTCAATCTGTTCTATTCATCAAACGAACTAGTTCGACTAGAGAGCCGCTTCAGTCACCTTAGGACGTTGGATGTCTCAAGATGTTTTTTCAACATCTACACTCATTCGATTACCTGGGCTCAAAAGGAGAAGGACTTTTCCAAGAAAAACTCGAACCAATATTCTTTCGAGCAGCAGTTCGACACTGTTATGCAAAAGGCAAACTACAACGAAACTGCTGGCATCGTTGTGGGGCCAGAAGTGTCTCGCGTTTTTGCAGAGGTAATATTGCAGCGGGTTGACCTTGAACTGGAACGCAGCGCCAAGGAAAAGGGGCTAGTTTCAGAGAAAGACTACGTCGTGCGTCGTTATGTCGACGATTTCCATTTTTTCGCAAAAAATGTCGATACGCTCAACATTCTAGAAGACCTGCTGTCAGACGGTCTAGAAGAATACAAACTATTCCTGAATGTAGAAAAACGTGAAGAGCTGCAGCGACCCTTTGTGACACGCATTTCACGTGTGAAGCACGAAGTTGGTCAGGTGTGCGCTAGCCTAGAAAGCGCCCTCGGGCAAAAGATCGAAATCAGTCCTGATTCACGGTCAGCAGTTTCAGATGCGCAGAAGTCAGGGCGAAAGGCTCTAGATGCACTTCGTTTCTTAGGAGGTTCGGAGAGACACGCATTCGTCAACTCTTTCTCGGACGTTTTCACCTCGATCGACCGAATTATCAAACAGCTAGATGGTTTGGAAGTCGACGGTGATCACAGAGAGAAGGCATTGGAAGAGCTTTTCGGTCGATTGAAGTTCACAGTAAGGATCCTTTTCTATCTTCTTTCTGTCGATTACCGAGTGCCACCCTTAATCCGCTCAGCTTTCCTTTTGGAGAGAATTGTGAAGCTGTCTAAGAGGTTTCCCCAATCGGAAAGGAAGGCAGTAAAGGCGCACATTGCTTACGAACTTAGCCAACTCCTTGGGAGCAACTACTCTGACCAGAGCGGCCCTCTACCTTTAGAAATCACAAATACTTTCCTAATCGGCCTTATGGTCGATCCTATTTCCTTTTGCGAGCAGTCAACTGCGAGGGAAGTAATAGAGAACGTACTATCTGGGAATCATGTTGGCTACTTTGCAACTCTCTGCGCCCTCCACTACATGAATAGTGTTCAACCTGCGGATCTGGTACACAACGATCAACTACATGAAATGGCGATCAGAGATGCCTTTTGCCGAGCAACGTTAAAGTTTCTCGCGGGAGAATCTTGTGACTTGCGGATCAACGCAGAGCACTATTTAGTATTTTGTGACTTTCTTTCTTGCAAGGCCGTCGACCAAACAATGCGTTGGGAGGCATTTCGCAGTAAGCTAGGCGTTACTGAAATATCGAAAGCAAAATTCGAAGAGCTAATGGTACGGCTTCGTCACACAAATTGGAGCGAGCCGGGACACGAATTCGAGTTGTTGATTAAGCGGTTGCCGCCTGTCTACTTCGCATGATATCCTACCTGAGGTGGCAGTTTTCTTGCGCTAGATTGTGAGGATCGACTCGTCGAAAATCATTGAGTCTCGTTTTCAATAGGCGGTGTCCGGCCAGACCTTCGGGTGACATTGTCCTGTTGACTGTGAGACAAACTACACACATGAGCGCGTCTACTGCCACCACAATACCAGAGCCGCCCGCTCAAATACCCCGAATTACATGTACAATTGCATCTTCCAGCCTGCGCTGCCTTGCTTCGAAGTCAACAACTGAAAGCCTCCCGTTTCCGGACGGCTGCTTTAAGATCACATTGTTTTAGCATTGCACCAGCAGCGAAGGTCCGCTTCCCGCCCGAAACCAGTCTTTTCGGCCGTTACATTGCGGCCCGGCGACTGTGACATCGTTAGCTTCACATAATGCACCTTACGGAGCTTATGTTTTGGGCTGGAGATGAAGCGAGGGCACACTGGTAGTCAACGTGAGTCGGGATCAAACGCCGCGCCTCGGCGGCTACGATGTGCTTTTCTGGTTGGACAAGTCATGCTCCTTATGGTTGTCTTTGGATGTGCCGAACACAGCGTGAGCTATGACCGATCAACCCGTTAAGAAACTGTCTATTCCAATCCCGGAAGAGCTCTTGGACTACGTGCCTCAAGCTATTCTTAGGCTGAGTTACCTCCACGAGGGTTTGGAAATTGCCGTTGGAGGAGTGGGTCTGGAGATTGTTGCGAAAAGGGGGGAGGTCCCACCAGACCTCCCGAGAGAAATTCGATACCAGCTTTATCGAGAAAAGATCTTTCAGGAGACGCTGCCACTCCGGCGCGACCTCTACAAGATGTTGGCAAGTTGATGCAGGTTTGGCCACTCCGCTTTAGGGAGCTCGCTTCGGATCGGATTTTGGTTGCCGACGATGCGGGTGGTTACTTCCTCTCAAACGAAGACTTTTTGGAACGCTACGCTCTCGATCAGTTGAGCGTTTCGGACCGCGCATTTCTTCAGTGCCAAGGTCATGCCTTCGAAGAAGCCGGTGATCTTTCCCATGTTGGCTTTTTGTCGCGCTGGTCTGCACGCCAACACGTGGAAGGTTCTTCAGCGTACATCATTCTGGTCCCGACCCTCAGGTGCGACTTGAAATGTAGCTACTGCCAGGTTTCCCGTGCACCCGTGACGGCACCCGGTTTTGACTGGAACGAAGAGACCCTCAACCAGGTTATCGCTTTCCTCGACGGGTTGAGTGTCACGGAGATCAAAATTGAATTCCAAGGGGGCGAGCCTCTGCTCCGGCTGGATCTCCTTCAGGCCGTCACTGACTTCGCGCGCAAGCGTTTCGAGCATGTCGAATTCGTGGTCTGTACCAATCTGCAGACGGTCAATGAAGAGGCGCTCACATTTCTCTCCGACAGCGATGTCTTCGTCAGCACTTCTCTGGATGGCCCGGATGAACTCCACACCCGCAATAGGACAGAGCGGCAGGAACTTACGGAGCAGTTTCATAAGAACCTGTCGTTGCTGTTGGAAAGCTTTGGCCCGGGGAAGGTCTCGGCGCTACCAACGATCGACTTGGAAAACCCACCCGACCCGGAGGAGTTGATTTCTGTCTATGAAAGCTATGGGCTGACATCGCTATTCCTAAGACCGGTCAACTACCAAGGGTTTGCTCGCAAGGCCCACAGCGGGTCTCAGAATGCCGCGTTATGGAATGCGTACTACCAACGCTTCGTCCGATACTTGATTGAGCGGAATCACAGAACGGGACACGTTGTCGAAGAATTCTATCTGTCGCTTTGCCTGCGACGAGTCTTAGGTCCCGGGGCGGATGGACACACAGATTTGCGCAATCCAAATATCCCCTCGGAACAGAGCATTCTCATCGATTTCGATGGCCAGATTTACCCGAGCGACGAGGCCCGGATGCTGGCCCGTATTCGAAGAGTCGATCTATCCATAGGGAACGTGGCAGATGGCGTTGATGCCGAAAAGCTTGCGTTGATGGCGCCATCACACATCAACAATTTCGACCCAGATTGCATTCACTGCCCGTACCAACCGTTCTGCGGATCCGATCCAGTCGATGACCTTTCCAGAACAGGAAGGATAGATTTACCTCGGCACGAGAGCTGGTTTTGCCAGCGCCAAATCTCGGTGTTCGATTTGGCAATTGAGCTCCTTTACAGCTGTGATGATCGTGATCGCTTCTCGGTCAGCCGGTGGCTTGGCCTCCAGTCGATCCCCGTTGAGCTGAGGCCGGTTGCGCCATGATTCCGCTCCAATTGAAAGTCGAATGCGATACCGCACTCCCGCCTTTTGTCGTGAGGGTCGCTGCGGGTTTTCCGGACCAAACTGGCCAGGGGTCCCGCGACGCTTTCGTCCTGGGATGTGAAGACGAAACACTGTCGCTTGCGTCCGCCGATGTCAGCTTTCGCCTCCATGGCGCCAGAACAACGGAGATCGACGGCGATGTACTCCTGATTGAACCGCGGAGACAACTCGCGCACCGATTGATCCGGGCTTCCTCTCCGCACAATACGTTTCTGGTGACCGAGCAATGTGACCAGCTCTGTGTGATGTGTTCTCAGCCACCAAAACCTCGGCATGTTGACATGTACGCCCACTTCCGTGAAGCCGCGCTCCTGGCACCAGCGGGCGCAACACTTGGTATCTCGGGTGGTGAGCCGACGTTGCACAAAACGCAGTTGCTCGAATTCCTGACAGAGGTACTTGCCGAACGACACGACCTGCAATTCCACGTGCTTACAAATGGCCAGCATTTCGAGGCAACTGATCTGCCGGTCCTGCGACGACTGGCTGATCGTGTACTCTGGGGAATACCACTCTATGCTGTAGATCCAAGCCTTCACGATGAGATCGTTGGCAAGGAGGGTGCGTTCCAGAAGTTGCTTAGAGGTCTAGCCCTGCTGGGGCGCGCAGGCTCACAGGTAGAACTGCGAACGGTGATCATGCGGCAGAACGCGGAAAGTCTGCCGGCGCTTGCAGACTACGTTGGCCGACACCTACCATTCATCTCTGTTTGGGCAATTATGCAGATGGAGCGGATCGGTTTTGGTCGGATGAACTGGGAGCAGTGTTTCTATGACAACGGTGAGAGGTTTTCACTAGTGGGAGCCGCAATCGACATACTGGTCGCACGGCATCAGGATGTGGCTCTCTACAATTTCCCACTCTGCACGGTTCCGGACGCTTATCGGCGATTTTGTATGGCGTCTATTTCGGATTGGAAAAGGAAATACCTGGACCGCTGTTCGAGCTGTAGGGTGAGAAACGAGTGCGGTGGGTTTTTTGAATGGTATGCTGACGACATTGGGTATTTGGAGATTATGCCGCAATGAAGGCAAAGCACTTTGCAATTTCCCTCGCCGCTGCAGGGTATCTTCCGCAGGAAGGGCTCGCGTTTGCGCAATTCATGGACGTTGATGACTGGGACAAATCGACAGCACTATTCCAGGTTTTCAAGGGAGAGCACCGGTACACACTGGCGGGACATCGATCGCACTCCAGCCATGGGTCTCATGGATCTCATGGGAGCCATCGGTCCTCTACCGGGGGAGGCGTACCCGTACCATCTGCGCCCAGAAGTAACAGTACAACACCGCAAACCGTGTTGCCCTCTCTTCCGTCTGCGCCAACGCCTTTGCCAGGAAACAGCGCGAAATTCACCTTAATCGTTATGGAAGTTCAGACGGCCCTTTACGCGTTAGGGTACTATACGGGCGCCATAGATGGGGTCGTTGGGCCGCAAACGGTCACGGCTCTAAGTAAGTATCAGAAGGAATGGGGCTTAACGGTCAATGGTCGAATAACTCCGGAGGTGCTCGATGCGCTTGGGATATCGGCCAACTAGATTTCTGGGTCTTGCAGCGATCTTCGCCGCCGGTATCGTCGTGGGTCAGGCTATGCCGGTTATCTGGAAATCGGTCGTGATTGCCACCGCGCAATCATCCTATCAGGAAGCGACTTATCGCTGCGATAGATCGATGAGAGATCATCTTCTCGCCAAACAAGCCTTGTATGCCGCTCCGTCAGAAGACGCAGTAGAGGCTTTGGAGGCCGCTGAGATCGGTTTGATCGATTGTCAGGACTATGACCTGCTGCGGAAACGTCTTCTCCTACTTGGGCTTGATGAGACTGCATTGAGCCTGATGGCCCTGAAAGCCATCGAAGCCAAGGCAGGGGACCTACAGGAAGTCATCGATATTCATGAAATTCGTTACTAGAGCGATCTTTCTGGCAGCCATCTTTGCAGGCGGTTCCAGTCAAGCGGAGCCCCTGCGTGAAAGTGTATTGCGCGAGGCAGCACTCAAACATGGGTTGCGCCCGGTGGATGAGCTGTTGCCGGCAGTCGATCCCGAAAAGGCCGCGGTGGGCGAGCTTCTTTTTGAGAGCGAATTGCTTTCGCTCACGAAGAACGTTGCGTGCCGGAATTGCCATCTCGACGAGTTTGGGTCTGCCGACGGCCTGCCACTTGGTCATGGTGCTGGAGGTGTGGGATCTGGGCTTGAGCGCATGCGAAGTGAGGCGGGGGTCTTGCCACGAAACACTTTGCCTCTTTGGGGACGCGGGGCGATTGGCTTTGACACCTTTTTCTGGGACGGTCGTGTTGATGGGTCTGGAAAAAACCTGGTGAGTTCTTTTGGAATGATTGCGCCCTCAGACGATCCGTTGACCGTCGTAGCTCATTTGCCTCCCGTCGAATTCCGAGAAATGATTGGAGAAGGCGCAGAAACCGAAGGGTTGCGGCAGGGTACCATTGACGCTGCCGAAGTTGTCTATTCGACAATCACGGAAAGAGTGCTCGGGACGCCTGTACTCGCGGTTCCATTGGCAACTGCGTTCGAATTGTCGGAAGGCGAGCTCAGTTTCTTGAGTATTGCGGAAAGCCTCGCCGCATTTATTCGCACTGAATTTCAGCTGCGGGAGACGCGCTTTCATCGATTTGTGTTTTCTGGTGAAACACTCTCCGACAAGGAACTGGCTGGTGGTCTTCTTTTCTACGGTCGTGGAATGTGCGCCTCATGCCATGACGGGCCGTTCTTCTCAGATATGGTTTTTCATTCGGTCCCATTCGACCAATTCGGATTTGGCCCGAATGGCTTTGGCATCGACTATGGCCGTTACAATGTGACGCTCGATCCGAGCGACCTCTATAGTTTCCGGACACCTCCGCTATTCAATGTCACCAAGACGGCACCGTATGGTCATTCCGGGAGCGAACCGGAGCTCGCCGACGCGATTCGCAAGCACGTAGACCCCTTGTGGGAAACCGACATGCGTACACTGACACCTCTCGAACGATCCGAAATCTATCGTCGTCTGGCCCGATGGTCACAGGAACCTGGATACGGGGTGGAGCTAGATGCATCAGAGATTGATGCTCTTGTAGCTTTCCTGTCGACTCTGGATTTCGAGCCAGTAGAGGAATAGCTCCTTGGATGGTCACTCCAGGATAAGCGGAGCATTCAAACTCCTATTTCAGGGGAGTGTTGTCGTTCTCACGCTCTTGCTTGCGGCCTGGTTCTGGAATGGTGTTTTTCGGCCCTTCGTTGCTATGCAACGTCACGCGGATGCTTTCGAGATGGCTGCGGCCGGTTGCGGTCAGGCAATCGCATCTGTGGAAGCTGCAGAACATCTGACGGCCCAACTCGATGCCTCCATTGGGCAGCGGCTGCAGCTATCGTTCGATGTGGCCAAGCTGCCATGCCAGGAATTGGCGATCTTGCGCGAGGATTTGCTCTCTGAAGGAGTCTCGCCGCATTCGATAAATGCGCGCTATCTGCGTGCGACCTCGGATCCAGCTTACCCCGCTCTGAACGATACCAACGATCATCCGATCAGTCTGGATGTGCAGCTTGCAACAGTGATCCGAGGTTTTGGTTTGTCGCCGCTTCCACTGAAAACCTATGAGCACGATGCAAAGTTCCGATTGGGGGAAGCCCTGTTTTTCGATCCGGCTTTGAGCGGAACCGGAGAGCGCTCCTGTGCGACCTGCCATCAGCTTGAGCGCGCGTTGGGTGATGGCTCCAAACTCGAACCACGTTTGCCAGTGGTCAGCTCTGTTCATGAGCCCGACGTCCCACCACGGAATGTACCCGACCTATGGAACCGGGATCACAATGACGTTGCGAAATTGCTGTGGGATGGTCGCGTTGAGATGGACGATTTCGCGGCCCACATCTTCAAGCTTCCCGAGCATATTGAAACGTCCGGGTTTGAGAATCTCATGGCAGTTCAGTCTGTGCGTCCGCTCATTATTCCTGTCGAAATGCTGGGAGATCCAAAGAGCTCGGTTTTGATCGGCGAAAGTCCTGCGGGTTCAGGTGAAGTGGATGGGATGGCTGTTTTCAGTGAACTTGCAGAGCGCCTCATCGGGCCCGATCCGGAAAGCCGTAGTCCCACGCAAGAAAACTATGCTAGCATGTTCTTGGACGTGTACGGCGTTTCGACGGCACAGGCAGTCAAGCCAGAAGACATCGGAAACGCATTGGCACACTACGTCGAGATTGCCTTCCAAACCCGTCATACTCCTTGGGACCGTTATCTAGCGGGAGACGCGGATGCGATATCCGATCGTGCGAAAAGAGGTGCTATCTTGTTCTACGGCACAGCGCGCTGTGTCTTGTGCCATTCAGGGCAGCTTTTCAGCGATTTTGGCTTTCACTCGGTAGGTGTACCTGATGACCGGTCCGAGAAAGATCTCGGGCGGTACTATGCGACAGACGACGGTGTCGACTTGTTTATGTTTCGCACGGCACCGCTTCGCAACGTCACCCGAACCGCGCCATATTTCCACAATGGGAACTCGAAGGACCTCGTCGACGCGATCAATCAACACCTGCACCCACTTCGTTCGGCGAGGGAGTACACAGAAGGCGGCAGACATCTGATGACACAACCTGAGCTAGATGCGATCTCTCCCATACTCGCGACACAGAGCCTAGTCTCAGACGTACAGATCCAATTCTTGATAGGTTTTCTTGAGGTTTTGGAGGACTTCAATGCTTCAAACTGAAGACACAGTCTTTGGTGCGAGAAAAGGGCCGGCCCATTTGGGGCCGACCCATATTATTAAGGCCTCGAGCGATTATTCAGTGAAACCGACATTTTCCATGTGGAGGCTCAGCGTCGGAGTGATTGCGGATCCTGTGACGTTCTTGTTCATCAGGTAGTGCAGCGTCTCAAAATGCGCGAAGACGATCGGGGCATCTTTGGTGACGACACCGCGGATCTGCCGATACAGGCTCATACGCTCGTCCATGTCGACGCTTGCCGCCGCCTGGTCAATCAGCGCATCGACGTCCGGATTGGCGTAGAAGGTCGTGTTGACCGGACCGCCCGAGCGGATCACCAGCGAATAGAAATTGTCCGGATCGATCGTGCGTTCCTGGTAGGCCGAGGTGATCTGGTAGCCGCCCGTGACATAGGCGTCGAACCAGACGGAAACGTCGACCGGCTTGATCTCCATGTCGATGCCGATTGACTTGAGCTGTTCGCGGAGAACCTGGCCGGTCTTGAGCAGTTCGGGGTACTGCGGAAGGCCAAGGTATTCAACTTTCAAACCATCCTCGTAACCGGCCTCGGCAAGCAGGGCTTTCGCGGCTTCGACGTCTTGTTCCGCACCGAACACGCCGGTGTCGTCGTACCAGATCGAACCGGTCGGCATTTCGGTCAGACCGAGTTCGCCGGTACCGAGATAGGCAAAGTCACGGATCTCGGAACGGTTCACGGCAAGTGCAACCGCCTGGCGGACCAGCGGGTTGTCGAACGGGGCGACCGATGTGTTCATCGCGATGAAGTCCGGGATGCCTGCGACCGGGCTCGAGAGGTAGGTGAAGCGCTCGTCGTTCTCGAGATTGGGCACTTGCTGAAGCGGAATCGCGTCGACCCAGTCGAGCTCGCCCGCCGCCAGGCCATCGATCCGGCTCTGGTCCACCGGAAGGAAACGGAAGGTCACGGTGTCGAGATAGGGCAGGCCCGATTTGAAGTAGTCGGGGTTTTTCTTCAAGGTGATGTGATCGCCTTGCACCCACTCCACGAACTCGAACGGACCGGTGCCTACCGGATGGCGGGCGGGATCGCCGCTTTCAATCGCGGTCTGGTTCACGATCTGGCCGTTGGTCGCGAGGTTCGTGAGGAATGGGCCGAACGGCGATTTGAGGTGGAAGACGACGGTGCCGGCGTCGGGGGCCTCAATCGAGTCGATCTGGGAATACAGGCCGGCGTAGGCGCTGGCCGTCGCCGGATCGAGGATGCGCTCGAAGCTGTATTTCACGTCCGCCGAGGTGAACGGTTCGCCGTTCTGGAAGGTGACACCGTCAACCAGTGCGAAGGTCCAGGTGGTTGGGTCGTCCTGCGTCCAGCTCGCAGCGAGATCGCCGACGAAATTCCCGTCGGGATCGATGTCGATCAGCTTCGAGAAGATGTTCTCGTAAACCTGCGCACCCGTGTAGATCGACGAGGTCGCCGGGTCGAGAACATCGGGTTCGCCCGTAAGCGCAGCGCGAAGGTCGCCGCCGGGCACGATATCTTGGGCCAGGGCGGCGTGGCCGGCGAAAATCGCCAGCGCCGCCGCGGCCAGGGTCCGGACAAGCCGGGGTGTTTCAGGGTTGGTCATGGTTTTTCCTCTGTTGGATCAAGCCATTCGTGGCTCAGACGTTTTTCTTGACGAACTCAATGAAGGTTTCGTTGAACGGTTCGGGGGTTTCCCAAAGGCAGGCATGCCCCCCGGGCACGGTAGCCCATTCGGCGCCGGAGATGGCGTCGTGGAGCCGGCGCGAAAGCCGCACCGGGATCAGGATGTCTTCTTCACCTGCGAGCACCATGGTCGGCACTTTCAGCGCACCGATCCGGTCCATCGTGTCGTGGTCCTGGATGACCGCGAGTTGGGCGAGGTAGGGGTCGACCCCCATATCGAGCTGCGCCATCGCATCAGCGAACTCGGCAGCGTCGTCGGGGCGTTCCTCAAAGAACGGCCCGGTGAAAGCCCAGAGCGCCACGTCCCGCATGACGAACGGCACGTCGATCTTCTGGGCGAGATCGCCCCACATCGCGAACATGTTAAGGCAGAACGGGTCGGGCTTGGCGTAGGTGCAGGCGAAGGTGACGGACTTCAGGTCATCCGGGTACGCCAGGGCGTATTCCTGCGAGATCATTCCGCCCATGGAAACGCCCATCAGGTGAAAATTGGTGATCCCGAGATGGTCGACCAGCGCCTTCGCGTCATCGGCCATCATCTTCGAGCTGTAGGGGCCCGCAGGGCGGTCAGACTGGCCAATGCCACGGTTGTCGAAGCTCAGCACCTTGAACCCGGCGTCGACGAAAGCGGGGATCTGGAAGCCCCAGCTTTCCAGGTCATCTGCGAGCCCGTTGATGAGAACAATCGTTTCGCCAGTATTGGCGTCTCCGTCGATGCGGTAATTGATATCGATACCATTGATCTTAGCTGTCGGCATGTTCGTCTCCTGTTGGTTGAGGCGGATCGAGAGATGGGACGGCGGCAAGCAGCCTCCGGGTGTAGTCGTGTCGCGGGGCATGGACGATCTGCTCGGTCTCGCCGAGTTCGACCAAATTGCCGTGATACATCACCGCGATTTCGTCGCTGACATGGTCAACCACGCCGAGATCGTGGGTGACGAACAGCGTCGAGACCTTGAGGTCTTTCTGCAGGTCCATGAACAGGTTGAGGATTTGCGCCTGCACGCTCATGTCGAGCGCACTTGTCGGCTCGTCGGCGATGATCAACTCGGGTTCGCTTGCCAGAGCCGCGGCAATCGCGACGCGCTGGCGCTGGCCACCCGAGAGTTGCCCTGGAAACCGGCTCGCGAAAGCGGGGTCGAGCCCGACCCGGTCGAACAGCTCAGCCACACGGCGATCGCGGCTTTCCGGCGCGCCGATGCGGAAACTGTCGAGCGCCTCGCGCACGCTGCGGCCTACCGACCAGCGCGGGTCGAGGCTGCTATAGGGGTCCTGAAACACCGGCTGCACGCGGCGTCTGAACTCGGTGAAGGCGCGGCCTCGCAGACCGAGCACATCCGTGCCGTCGAAGATCACCCGCCCGCTGTCCGCACGGGTGAGGCCGAGGATGCAGCGACCCAAGGTCGATTTTCCCGAACCGGACTCGCCCACCAGTCCAAGCGTTCTGCCGCGGCCGATGCTCAGGCTCACATCGTTGACCGCAACCAGATCCTGACGCGCCCAGGGCGGTCCACCGAGCGAGAAGGTCTTGCGCAGGTTCTCCAGGCGAAGGAGCTCAGACATCGTCGACGCTCCATTCCTTCGGGACCACTGGCAGTCGAGTGCCGCGCGGCGCCCAGGCCGGGTTGGCGGCAAGCAGGGCGCGGGTGTAGGGATGCTCCGGGCGGGCAAAGACGTCTTTCGTTTGCCCGGTTTCCAGCAACCGCCCGCGATACATGACACCGACCCGGTCGCACACTTCCGACACCACGCCGAGGTCGTGGGTGATCATCAGCACCGTGGTGCCGTGGTCGCGGCGCAGGGCGTCGATCAGTTTCAACACCTGCGCCTGGATCGTTACGTCGAGCGCGGTCGTCGGTTCGTCCGCGACGAGCAAGCTCGGGTTGTTGGCGATCGCCGCGGCGATCACGATGCGTTGGCGTTGACCGCCCGAGAGACGGTGCGGCGGGTCGCGGTAGCGCTTGGCCGCGTCGGGAATGCCGACCTCGTCCATCAGGGTGATTGCACGTGCCTTCGCTTGAGCCCTGTTGAGGTCACTGTGCGTGAGGATCGTTTCCGCAATTTGCGCGCCCACCGACCACGTCGGATCGAGGCTCATCGAGGCGTCCTGAAATACCATCGACATTTCCCGCCCGCGCAGGCGCTGCAGGGCGGTTTCTTCAAGATCCTGGGTTTCGCGCCCGTTCAAGGCAAGGCGCCCGCTTGTTTTGGCCGAAGCTGGGAGAAGGCCCATCACAGCGTTGGCGACCGTACTCTTTCCCGAACCGCTTTCGCCGACGAGGCCGAAAATCTCGCCCTTCTCAAGGGCAAGCGATACCTGCTCTACGGCTCTGGTCGGCCCGGTGTCACCCGCGAAGTCTACGCTCAGGGCATCGATTTCCAGAACCGCGCTCATTCGGAAATCCCCGCGGGATCAAGCGCGCGGCGCAGCCCGTCGCCCAGCAGAGAAAACGCGATCACCGCGACCATGATCGTGAGGCCGGGGAAGACCTCGACCCAGGGCGCCTGGTTCAGGATGTCGCGCCCGTCCGCCAACATCGAGCCGAGCGATGGTGTCGGCGGTTGCACCCCAAGGCCCAGGAAGCTCAGGCCGGCTTCGAGCTGCATCGCGAAAGCGGAGAGGACAGAGGCCTGCACTGCGACGGGCCCAAGCGCATTGGGAACGACATGGCCAACCAGGACCCGGAAGTGGCTCGCGCCGCGCGCGCGCGCTCCGGAGACGTAGTCCTGGCGCGCGACCACCAGCGTACTCGCCCGCATGACCCGGGCGAGGATCGGCAGGTAAATGACCGCAATGGCGATCGCGGCGATCGAGGCTCCTGGACCGAGGATGGCGATCAGCGTGATCGCCAGGAGCATTGCGGGCAGGACGAGGATCATGTCGAGCGTGCGGGATATGACATTGTCTACCCAGCTTCCGTAGTAGCCGGCCATCACGCCCAGCGGAACGGCCACGATGAACGACACCGCGACGGCCGCGATCGAGACGGCCAGACTTGCCCGCAATCCGTAGATTACGCGGCTCAGCACATCGCGTCCCAGCACGTCGGAGCCGAATGGGTGCGTCAGGGACGGCGCGCCCATCACGTTGCGCACGCTCATGCTTTCGGGGTCATGCGGGGCGATCCACGGGGCGAAGATGGCGGCGATGGCCAGCAGGGCCAGCACGCTGCCGCCGACCAGAATTTGCCTGCCCGCGCGTCCACGAGGAAGTATGCGCCGGGGCCCGCTCATTTGCTCATCCCGTCCGAGATGCGCGGATCGAGCCAACCCACGATCAGGTCGGTGACCAGGGAAACCAGGATGAAAATCGTCGCAATCGCGAGCACCCCGACTTGAACGGTAGGATAATTGCGCTGGGAAATGCCGGTCACCACCAGCCGTCCCAGTCCGGGCAGTGCAAACAGGGTCTCAACGATGATCGCACCGCCGAGGAGCACGCCGACCTGAATGCCCACGACAGTCACGATCGACGGGCCGGCATTGCGCAGCGCGTGACCAAATACGATGCGGCGCGGGCTGATGCCCTTCGCGCGCAGGAAGGTCACGAACGGGCGATCCATGACGGAGGTAACCGATCCTTTCGTCGTGCGCAGGATATAGGCGGCTTCGCCGGTCGCCAGCGTAAGCACGGGCAGGGTCATGTAGCGCAGGTTCGCCAGGGGGTCTTCGGAGAACGGGACGTAGCCGGTGGGGGGCAACCACATCAGAAGCGCGGAGAAGACCAGCACAAGCATGATGCCAAGCCAGAAATCCGGGATCGAAACGCCGAGTACGACGAAGCCTTCGGTGAGCCGCTTGGCCCACACGCCGCCGGTCGCGGCCCAGACGCCGAGCGGGACTCCGACGAGCACGGCGAGCGTCATGGAAAGGCCGGTAAGTTCGAGCGTCACCGGCAGGCGCTGGGCGAGCAGCTCAGACAGCGGTGCGTGGCTGACGATGTCTTGCCCGAGGTCTCCGCGCAGCAGACCGCCAGCGAAGGAGAAATACTGGGCGAACAGGCTCTGGTCGAGGCCAAGTTCGTGGCGCAACAAGGCGACGTTTTCATCGGTGGCGCGGAAGCCGAGCATCGTGCGCACCGGGTCACCCGGCACCAGTCGAATGATCAAGAAAACGACAATGCTCATCGCGAAAAGGGAAAGCAGCGCGATCAGCAGACGCCTAACGATGAATCCGATCGCCCCGGTCATGCGCCGGCGTCCTTGTCGTATCCGCCCGCGGCACGTTCGACCAATGCGCGGAACAGGTCTTCGGACAGTTTGAAGTGGTTTGCGGCAATCTCGCCAGCTTCGTCGATCCGCCCCGCGGCAATCGCCGAGACCAGTTCCTTGTGCTGGCCGATAGCCGTCTGGCGGGCTTCATCGGTATAAGGTTCGGCGCCCAGATTGAGGCTGATCTTGGTGCGGAAGTCGACCGACATTTCGACCAGGATCGGGTTGTGCGTGGCTCTGGCGATCGCCAGGTGCAGCCCGGCATCGGCACGGCGAGAGGCATCGTGGTCAGGTGCTTCGCCGTAGGCGGTGAGGGCCGCGGCAATCGCCCGCACATCGGCCTCTGTCCGCCGGCTCGCGGCCGTGCGTGCAATCATCCGTTCGACCAGCGTGCGTGCGTCAAAGATGTTCTGGAACTCGTCCCAGCGGGCCACGAGCTGACGCCGGACGTGTTCGGCAGATTTCGGTCCCCATGTCGAGCGCACGAAATAGCCGCCGTTGCGCCCGCGTCGAACCTCGAGATAGCCGTTCTCGGTGAGGGACTTCAGTGCTTCACGCAAGGTCGTACGCGAAACGCCAAGTGTGGCCGACAATTCGCGCTCGGTCGGAAGTTGCTGGCCCGGCGTGTAGAGCCCAAGGGCAACTGCGGTAACCAGCCGGTCGACAACGTCGTCTGCAATGTGGCGCGTCACGATCGGGTCGTGAGACGGAGCCTTTGCGGCGCCAGTGCCGGTGTGGTTCCTGGAGTTCATGCCACGACCTCCTCCAGAGCCTCGGGCTTGAACCGCTGCACAATAAACCGGGCAAGCGTGCGGGCCGACTGGACGATGCTGTCGAGCTCGACATATTCGTCAATGCCGTGGAACCGGCCCCCCGATGCGCCGTAGCACAGGGCCGGAATATCGAAATCGTTGACGTAGATCCGGGCGTCGGTGGTGCTGCCCATCAGGAACGTCGCCGGTGCGGTGCCGTGAATCTGTTCATGGCAGCTGGCGAGGTCGGTCGCGAGCTGGTGTTCTCTGGCCAGCATATAGCCCTCGGCACGGAACCCGGTGAGCGTGATGTCCGGTTGCACCGGGAAGGCCGGATCGGCGCCGACGATCTCGGCGATCACTGCGCGCAGCTCGGCTTCGGCGCGATCCGCACTCCAGCCGCGGGGGAACCCGACCCGCAGGCCGAACCGGGCGACCGCGGGCGACGAAGACAGCCAGTCGCCGGCTTCGACCCGGCCGACATTGACCACATAGGGGTTGGCGTCTGCCGGGAGTTCCGGCTCGGGGTCGGTTTCGCGAAGCCGACCGGCCCATTTGCGAAGGCCGGCAACCAGGCTCATGCCAAGATCCAGCGGGTTCGCGGTGCGGTCTGCGCTGTTGGCATGTTGGGGCCGGGCGATCACCTTGACCTCGATCCAAAGCAGGCCGACGCCGCCCAGAAGCAAACCCATGTCCGTGGATTCGAGCACGATGACTTCCGGCGCGACGACATCGTGGTCTGTAACGGTCCGCAAGACCCCGTTGCCCGTGCATTCCTCCTCGATGACCGCGACGAAGCCAATACTTTCGCGCTCGAACAGCTCGGGCAGAACGTCACGCAGCGCACGCAGCGCCAGCAGGCCGACCGCAAATCCTGATTTCATGTCCGAACTGCCGCGCCCGTAAAGCCGCCCATCGCGCCGTTCGGGCTTGAAAGGCGGGCTGGTCCACAGCTCGGGGCTTTCGGCCGGAACGACATCCATGTGACCGTTGAGCAGGAGCTTCAGCCCGCCCGGGCCAGGGGTGCGTGCGAGGACTTGAAAGCGATCCGGGCTGACTGCGGTGGCATCGGGCGCAATGCCTGCCCGCGCATCGTCGACCGGGCCAGCGGCGAAGGGGAGGCGTGTCACCTCGAGACCGGTCTTGGCGGCTTCACGGGCGAACACTTCGAGCGCGGCTTGTTCGTGCCCGACGAGGCTCGGCGCCGCAATCAAATCTTCGAGCAGGCTGAATGCAGCCTCCGCATGATCTTCGATCGCGGCGTCGATTCTGGTTTGCATCAGCCATTCCTTGCGTTTCAAATTTACGATACTTGGAAAAGGTATATAGTCCAGACCTTATACCTTTATGGTCCAAACCGAAGTGTGGCTCTACGGTTTGGCTGAACAAACAACTGGAAATGAAAGAAAATTCGGCGCGTGGAAATAGGTATTCCTGATGCTGAGACTGGCGGCCGCTGCCAAATGGGTGTCATTCTTTGGCTCATGCCGATCAAGATTGATCCGAGTGTTTGCTATGCAAAAGCCATTGTGTCTTCACAGTGAGTGGCGCGATCCTCAGCAATTCTCGGACGCTATCCGCGTCACGGGAAAAGCAATTTTCGCGAACCGGATGCGGATCTCCTTTGGAGAAAGGGCCTTGGGGAAAATTCGCTGTATTTCCGGGGCGCAGCGTTGCGACTGCAAGCCGCAATGGGGCGACTCATTCACACCAGAATTCGCGCTCATCCGGGTAGCGCCGAGCCAGTCCTTCCGAAATCAGGATTTCGCCCACGAGTTCACCGTTCGAGCGGATCACCGCGAGCGTCCGTCCGTATCGATCCTCGCCGCGCCGCTCGACCGTGATTTTCGTTGTGTTGAGGAGTTCGATGAACCGTGCCGTGGCCTTGGCCGCGAGCTGTTTTTCACGATTGCCGCCGCATACGCCAGTCGTGGGTTCAGGCGTATCGTATCCCATGGCGCGGATTTTCTCGCCCTGGAACCAGAACGTGTCACCATCCACCACGCAAGTGATCCGCTTTTCTGAGCCACACTTTCCAATTGCCAGGGAAGGGGAGGGGGCAAGAAAGACCGCTGTGAGAAGAACAATCGTGGCAAACCGGATCATCGTCATGTCTCCAATCAATCGCTGGCACTGAACCTTGCCTAGGTCCCGGCCGAAAGTTGGCAGGTGTTACCATGGGCTTCAGGTCCTTCGACCATAGTGGAGCTCTTCATGATGTCCAACTCACGCTCATACATCCGTAAAGCAGAACAATACCTTTCCGGAGACGGCGCAGAGCGGCCCTGCCGGTTTTCGGAGCCGGAACAGATAGCCGCCCTCACTTTCCGCCCGACTCCGTACTGGCATCATCTTTTCCGATGCCGCCACCTTGGCGTCCACCGGCCAGACGATACGATGTGCAACTGGACCGCGCGCATCCTCACGAAAGACAAACTCTACAAGCAGAAATGCGTCGGCCCGGCATTGGACACCGGCCACGGAAAGATCAGCTACAAGACGGCATTGGCACGGGCGCTGGAGTGGTTTGACTCGGGTGAAGTCAGTGCACTCGCAAATGAGCCGAAATCCCTTGGCCGCACCACTTCGGTTAACTTCTACCCAATCGGCGATGTCTTCACGGTTGGCCGCGCTCTGCGCGATTACTGCGAGTGGACGCGGATCGCCAGGTCGCCGGGCGGGCACTACAACAACCTCGTCCTGATCAACTACCATCTGGTGCCGCTTTTCGCGAACATCCCTTTGGAGGAGTTCACCGCGCAAGACCTGCGGGACCTTGCCGTCCAGGTGCTCGAAACGCCTCCGAAATACGGCTTCACGGATCACCCACAACCTGTGCCTATGAAATCCTTATCGATGGACCAGCTCCGGCGAAGGAAGCGTACGTTCAATTCGCTGGTTTCGATCCTTCGGATGGCGTTCCGCCATGCCTGGGACAACGGCTATATCGACTCCGAACGCCCGTGGCGCTGCCTGAAACGCGTCAGTGTCCACCATGAGCCGAGAACGATCTTCCTGGATCGTGCGGAGTGCCAAAGGCTCCTGAGGCATTGCACGCCAGCCCTCCGCGACCTGGTCCTTGCCGCCCTCTACACCGGTTGCCGGGCGGGCGAGCTGGGGAAGCTGGTCGTGGGCGATGTGGGCAAGCAGGGCTTCGGCATCCGGGTTTCAGCATTCAAACGAAGCCCTGCAAGGTTCGTGTTTCTGCCGGATGAGGGCATGGCCTTCTTCCTTTCCCGCTGCGAGGGCAAGTCCAACAACGACCCGGTCCTGTTGTCCGACATGGGGAAGGTCTGGCGCAAACAGTATGGCCAATTGTTCCGTCGAGCCGTTGCGAAAGCCGGTCTCCCCCGCGAACTGGTGTTCCATGGGCTGCGGCACACATATGCCAGCGACCTGGTCAAAGCGGGCGTTCCGCTGGATGTCATCGCGAAGCAACTTGGCCATGCCAACACCGTCACTGTCATGAACACATACGGCCATCTCGCTGAACAGTTCCGGGAAGAACAGATCAGGAGAAAGTTCTCTCCGCTGGATGCTCGCCAATGTGAGGAGAAAGAGCGACGGCGCGTTCAGTTGGACACGCTCTGGAGCACACTCCAGCGTGACGACTGGCGGACGTATGCGCATGTCGACCGCGGCACTCATATGCCGTCGAAGTCATTCGCGCGGCCGGCGAAAGAGATCATCGAGGTCTTCGGCGCGGCGGAACGCGCGGTTGGGCGGCACCATGGAGGGTTGCAATCCTAAAGGATTCTGGATTACATGTAGACAATCCTAGATTGTATGTATCGTGCTCTGGGGGCGCTGATAGGGAAACCGAGGGCACTCCAGTTGGAGGCAAGATGACACATCCGATCGATACACATGTCGGGCACCGGATCCGCGCTGAACGCATCCTCGCAGGACAAAGCCAGATGGAACTCGGCGCACAGATTGGCGTGCAGTTCCAGCAGGTCCAGAAGTACGAAACGGGCGCGAACCGGGTTTCCGCGTCAAAACTCTGGCTCATCGCAGCGAGCCTTGATCGTCCTGTCGCCGCATTTTTCCCGTCGGACCACTCGGGGATCGGGCGCCGTGAGGAAAGCGTCTCAAGCGAGGATCTGAGACTTCTCGGAAAAATCAAACGACTGAACGAAAGCCAGAAATCCGCAATCCTGGCGCTTGTGGGATTACTGCCGGAGGAGTCCACTGAAGGGATCCTGACCAAGATGGGATCCCCGGACGACCGCTATACAATCCGTCAATCTGTCTCCGCGGGTGACGGTTGATGTGGATTTTAACTCGCGCCGAAAACGGGCGGAGACGCCTTGTCGGGCCTCCTACCGGGACCGTTGGGGAGGAAAGGGACCATGAAATGGCAATCACATCACACGACCGGCGTTCCCGACATCGATACGCAACACAAGGTGCTGATTGAGGCGTCTGATGGTTTCCGGCTGACACTGGAGGCAGGCGCGGGCGAGAAGACTTACGATCTGTTCCTTGAGTTCCTGGACGCCTATGCGCGTACCCACTTCGCGTATGAAAAACAACGCCTGTTGGATCGGACCAGAGCGGACGCCAGGCACAACATGTACGAGCACGACGATTTTTTCCGGGTCATTGCTGAGGCACGGAAATGCTACGAAGCCGATGGGTTTTCGCCCAAATGTGCGTTCGATCTGGTGGACAGGGTCGATCAGTTGCTCGTCAACCATATCTGCCAGACTGACGCGCATGTCAAAACCAGCGCGCGCGACAAGGCCTGAGCGCAGGCAGGTGCTGCCACGTCCGGGTTGAAACCGGAAGGGTGGTCTCCTCGGCGTGGTTCAGCCACGCTGCGTCGCCGCAAAAATGTCACGCTGTTTCTCCCGCTTCTCCCACTTTGGTCATTCCGGCGCCACACAATCGGACTAGCGAGAGATCCGATAGTGAGTGGAATTTTCATGAAGCAAGCCCACCGCTTAGTCCCACGCCGTGGGCTTTTTCCCCCAAATACGGCGGTGCGTTCGAAGAGGTCCCCCCACCGGTGGGGAAGGGACACTTCTGATTTTCGGGTACCCCCCCCCAAGTGGAGCTTCAAACACTGCTCGAACGTTTGCCGACAATTGGGGGCGTGTTCCCCCTGTACGGTCCTCTACACCGCTATTGGTACCGGTTCGAGTTCATCATGAACTCGAAAAAATCGCGTGCCTGTTTCTCAGCAACTGCGTCGTCCGGCGGATGGCGCATCGGAAAATCGTAGGCGGTGCCGTTCCAAAGTCTCGGGAGAAGACTCGCCCAAGCCAACTTGGTGTGGCACTCGATCCAATGCTTCCAATTTTCGAGCCAGACTTCCTCGGTTTTCAGAATCGATATGCCGACGACCTGCGAACCGAACCCGGCCCCCGTATTTTGTTTCTTCTGTTGATTCATATAGGGCGCGACATTCATGTCATGTTCAGATGACATTGGCGGCATGCTCGCCGCTACCGGGCTGTCATGTTCTTTGTCATGTTGCGCCAGGCAGCGATAGGATGGCCGGATGATCCGCCGCAGACGACGCCGTTTGCTCAGATCAATCCAACCGCCAAGTTTGAGCTCTTCAATGTAGCGCTGGATGGTGCGAACGGATACGCCCAAGGCGTCCGCTAAGGTCTCGTTGCTTGCGAAGCATTCGCTCGTATCCGTGTAGAGGTACTCGTCCACCATGTAGGCGGCGAACTGCCTGGCACCACGCGACAGGTTATGCGCGTGGCGAACTTTGTTTTTCCAGGCGAACCGGAGTTCTTTGGGCTGTTTTTGTTTTCTGGGCACTACGAGGCCTCGCCAGTGCTGTTCTCGTCGATCCAGGCCAAGATGTCGCAGACGCGATAGCGGACGAGGCGACCGACGTAGACCCGTTTGGGGCCGCCGCCAGTCGCTACACTGATTTCGAGAAAACGCTTGCTGATCCCGAAGCGCTCGGCCACCTCGCCACGGGTTAGCAGGCGGTCGTCCGATTGGTCTTGCATGTGATGAACCTCAACGTCGTTTCGTCGCGGTCAACATCACCTAGGCGCACTTTCTGGAGCCACACAGTTAAACGAAGGAAAACGGAGGAAAATTAATTATCACTTCTATTTCAGTGCTTTGATTATCTTGTTGCGGATCCTGGACTGCTTTGACTCCCATTCACCGTTCCCGGCGATCTCTTCGAAGTGGTCAATTAGTATCAGTCGTGCAGCTTCGGTTGCGCTGTTTGCGCGGCGGTCCTTGATGAACTGCACGCCCATGGCGACAAACGGTGCATCCTGATTGTCAAACCCTGTACCTTTCGGGCGACCGATACGGTTGGATCGGGTTTGCGCGCCTGGGTGTTCTTCTTGCAAGCAGGGTGATGTGAGCAACGAACCACACTCCGCCACCAAGAACACCCAGCTCTCCTGGCTTTCGTATGGTTTCATGTGAGGGAAATTTGCGGTCCCGAACTCGTCTTCGGAAATACCGAACCCCTCGAGGTAGGTCGCCCTGTCGATAGCATATCCACCTTTTCCATCGAACCCCGCAAACGGATGGATTGGGACAAAGCGTCCGGCATGGATAGGCCGAAAACCTATCCATTCACGGTTCTTGTGGGAGGCTTGGATTGCCTTGAAAAAACGTCTCCGCAGGGCGATTTCGGCCTGCGCATAGGGCCGAAGTACAGAGTTGATATAGTGATCTGAGAGTTGGTCCCGATCGGGGATACCAAGGCGCGGCACAAGCTGTGCCCCTCGCGCTTTAGGATCCCCCACGGGTGTTCCTCTTGGCCGATACATTGGCTCAGCGAAAGTGCTACCTTCGATGTCTTCCCAAACCCTGTAGAGCTCAACCATGGCGTCGAAATGCTCGGCCGCTATTTCGCCGATCACGCCGCGAGACGAGCGACTGCAAAAGGCCGCAAGACCTATGTGCCAGTCGACGGGGTGTCCGTCTGCTTCTGATTTCGGAACGCCATTTTGAAGCACGGCATCTGCAATTCCGTCGTTGGGTTGAAAAGTTGGGCGCTTGGCCGAACCGGAGACGGCATCGTACTCAGCAACGACTTTGGAAAATGGACCAAAAGGATTCCGAATGGGCTCGCGTAAGAGCTTTTCGATATCGTCGAAGTCCATCCCCTACCTTTCAGCGGCGCTTTTCGATGCCGACGGTGCCGCGTTAGTCCTTGCGTGTAGCTCTGCACAGACACTTTCCATGCTTGGCCGGAGCGCGTCCAGACTTGGCTTGGTGTACCGCTGGCCTGTGATGGAGATTGGCGTGTGGTTGAGCAGTCGCCCGACGATTTCTTCGAGGACGCCAGCTTCCATTGCGACGGTCGCAAACGTTCGTCGATGCGCGTGCGGGGACCACTCCAGGCGTTGAGGCCCGGTGAGATGGCCCGCCGCGCTCTTTGGAGATGGGAATACCCATTGTGTGTGTAGGCCTCGGAGTGGGGCGAGGATCTCGTGATGGAGCTGTAGAATGGGGAGGTCAAAGCTGCGACCATTCTTTGTCATCGGTAGATGGATGCGGTCTTCGTGGACATGCTTCCATTCCAGCGCGAATGCCTCGGACTTGCGGAGTCCGGTGAATAGGATCAGTTCGTAAAACGCCCTGTGGATCGGGTTATATAGTGCGTCGACCGTATGGCGCCACGAGCGAAGATCGTCGATGATCTCGCCCTTCGGGCGCTCCTCGTACCATTCAATCGCCATGGTTGGGCATTCAGGTAGGTCCGATGTCCGGCGAGCATAGTTCCAAACCGTCCGAAAGTACTTGAGTGTGTGGTTCGCTGTCGACGGCGCCGAAGCCATCGCGCGATGCCGCTCCACGACCTGTGCTTTGGAGATTTCATCCAAGGGCAATCTGAGCCAGTCTTTAAGGTGCCGCTCGAACTGTTGGCGAAGACCAAGTTTGTGAGCATCTGACCTCAGTTTCGGCCGCGCCAGATATGCCTCCATGGCGTCGTGAAGGGTAGGGGCCCTTACTTGGATCAGTTTACCAGATCCTCGGCTCCACTCGAGCGCATATTCTAACGCGGATTGCCGGGCAGTCTGAGCTGAGATTATAGGATGCCGGCCAATCAGGATCCGCTTGGTTTGACCTCCGACATCCTTCTGGAAGTACCAGGTCTTCGAGCGCTTCCCGATGAAGAGACCAAGCCCCCGGATCTCGCTGTCCCAGTGCTTGACCGTGCCCGCCTTTGCGAAGGGTAGCTTGGTAGCGTAGGTCTCTGTGAGTTTTGGCATTTTGCAGGCTTTTTGCAGGTAACGTCATGATGTTGGCCGACATAAGGTGACATGTCGTGCAATCATTTATTGAGTTAAAAGAAAGAATTAGCAAGTCATCGCAACGTCGCGAAACTCAGATCGCTTCCTTGGAAGGCTGAGGTCTTACCATTACACAACGCCCGCGCCGGAGATCATTGCTTATTTCACTGCGGTTTTTCCGTCAAGACAGCATTCCAGAGCGACGACCTGACGTCTTCACCCCCCGTCACCGTTCGCCAGCCCCAAACGTTTCCTTCGGAACCGATGTCCCGAGCCCAAAGTGCTTTCAGTTGCTTCGCAGCATGCACCTTAGGTTCCCCATGAGCCCATGGCCCTGACGAAATCCAGCGATGGCTTTGCGGATCCCGGCCCCGCCCGTGAAGCCGCTCTGCCGGGTAGATCGTCGTATGCGGCAGGTCACGGCCACTGCGATGACAGGACGGCATGGGACAATCCAAAAAAGGAATTTGCGTTCGGGGTCGCGAACGCGTTCTCTTCATGTGTTGTGAATGGAAGGACAAGGGAATGGCTGGCTTTGATCTCCTGTTGAAAGGCGGCCGTGTCGTCGATCCGGCGCAGGAGCTTGATGGCTTTCTTGACGTAGGTTTCCGCGATGGCAGGGTTGCGGCCATCGAAACCGCGATTGATCCGGAAACGGCGGCCAATGTTCACGATGTAACAGGACGCGTTGTAACTCCCGGGCTGATCGATCTGCATACCCATGTCTATTGGGGGGGCACGTCACTGGGCGTCGAGGCTGACGAGATTGCGCGGCGCAGTGGCACGACCACCTTTGTCGATGCAGGGAGTGCCGGGGCAGGAAACATAGCGGGGTTTCGCAAGCATGTGATCGAGCCCTCGGCGCCGCGTATTCTCGCGTATCTCAATATCTCGTTTCCGGGAATCTTCGCCTTCTCGAAGTCGGTCATGGTGGGCGAATGCGAAGACCTTCGCCTTCTGAATGCACGTGAATGTGTGGCCCTGGCGCGCGAACACGCCGATCTGATCGTGGGGATCAAGGCACGCGTCGGCGCAAATGCCGGTGGGCAGTCCGGCCTCGCGCCGCTCGCCCTCGCCATCGAGGTCGCTGATGAGCTAGGGCTGCCGGTGATGGCGCATATCGACAACCCTCCACCAACCCGGGAAGAGGTTCTGGGAGCACTTCGGCCGGGCGATATCCTCACGCACTGCTTCCGACCATTTCCGAACGCGCCGATCCATGGCAACGGGCAGATCCGTGACGAGATCCTCGAGGCGCGTGAGCGCGGCATCATATTCGATATCGGGCACGGCTATGGCGGCTTGGGTTTTCGGTCGGCCCGCGCTGCCCTTGCGCAAGGGGTGCAACCCGACGTGTTGTCGAGCGATGTCCACGTCCTCTCGGCCGAGGGTCCGGCTTTCGACATCCTCGCGGTGATGTCAAAATTCATGGCGTTGGGCATGTCTCTGACCGAGGTCGTCAAGGCGGCGACGGCCGCCCCGGCGCGGGCGCTACGCCGGAACGAACTCGGGACCTTGCGCGTGGGGGCGGCGGGTGACGCGACGATTATCGAGGAAGTCGACGGCAACTTCATCCATACCGATGCGCTGGGCGAAACGATCACGGCTGAAAGAGGCCTCGCGCTGCGTGGTGTCGTGCTCGGTGGCGCATGGTGGGCGGATGGTCCATCCACGTTTTCCTGAGGTCCTGGCGAGACTCGAACTGGGACCGGAGGGGATTGATGGCACCGCGCCCACCGGCTCAATGCGGAGACCGCGTTGACGAGATCGACACACCGTCGCTCTTTGTCGACCTCGACTTGCTCAAGGCAAACATCCGCGGCATGGCCCATTTTGTGCAACGAAAGGGCATACATTTGCTGCCTCACGCGAAGACGCACTAAAGTGCAGCGATCGCACGGATGCAAATTGCGGCTGGTGCGGTTGGCATGTGCTGCAAGAAGGTGGGCGAGGCCGAGGCGATGGCCGATCGCGGGATAACCGATGTGTTGGTCGCGAACCAGGTTGTCGGGCGTCGAAAGCTTGACCTACTGGCGGCGTTGTCGAAGCGCATCCGGGTTGCAGTCTGCGACGATCATCCTGACAGTGTCGACGAGATCAACGCCGCGGCGACCCGGTTTGATACCTCGATTCCGGTGCCGGTCGAAATCGATGTGGGAGCGGCGCGATGTGGTGTTGCTTCGCCCGAGGCGGCTCGCGCTCTGGCGTTGTGAATCGCGGGCGCCTCGCAACTGAGGTTCGGCGATGTGCAGGCTTATGAATGGGCGGCACCGCATCTCAGAACTTACGACGAACGGCGCGCGTGGGGCGTTGTTTTGAGACTGACAGGCAAAGCGCCGAGCGGCGACCTCGCCGTTGGGGCCTCACAACTTGATGCCGATATTCTTGGTCTGGACATAGCCGAGCAGGGCTTCCTGCCCTTTTTCGCGGCCATAGCCCGACCGCTTCATGCCGCCGAACGGGGTCTCGATCCCACCGGCCCACCACTGGTTAACATAGACCTGCCCGGCTACGAGCCGATGTGCGACCTTGTGAGCCAGGCTCAGGTCCTTGGTGTAAAGGCCGGCTGCAAGTCCATAATCGGTGCCATTGGCGATCTCGATCGCCTCCTCGGTTTCATCGAAGGGAATGATCACCACGACAGGTCCGAAGAATTCCTCCTGCGCAATCCGCATCTCCGGGGCGACGTCGGCAAACACGGTCGGGGCCATGAAGTATCCGCCTCGTCCAGCCAGGCGTTTGCCGCCGGTGGCCAGAGTTGCGCCCTCGTCGATGCCGATCTGACAAAGCGCCTCAACGCTATTCAACTGCCGTTCGGAGATCAGCGGACCCATCTCGGCTCCTTCGATTCCGGGGCCGACGCTGAGCGCTTCGGCTTTCGCTACCATGCGGGCAACCACCTCGGAATAGACCGAGCGATGTACGATCAGCCGCGATCCGGCCGAACAGATCTGGCCCGCGTGTTTGAAAATTCCCGCTGCCGCGCTTTCGGCAACCTGGTCGAGATCGGCATCGGGAAAGACGATGCCGCCCGACTTGCCGCCGAGTTCCATGACGCAGGGAATAATCCGTTCGGCTGCCGCGCGCAGAACACTTTTTCCGGTCTCGACCGAGCCGGTAAACACGATGTGGTCGATATCGTGATGTGCGGCAAGGGCGGCGCCGGCCTCGTAGCCAAGCCCGCAGACGATATTCACCGCGCCCGCCGGCACGCCCGCCCGATCGCAGGCCTCGGCCAGCAGGAACAGGCTGAGCGGCGAATCCTCGGGTGATTTCAGCACCACGGTATTGGCGGTTGCGAGTGCGCAGGCGATCGAACGCGCGCCCACTGGCAAAGGTCCGTTCCACGGCACGATTTGCGCCGAAACCCCGTAGGGTTCGTGGGTGGTGTAGTCGAGCAGATTTGCGCCAATCGGGATCTGCCGGCCTTCGAGCTTGTCGGCGAGGCCACCATAATACCGCAGGTAACGCTGGGTTAGCGGCAGCTCGGCGCGCCCTTTTTCCAAGGTCTTGCCGTTGTCGAGGCACTCGACTTCGGCGATCTCATCGGCGGCCTTCTCGAGTTCATCGGCGATCCGGAACAGCAGCGCGCCACGTTCATGCGGAGCCATGTCCTGCAGTGCCCGCGCGTTGAAGCATGCTCGCGCCGCCGCGACGGCCTTGTCGATATCCTCGGCGGTCCCGCGGGCAACTTCGCAGATTTTCTCGCCACTCCCGGGATTGGTGATGTCGATCCGTTGTTGGTCGGACCCGTCGACCCATTCACCACCGATGAAGTTTTTCCAATAGGGCCGGATCTTGATCGACATGAGGTGCTCTCCTGGTGGCCATGGCCTGCGAGCAGGCCGGATTCTGGGCTAAAGTATCGCTCTTGGGGCAGGTGAAGCAAAATGCTGTTATTGGATGCGTCAATGCAGATTGCGCATGCGCTGCGAGCTGAATTCCAACTCCCGCCGGGTTCTGATACACTCACTTGTGATTGGCGCCCGGAGACTTGTCCACGGTTGCAAAGAAAGGAAATACCCTATGGAAATCAAATGGATACTCGATTTCCTTTCGCTTGTTGACACAAAGAATTTTTCCAGATCGGCGGACGAACGAGCAACCACACAACCAGCCTTCAGCCGCAGGATCAAGGCGCTTGAAGAATGGATGGGGGCAACCTTGTTCGATCGTTCCAATCAACCGATTGAGTTGACCCCGGCCGGTAGGAAATTCCGGCCAGTGGCTGAAGAAGTCCTGCGTCGGCTGCTGCAAAGCCGGGAGGAGATCCAGCAGCTGGGCAAACACTCCGAGAGCACAATCTCTTTCGCAGCAACGCACAGCCTTTCGCTTGTCTTCTTCCCGCGCTGGATTCGGGAGATCGAAACCCAAACCGGAATCCTGCGAACCCGGCTGGAATCAAAGCGGATCAGCAATTGCCTGCAATCGTTGCTGCGGGGAGAAGTGCATTTCATGCTGAGCCCGACCCATGCTTCGATCGACGTGGAACTGCCTAAAGACCGTTTCAAATCGGTTGCTGTCGGAGTCGATAGGCTGATCCCCGTTTCCGCGCCGGGTGACGACCGGGCTCCGCTCCATGCGCTGCCGGGCTCCGGGCAACAATCGGTCGACTACCTCGCCTATGTCGGCTCGTCGGCGAGCGGGCGGGCGGTCGATTTCCTGCTGCGCCATCACGACCGGATGCCGACATTGAACCAGGTTTTCGATTCGCACCTCGCTGGAGTTCTCAAGACGATGGCCCTTCAGGGCAGGGGGGTTGCATGGTTGCCGGAAAGCGAGATCGTCAGCGAGCTGGAGCATGAGACACTGGTCAAGGCGGGGGACGAAAGCTATTTCATTCCTTCAGAAATCAGGCTGTTTCGTAGCGTCGATCCGCTGCCGGTCGAAGCGGAGGAATTCTGGCGGCGTTTGGCCGATGCGGGATCGGCATTGGCATAGACCGACCTTGCATTGGTGGCTTTGAGGGATCGCCGCTACGTTCGGATCACTACAAATACGAGGTCCGAACCAATGCCTGAACAATCGCCGCGAAAGGTCGCAATTCTGGGCCTAATGCTCGAAAGCAACAGCTTTGCACCGGTGACGACCGAAGCTGACTTTCTCAATCGCGTTTACCTTGCCGGTGACGAAATCCTGCAAGACCTCGGCAGCGGCGATCCGATGTTGCCGACGGAGTTGCGCGGTTTCGCGAAGGAAATGGACACGCAATGCGAGTGGTCGCCGGTGCCGATCCTGGTTGGGCTGGTCGAAGCAGGCGGCCCGTTGGAACACAGGTTCTTTCAGTTCACCTTTGATGCGATGAAATCGCGCCTCGAGGCCGCGATGCCCGTGGATGCGGTTTACGTCTGCAACCACGGCGCGATGATTACCACCGAGACCAAGGACCCAGACGGCGAGATTTTTGCCATGGTTCGTGAAGTGGTCGGGCCAGACGTGCCCGTGGTTGCGACGCTCGATCTGCACGGCAATGTGTCGCAGCGCATGGTCGATTCCGTCGATTCCATCGTCGCCTATCGCACCAACCCCCATGTCGACATGCTTGCGCGCGGCAAGGAGGCAGCCGATATCCTGCTCGAGCTGTTCGATGGGATGACGCCGGACGTGTCGTTCCTGCGCCTGCCGGTCACGCCACCGACGGTGACCCTGTTGACCGAAACCGGTCCGTATGCCGATTTGATCAACTATGGCCAGACCCTGCTAGGCGACGACGTGTTCAACGTGTCGATCTTCGGGGGCTTCGCCTATAGCGACACGCCCAAGAACGGCCTCGCGATCATCGTCAGCGCCCGGCAGGCGAACGGATCGGCGCAGCGCGCGGCACAGCTGATTGCTGACCGGGCTTGGGCCGAGCACAAACGCTACACGCCGGTGCTCACGCCGCTCGATGAGGCCGTGCAGCAGGTGCTTGCAGTCGGGGATGACCCGAGCCGGCCGCCGGTTATCCTGGCAGACGTGGCCGACAATCCCGGAGGTGGTGGCAATGGCAATACGATGTGGATCATTGAGGCGCTCCATCGGGCCAACGCCAAGGATGTGATCGTCGGAGTGATCAATGACCCGGCGCTTTCCGCCGAAGCAACCGCCCTCGGCGAGGGGGCGAGTTTCGACGCGGTGTTCAATCGTGACAGCGGCGACGAGTTTTCGCACCGGTTTGAAGCACGAGCGAAAGTCGTTCGCCTGCGAGATGGCGAATGCGTTGGCCGCCGTGGCTTCTATGCCGGTCGCAAGATGAACCTCGGCCCGACCGCGCTTCTCGACCTCGGCGGAATCCAAGTCGTCGTGATTTCGGTGCGCACACAATGTGCCGATCCGGTCTTTCTGGAGATGATGGGGCTCGACATCGCCAAGGCGCGTGCCGTGGTGGTGAAATCCCGGGGGCATTTCCGCGCCGGGTTCAACGAATTCTTCGCCCCCGACCAAGTGATCGAGGTCGACGCCCCCGGGCTGACCTCCCCTATTCTGTCGCGGTTCGATTTCAAGAACCTGCCTCGCCCGGTCTTCCCGGTCGACCAGGACGTGAAGTGGGCTCCGCCGGCCTGAGCTCACCTCATGCATTCTCACTTTGGAAGGCACCCCCATGCTGATTATCTCCGAACCCGTGGCCCGTGAGCTTGTCTCGGTCGAGGCGGCGATTGACGCCGTCGAAGGATGTTTTGCCTCGATGGCGGGCGGCGCGGCGCGCAACTTTCCGGTGGTGCGCGAGCCACTCGGAATGAATGACGCGGTCTATGGTGTGAAATCCGGCGTCGACGCCGACGCTGGGGTGCTGGGATTGAAGGCAGGTGGCTACTGGCCGCAAAACCTCGCGCTCGGTGAAGCCAACCACCAGTCTTCAACGCTGCTTTTCGACACGAAAACCGGCAAGGCTTTGGCGCTGGTTAGCGCGAATTACCTCACCGGGGTGCGCACCGGCGCCTCCAGCGCGATCGCGACGAAATACCTGTCGCGGGAAGACGCGTGCGTTCTCGGAGTGATTGGCACCGGGGGCCAGTCGCTGTTCCAGTTGCTTGCGACAATGACGGTACGCCAGCTGACCGAGGTGCATGCCTGGGATCCGGTCGAGGCCAATCTGGAACGCTTCGGCAATGAGGTGCGGGCGCTGGGGCTTGCCTTCCATAGCCATGCGGACCGTGCACCGATTCTCGCGGTGGCTGATATCGTCATCACTGTCACCCCGTCGCAGGCCGCGCTGATCGAAAAGCACTGGGTGCGCCCGGGCACCCATATCTCCGCGATGGGCGCCGACACGAAGGGCAAGCAGGAGCTTGATCCCGCGCTCGTAGCCTCGGCTGCTCTGTATTACGACGAACTCGAGCAGGTGAAGACGATCGGTGAATACCAGCACGCTTTTGTCCACGGGCTGATCGGCGAGGCCGATCTTCGCGGCAGTATCGGACAGGTGATCGCGGGCATCGTGCCGGGACGCGGTTCGGATGATGAGATCACCATCTACGACGGCACCGGCGTTGCGCTCCAGGATCTTGTGGTCGCTGATCTCGCGGTACGCCTTGCTGCGGAAAACGGTCTGGGGGTCAACGTCGAATACTGAACTCCGGGTCTTTTTAGCATCCCGCCGGCCCGGTTCAGTGCGGCCCCGCCCGTCATGGCGGGGCCGCTATTTTCACCACCCGTTCGCACGGTGCCAGATGGCGACGATATCGGTGCCGTCACCTGTTTCACTGTCGACCACATAGTATCGGTCGTACATTGCGGCCGTCATGCAGACGTGATTGGGGAAGATCCGGAACTTTTCGCCGATCGGGTAGCTGTCGAGCGACTGGCCTGGCGTCATCGGTATCAGCCCGTGTTCCTGGTAGACACGGGTGACGTTGAGTTGTGGCCAGACCGGTTCTCCGTTGACGCTCGCGATCATCCCGAACCCGACATCGTTCGGAACCTTTTCGGTGCTGCGGTCCTTTGACAGCGCGAGAGCCCCGGCATCCACCGTGAGGTGGTTGAGATCAGGGCGGTGGCTCGATACGTCGGTCAGCACGGAGACGGCGAGGTCGGCAACGCTGCACGAGCCGATCTGGGCCTGGAACATGTCGCCGAACATGTAGACCCCGGCGCGCGCCTCGGTCACGCCATCAAGATGCCGGGCGTGCAAGGCCGTCGGGGTGGAGCCTAAGCTCACGTTCGGACACTCGATACCGAGCCCACGGACTGCCTCGGCGGCATCGACCACCGATTTCCGCTCGACCTCGGCGAGTTCCTCAATCTCGACCAGGCTGCGACATCCATAGGAATGCCCGGCATGGGTCATGACCCCGTCGAAGACCACGTTGGGCGCGGCGTCGAGGATGCGGGCGATCTTTTTGAGCGCCTCCGACTTTGGCAACACGCCGGTACGGTTCTCGCCGCAGTCGACCTCGATCTGTACATGGAATGTCGCGTCGATCTCGTCCTGTTTGGCGGCGATGGCATTGGCCACATCAACGCTGTCGGTGATCAACGCAAGCTTGACGCCCATCGCCTGGATCTTGGCGACGCGCTCAAGCTTGTCGGGCGTAATGCAAACGGCATATTGGATGTCGCGCACGCCTTCGCCGGCGAAATACTCGGCCTCGCGCAGGGTTGAAACGGCAATGCCTTTGGTGCCCTCACCCAGCACCAGCCGCGCCACGTCGATCGACTTGGCGGTTTTCAGATGCGGGCGCAGCGCTACGCTGGTGCGTCTGCAAGCGGCGGCCATGCGTGCGATGTTGCGGGTGAGCTTGGCCCGGTCGAGCACGAGGCTCGGTGTGGGCAGGTCACGAAGGGTTTTCGGGGTCATGATCTGGTCTCTTCCTTCTCAGTCTTTCGACTCGAGAATGAATTCGTCGATCATCACATTCATCCCGGCGAGCAACCCACCGTCGACGGGCAAGGCCACGCCGGTGATGTAGCCGGCATCGTCAGACCCGAGGAACGAGACCGCCTTGGCGATGTCATCCGGTTCAGCGACGCGGCCCATTGGATACCAGCGCGCAAGCTTTTCGAACACGTCGGGGTCCTTGCGCAGCCGGATCTCCCACGAGGCGTTCTGGGTGCGCACCGAGCCGGGCAGAACCGCGTTGCAGCGCACGCCGTGCCGGCCATATTCCGAAGCCACGGACTGGGTCAGGTTGATGATCGCGGCCTTGGCCGCGCTGTAGGCAGGGTTGCCAAAATAACGCAGACCGTTAACCGACGAGATGTTCACTACGGCGCCGGCCCTGCGCGCCTTCATCCTCGGCAACGCCGCGCGAAGGCAGTGGTAGGTGCCGTTGAGGTTGACGTCGATTTCCTTATGCCAGTCGTCGAGAGAGATGCTGTCGATATCACCAGCATCTGTGAAGGCCGCGTTGTTCACGAGCAGATCAATCGAACCGAGAGAGCTTTCAAACCCGGCAACGGCCCGCTCGACGGCCGCCGCATCGGTGATGTCGGTCACGGCGAATTCTGCCCGATGTCCGGCCCCATGTAGCAGCGCAGTGGTTTCCTCCGCCTGATCTGCGTTGATTTCCATAACGCCGATGGTGGCACCGTCTTCGGCCAGTCGCGTGGCAATGGCACGGCCAATGCCATGGCCTGCACCGGTGACGATGGCAATCTTTCCGGAATGGTCGGGCATCGGAAGTCCTTTCTTTGTCAGGTGAGCGTCGCGGCAATCCAGTCGAGCGACGACCGGCGCATGTGGCCGTAGTTATAGAATGAGAGTGAGCGGGGACCGAGCGCACGCAGGGACGAAACGGCCTGCGCGACTTCAGTGGCATCTGCGAGATGTGGAAAGGTTGGGCGCAAGATAAAGCCGATTTCGGCTTCGCTGCCGACGATGTTGCGCACCCAGGCAGCGTCCGCGGCAATCGCCGCGACCCCGCTCTGATAAGCGGGCACCTCCAGGCGGTCCGCTGCGCCAGCTAGTGCGGCAAGGTTGCTGCCCTCGATCCAGCTCAGATCATTTGGAGTTTGCGTGGTCGGAATAATAGCGAGGCGCACGCTGGCTGGTAGAGCCGCACGGATTTCAGCGACCAAGCTGGTAACGATGCTGGCGCGCCAAGCGATGAGAGCTTGCCAGTCTGGATCGGTTTGCGGGTCTGTGCCAGGTAACGTGCCTGCGGCAAAGAAGCGGTCGAGCTGACGGCGAGTGTCGGCTGCGAGGGCGTCCAAGTCGACGCCCGCAGCCGTTGCTCCCGCGCGGCAGGCACCGCAGAAACAGGTGCCCAGCATCACCAGCACCTGTTCGGGCAGTTCAATCAGCTCGAACTCGTGATGGTGGCCGTGGCGAAACGCCTGCCAACCGGGCGTTTCCAACGCGATCTCGGTGACGCCAGGCTGGTTTGCGGTATCGATGCAAAGTGCCGAGAGGAAGTGGCGCACCTCGGGCTGGGCCGGGCAGAGCGAGTTGACAAGCGCATCGCCATATATGGTTTCGGTGGCAAGTTCCGGGTGGGCCTGACCAAGCCTGCTATTGTGCAGCCCTACGATCCAGGCCGTGACGGCGAGATCGGCGGCGTCGCGCTCGAGCACGAAGAGCGCGTCATATTCCTCGGCCATTGTCGCGCGCTGTGGCACCAGCGTGCGATAGCGTTTGATGTCCGGAGTGAAATATACGGTGCCGTCTTCCGGGAAATAGACCTTTCCAGCGGGGCTGTGCGGGCGCAGGAATTTGCCTGCATGGTAACTTGTGGCGAGGGTGATGCCGTCGATCCCGGCCGCTCGCAGCAGATCGGTCACGGCGCCCGCACCTTCGTCGCGCAGGTCCCAAGGATACAGGTACATGCTGTGGCGTAGCATCGCGGGGCGGGTCTTTCGGAATTGGTTTCCACCACGGTAGTCAAACCCGTCAAAGGCCTCCAATGCCGAGAAAACATCGAAGAATTCGAAATCGGCATTCGGTTTTGCCGGGCACATGGTCATATCCTGAGGGCAACACGGCCGACGCCGGCCATTGGCCTGCCTAGGTCATGAGAAGGAGGTCAAAATGAAGAACATCGTCGTCACAGGCGGAAGCGGCAAAGCCGGGCACGCAGTCTGCCGGGATCTCGTTGAAAACGGATACAACGTGCTCAACATCGACATCCAGCCGTCGCCCGATCCTGTTTGCCCGTTCTACAAGGTCGATCTGAACGACCGTGGGCAGGTAATGGACGCGCTTCAATGGACCGGCGGCAAAGACCACCCGTTCCGACAGTTCGCCACGCCCGATGCGGTTGTGCATTTCGCCGCGATTCCCGCGCCGGATCTGATGCCGGAAGACCTGACGTTCCGCAACAACATGGTCTCGACCTATAACGTTTTCGATGCCGCGATCCGCACTGGCATCAAGCGTATCGTGTGGGCCTCGAGTGAAACCACCCTTGGCCTTCCCTTCAGCCCGTCGAACCCGCCCGCCTATGCGCCGGTGGATGAAGATCATCCGATGCGACCCGAGAGCGCCTATTCACTGTCGAAGGACCTTGGTGAAGAGATGGCGCGGCAGATGCACCGTTGGAACCCTGATGTGAGCTTCATCGGCTTGCGTTTGTCTAACGTGATGGAGCCGCAGGACTACGAGAAGTTTCCGACCTGGCAGGATGACTTGCGTTTTCGCGAGTGGAATCTGTGGGGCTACATTGATGCGCGCGATTGCGCTCAAGCCGTGCGCAGAGCGTTGCATGTGGACTTCGTCGGCGCCGACAATTTCATCATCGCAAACGACGATACCGTAATGGACAAAAGCAGTGCCGAACTAATGGCCGACGTCTTCCCAGAGGTGCCGCTCACGAAAGAGCTTGAGGGGCAGGAGACACTCTTGTCGATCGACAAGGCCCGCCGCGTGCTGGGCTACGCTCCGGAATACTCTTGGCGAAAGCGCTAGTGCGCTGACAAATCTAAAAAAATATTGATCTTCAGCCGCGACGCCGTGGCTGGAGATTGCCGGATTCGCACAGGTGATCCGGTGATGCGCGACGGACATGCTCCCATGCAAAAGTTCTATTTTTAATGCCAGAGAAACTAGAGCAGGGTTTCGCCGTAGTCCCGCGAACAACACGCTCGGAATGCGGTTGTGGCGGACACGTCCGACAGAGGAGACAGCTAATGACCCATAACAACAAGACGAGACTGACCGTTTCCGCCCTGGCCCTCCTGGCCTGGTCCGGTGCGGCTTTTGCCGAAACCACCGTTGATTTCACCGTCGCGGAATATAGTTCCAAGACGGGTCCCTACTTCGAGGAAGTCGCGGCGGCCTTCGAAGCCGAGAACCCTGACATCAAGATCAACATCGAGGTAGTGCCGTGGGATACGCTGCTCCAGCGCCTCACCACGGACATCGCCGGCGGCGCGGCTCCGGACATTTCGATTATCGGGACCCGCTGGTTGCTTGATTTTGCCGAGCAGGGCATTGCTGAACCGGTTGACGGCTATCTCACCCCCGAATTCAAGGGAACTTTCATCGACACGTTCATGGCGCCGTCGGTGATCGACGGTCAAATCATGGGGCTTCCGGTGGCTGCCTCGGCGCGGGCCATGCTGATCAACAAGGATCTCTATGAACAGGCGGGCGCGACCCCACCGACGACCTGGGATGAGCTCTACGAGGCATCGCAGAAGATTTCGGAGCAGACCGATGCCTATGGGTTCGGCCTTCAGGGCAAGGAAATCGAAACCGACGCCTACTTCTACTATTCGCTGTGGACCCACGGTGGTGACATTCTTAACGAAGACGGGACCTCGGGTCTGACTTCATCAGCGGCGATCGATGCGCTCACGCTCTACAAGAAGATGCTCGACGAAGGTCTGACTCAGCCGTCGCCGACGAACTACAGCCGCGAGGATCTGTTCAACCTGTTCAAACAGGGCCAGGTCGGAGCGGTGTTTACTTTCCCGATGCTGATCCCCCAGATTCAGGCCGAAGCGCCGGATTTGAACTACGAGGTGATGCCGTTCCCCGTCGCGACCAACAACGCCACTTACGGCGTGACCGACACACTGATGATGTTTGCGGATTCGGATGCGAAAGAAGAGGCGTGGAAGTTCATCGAATTCGCTTACAAGGACGAATGGCGGACTGTTTTCGATCATGGCGAGGGCTTCCTCCCGGTGACGAAGGGCGTTGCCGCGGAGGAATACTATAAGACCGACAAGGACATCGCGGGCTTCGCAGCGGGTTTGCCCTACGCCAAGTTCGCGCCGACGATCGCCAATTGGGAAGAGATCGCCGATGTGACGGTGCGCGCGATCCAGCAGGTCTATCTCGACCAGGCAACGCCGGAGGCGGCTCTGGCCGACGCCGCCGCTCAGATCAACGCGATCCGCGGCAAGTAAACCACACAGGTGGGGCGGCTTGGGCCGCCCCGCCGTTTCGCCGGGCAGTGCGGCCCTTTTCCGACGCACGGGTGCGCAAATGAAATCCTTCGATGGCTTGAAACCGCTGCTGATGATCTTGCCTGGCCTCGCCCTGGCATTGTTCATTATCGGTTATCCAATCTACGATCTCGGCTTCACCTCACTGCAAGAGGTGAGTCGGTTCGGCAAGCTCCTCGGCTTCGCAGGTCTCGACAATTTCAAGGAAGTATTCGCCGACCCGCTTTTCTGGGCTTCACTCAACCGCACGGTAATCTGGACAGTGACGGTGGTGCTGGGCACGTTGATAATCTCGTTGCCGATCGCGCTGATCCTGAATGACGATTTCTACGGTCGCGGGTTGGCGCGCGTGATCATCATGCTGCCGTGGGCGATCTCGCTCACGATGACGGCGGTGGTCTGGCGCTGGGCACTCAACGGACGGGCTGGCTTGTTGAATGCCACGTTGTTGAACATGGGAATCATAGACGAACCGATCGAATGGCTGGCCGAGGCACAGCTGGCATTCACGGTTGAGATCCTCGTCGGAATTCTCGTGTCGATTCCATTCACCACGACGATTTTTCTCGGTGGGCTGTCGTCGCTGCCGCGCGATTCCTACGAGGCTTCGATGGTTGATGGAGCGACCCGCTGGGATCAGTTTCGCCACATTACGCTGCCCCTGATGAAGCCCTTTATCAACATCGCCATCGTGCTGAACGTGATCTACGTATTTAATTCGTTGCCGATTATCTGGGTTATGACCGAGGGAGGGCCGGCCAACGGCACCGATATTCTCGTGACCTATCTTTACAAGCTGGCCTTCCGCTTCGGCCAGCTCGGAAAGGCCTCGGCGATCTCACTGATCATGTTTGGTTTCCTGCTTCTGTTCACCTTGATCTACGTGGCTCTCGTGATGCGGGGCGAACGCCAGGCAGATACCAGCGAAGAGGACGAGTGAGATGTCGGCCAAGTTGAAAAAGTCGCTCATCTACTGGTTGCTGCTCTCGCCGCTTGTCGTGGTCATCCTGTTTCCTTTCGCAGTGATGTTCGTGACCGCAGTGCGCCCGCGCGAGGAGTTGTTCGTGTTTCCGCCGCGTTGGGGGTTCTCGGAATTCCACTGGTCCAACTTTGTCGAGATGTGGGAGAAGACGAATTTCGGCCAAGCGCTTTTCAACAGCCTCTACGTGAGCCTTGCCTCGACCGCGCTCGGCCTCGTGCTGTCGATCCCTGCGGCATATGCGCTCTCGCGCTACCGCTTCCCCGGCAAGAGCGCCTATCGGACATTCCTGCTGATGACGCAGATGATGTCGCCCATCGTTCTGGTGCTCGGCCTGTTCCGGCTGATGGTCGCGCTCGGGATGGTCAACAACCTCAACTCGCTCGTCTTCACCTACGCCGCGTTCAACATGGCGTTCACGATCTGGATGCTGCAGAGCTACTTTTCGACCATCCCGCGCGATCTCGAAGAGGCGGCCTGGATCGACGGAGCTACGCATTTCAAGAGCCTGATCAAGGTCTTCCTGCCGCTCGCCGTGCCGGCGATCGCGGTGACCTCGATCTTCAGTTTCATCAATGGATGGAACGAGTTCGTGCTTGCGCTGACGATGATCCGGTCCTCGGATGACTACACCTTGCCGGTGCAGATCTACAGTCAGGTGGCCGGGCGGTACCAGGTCGAATGGCACCACGTTATGGCAGGGACGATGCTTGCCACCGTGCCGGTCGCGATCGTGTTCTCTTGGCTTCAGAAATACCTCATCCGCGGCATGGCGCTCGGCGCTGTGAAATAGGCGCGGCGGATCAAGACAGGGATAGAATTATGGCGTCTGTTACAATTCAGAACGTGGAGAAGACCTTCGGGTCGCTGAAGGTCATTCATGGGGTCAATATCGAGGTCAGGGAGCACGAGTTCGTCGTCCTCGTAGGTCCGTCTGGCTGCGGCAAGTCTACGCTTCTGCGGATGATCGCCGGGCTCGAGACGATCTCGGCCGGGGAAATCACCATCGGCAAGAAGGTCGTCAATAACGTGCCCCCGCGTGACCGCGATATCGCGATGGTGTTTCAGAACTACGCGCTCTACCCACACATGTCGATTTACGACAATATGGGCTTCAGCCTGAAACTGCGCAAACGTCCAAAGGCCGAGATCGAACAAAAAGTGAAAGGCGCCGCGGAGATCCTGAACCTTATTCCCTACTTGAAGCGTGAGCCGCGCCAGCTTTCGGGCGGACAGCGCCAACGCGTGGCAATGGGGCGCGCGCTGGTCCGAGATGCACAGGTGTTCCTGTTCGACGAGCCACTGTCGAACCTGGATGCGAAGCTGCGCGTCAGCATGCGAACCGAGATCAAGGCGCTGCATCAGCGGCTCAAGACAACCTCGATCTACGTGACCCACGACCAGATCGAAGCGATGACCATGGCTGACCGGATTGTGGTGATGAACGCCGGCCGCGTCGAACAGATTGGTGCTCCGCTGGAACTCTACGACCGGCCAGGCAATCTCTTCGTGGCAGGGTTCCTCGGATCGCCGTCGATGAATTTCGTCGATGGCCGTTTCTCTCGCAAAGACGGAAAGGCTGTCGTGGTCACCGAGGCCGGGACCTGCCTCCCGGTGCCGGATCTCGCCGAGGCGACAGAAGGGCAGGCGGTTGTGTTCGGGGTGCGACCCGAGCATTTGGTGCTCGGGGCCGAAGGCGTGGTAGCCACGGTCGACGTCGTGGAACCGACAGGGGCAAATATCGAGGTCTTCGCCGATATCGCCGGCGTCGACATCTGCGCCGTGTTCACCGAAAGGCACCTGTTCGAGCCCGGTGAAAAAATCTCGCTTGGGTGGGACCTCGCGAAGGTCCACTTGTTCGACAAGGAAAGCGGGGAAAGAATCTGAGGATTAGCCACATGCACAGAGCTATTGCGAAGGGAAACGTTGCCGTTGTCACCGGCGGGGCTTCGGGGATCGGCCTGGAGGCGGCCACGCGTTTCGCGGCGCTGGGGATGAAGGTTTGCGTCGCGGATCTGCCCGGCGCGGCGCTGGACGCCGCCGAGGTCATGCTGGCCGCAGCTGGTGCGGATGCCGTTCTGTGCGTGCCAACCGACGTGGGCGACCCCGACCAAATCAAGGCGCTCGAAGCACTCGTGACCAAAAGGTTTGGTGCCGTCAACGTGTTGTTGAACAACGCTGGCATGCAGCCCGGCAGCTCTGTTTTCGATGCCGAAGGCAGTTGGCAGCGCATCATTGACGTCAATATGTGGGGCATCATCCGGGGCAGCCAAATTTTTGCGCCCGGTATGATCGCTTCGGGCGCGCCGGGCCTGATCATCAACACAGGCTCGAAGCAGGGGATCACTACGCCGCCCGGCGATCCGGCCTACAACGTCTCAAAGACCGGGGTGAAGGCTTTCACCGAGGCGTTGCAACACGAGTTTCGCAACATCGAGGGTTGCGCGGTTGAGGCCAAGTTGTTCATCCCGGGCTTCGTCTTCACACCGCTCACTGCCATGGGCCGCACGGAAAAGCCTGAGGGAGCCTGGACGCCAGCCGAGGTTGTCGACTTCCTCTTCGACTCGATCGAACGCGGCGACTTCTATATCCTGTGTCCCGACAACGAGGTTGACAGGGCGACTGACGAAAAGCGTATCGCCTGGGCCGCTGGTGACATCATCGAAAACCGCCCGCCGCTATCGCGTTGGCACCCCGACTATGGAGGTGCGTTCGAGACTTGGTTGAAGAGTTGACGCGGTCCCAGCCGGTTTCGAGGACCTGAATTTCGTCCGGTTTCATAATTACCCGGCTTTGAGCGCGCGGGGGTGACTTTGGTGCGATTGCTGACCCCGAACGCGCCAATGCAAGGCCCTGAGGTAAGCCCTCCGATCATCTGCCTTGTGTTGAGGCCGTAAGATTTTACCAATACACAACGCTCGCGCAGCGAAATCTTACGTATTTCATCGGGGATTTCCGGTCAAACGTGTAGACCGGAGGATGGCGCGGGGAAGGCGAGGATTGCCGGCTTTCCGGCTTGCCATCGGGCAAAGGGCTGTAGAAGGCGGTTGTGACAACCGGGTGGGAAAGGCCGCTTGGGGGATTGGTTTTGATCGGGCCGGACAGAACCCGCTAGATCGGCCGCCGCCGCAGCGTGATCCAGAGCGTTGCGGCGATGATCAACGCGGCCCCGGCCCAGAAGCCGGGCTTGGGAAACTCGTCAAAGACCAGGTAGCCAACGGTCGTCGAAAACACCAGGCTGGCATAGGACAGCACCGCCAGAAAGCCCGCCTGCCCAAAGCGATGCGCGCGCAGGAAACAGAATTGCGCCGATTGTGCAAAGACCCCGATGGCCAGCAGCACCGGCCATTGACCGGGCGGCACCGGCTGCCAGCCGAGCGCCGCGAAAGGGGCGGTGATGATCACCAATCCGGCGGTGTAGAAGGTCATCATCACCACGGTCGGGGCGGCGACCAGCCTGCGGGTGGCGATGACCGCGCCGGTGCCCGCAAACACCACCAGCGCCTGCGCCGCCAGCCCCCAGCCGCCGGTTACGTGCGACGGGTCCACCGCGATCACCACGCCCACCAGACCGACGACCGCCGCGATCCAGCGGTCGCGGGTGATAACCTCACGCAACAGCCAGGCTGCCGCGATCATCGTCAGGATCGGTCGGGTGAAGCCGATGGCGGTGAACAGAGCCAGCGGCAACCTTGAGATGGCAAAGAAGCTCGCGGTCAGCGCGACCGCCGAGAACACCACCCTCAGCGCGTGAAGCCGCAGGTCGGGCAGGCCGAGGAAGGCGCGCCGGTAGCGTAGAATCCACGGCAGCATCAGCAAGAGCCCGACACCCGCCCGCAGAAACACCAGCTGGAAGGCGGGATAGCCCAGCCCCAGCGCCTTGACGATGGACAGCGCCCAGATGTTCAGCGCCATGTCTGCCAACAGCCAGCCGGCCGCCAACCCGTTGCGGGGAAGATCAGTTTCGTCGGGCAAGCAGGTTGGCCATCAGGCGAAATGCACCGGGGGTGAGCTTTTCCATCTGGTGGTGCAGGATCAGCGAAGTGTGAACATGGCGCCCTTTGCCGACATCGGCGGCCAGAAGCGCGCCCTTCAGCGGTGCCTCGCCGGTATCGTTCATCGCGATCAGCGGCACGTAGGCCGGATCCCAGTCCTTGGCAAAATAGAGGCCCCGTTCCTTGTGCCACGCCGCCCAGTCGGCCTCCCCGATGCGGTTGGGCGCCTGCAACAGCGGATGATCGGCGGCCAGAATGGTGACCGGCGCGGCCTCGTCGGTGACCCGCCAGCGCAGCGACGGCTGGCCGATCTCGAGCCGGTAGGGAGCTGTCGTTGCCGGATCCCAATTGTCCCATGGCCGGTGGTAGAGGGTGACCAGGGTTCCCCCCGCGCGCACCCAGTCGTGGATGCGCGGCATCGCGTCGGCCAGTCCGGCGCGGAATTTCATCGCGAAAATGCCGATGACCAGAGTATCGTATCCGGCCAGCGTGGCCTCGCTCAGCGCATCATCCGACAGGTCGGTGACCGCGAGCCCGAGCCGGTCAAGCCAATGCCCGACCCGATCATTGCCGCCGCCGATATAGCCGACGCGCACCGGCGGCAGCACCGCTTCGACCACGCGAACCTGCGCGATGGCCGGGCGCACCAGCGCGCGCGGGGCGATATGAGCGCGCCGAATGTGGCGGACGCTGGCGGCCTCCTGTCCGTCAAGCGTCAGCACAAGGTCGTATAGCCCCGGCTGCACCTCGGCGGGCGCCGTCACCGTCAACTGGCCGTCGGCCTGGGTGTAGGACCAGCCGTCCGGCAGGCGCAGCCCGATCTCGGCGGAGGCGGGCGAGGCATTGCTGCAAGCGAGCGTCACCGTGCGGCGATCATCGGCAAGGTTGATCACATCCGCTTCCGGCGACAGCGCCGCCGAGTATCGTGGCAGCACGATCGGCGGCACCTCGAACCCGACGCGCCGTGTCACGTGCAGGCCGTGAACCGCGAGGGTCGCGTCGAGGCATGGTGCGTGCGGTTGATCCGGCAGATACACGGTCGGATAGGGGTCACTGATCGCGGCATCCGCATCGAGCGAAATGTGCGCCCCGTCGGCGCTCCAGCCCTCAGGCAGTCTTGGGGTCAGCGCAAGTTCGCCCGCGTCGGCGTGTGCCTCGCTCGTCCATGTCGTGCCGTCGCCGGGGTGCAGAATGTCGGCCTCCAGGTGCGCCCGCGCGTCGACACCGGCGGCAAGATGGATCACCCGGTTCAACTGTTCGTCTTTCCGGCTCAGCTTGTGGCCGATCTCCGGCACGGCGTCGGGCGGGCAGGCGTCGGCGGCGCGGCGCAAGGCCAGCAATGCCGCGCAGGCGTGCTCAAGCACCGTTGTGCGATCTGGAAACGCCGCCAGGGCCGCGTCGCAACCGTCTTGCGCCTCGGCCAGATCGCCCGCGATGGCGGGCACATCCAGATCGCGCAAGGTCGCGGCCAGACCGGACGACAAACCTTTATCCGGCCCTGCCACGTGGGACTGCGCCAGATGAAGCGCGAAGTCTGTCTCGGCACCGGCGGGCACCCAGCGGCCCATCGCTTGCGTGGCATGGCGCGCGCGGCTTTGCTGGCCAATCCGCGCATAGCTCCACCCGGTCACCGGATCGCGCCCCTTGGCGGCGATGGTGAGTGTCGCGGGTGGCGGCGGCAGATCGTCGTCATAGGCTTGTCCCGCCCCCGACCATGCCGGCAGATACATCTTGCGGACCTGCCAGACCGGCAGATCGCTGCCTGCGAAATCGGGCGATGCGGCGAGGCCCATCACCAGATGCGCGGCTTCCGTCATCGCGCGGTGGTGGCCATGCTGACCGGGCACGTCGAGAAAGGTCGGGCAGATGATGTCGGGCCGCTCGGTGCGGATGATCTCGACAAAGCGCGCCAGCGTGCGGTCGCGTCCCCACCTGGCCAGGGTCTCGTCGCCCGACTTGGAGAAGCCGAAATCGAAAATCGTATCGTCAGGGCTTTGCGATAGCCAATACATCCGCAGATCGAGCCGGTCGCAGGCGGCCTCCATCTCGGACGTGCGCAGGGTGCCAAGGGCGGCGGCGGTCTCGGTGCCGATGTCGTTTTGCCCGCCCTCGCCACGGGTCGAGCAGGCATAGGAAATATCGAAGCCATCGCGAAAGCGCATCGCCGCCAGCATCGCCGAGGTCTCGTCGTCGGGATGCGCGCCGGTGTTCATGAAAGAAACCGTGGTTTTCAGGGCCGTGAGCGCCTGCCACAAGGCCACGATGCGCGGCTGGTCGCGCTCGGCGGCGATCCGGACCTGATCGGAAAGGGGCATGGGATGGCTCCGTCTAGTGGGCGTGGGAAATGGGCGCGCTGAGGGCGCGGTTCAGGATCAGCGCCGCCGCGCCATGCGTGGCCGCCATGCGCCCCGAGGCGCCGCGCACAAGGCGCGCATGGACGGCCTTGGGTCGGTTCGAGACCGAAAGGTCGGGCAGCGGGGCCTTCGCCACCAGATAGTCGAGCACGGCATCGGGCATCGCCCCGCCCAGCACGACGGTCTGCGGATCGAAGATGTTCTCGACAATCGCCATCGCGTGTCCAAGCGCCTCGCTGGCGCTGGCGAGCCAGACCATCAGGTCAGGATCGCCCTGCCGAAACAGCCGGTCCAGTGCGTCGATATCATGCACCTCCTTGCCAGCGGCGCGCAGATGGCGCTGCACCGAGAGGCGGCTCAGCGCGTCTTCCAGTTTGCCCGCCTGCCCGGGAATCGGGATATGCCCGATCTCGCCGGCATTGCCGAAAGCGCCGAGCACGAGTTGTCCGCGATAGACCAGCCCCAACCCAAGCCCGGCGCCGAAATAAAGATAGGCGAATGTCGCGATGTCCTTGGCGACGCCGTTGACCCGCTCCGCCATCGCGGCGGCGTTGGCATCGTTGCTCAGGACAATGGGCAGCCCGATTGCCTCGGCGAAAAGCTGTTCCGCCTCAACTTCTTGCCAACCCGCCAGGTCCGATCCCATCCCGGCGATGCCGGTCAGGCCGAAGGGGCCGGGCATGACCACGCCCGCGCCCAGCATCCGGTTGCGGGCAACCGGCACCTGTTCCAGCGCGCGGGCATAGAGCGCCGCGACATGCTGCAACACGCAATCGGGGCGCGTATCGGTCAGGGCGATCCGTTCGGTGGTGACGGGCCGTCCGTGCATATCGAGCAGGGCCCCGAGAACCGCGTCGGGCCGCACTTCGATCCCGAGCGCGAAACCGCCTTCGGGATTCAGCGCGTATTGCATCGCCGGCTGGCCGCGCCCGCCGCTCAGCCGCCCCTTTTCAACCAGCATGCCGTCCTGCGAGAGCTCTGCAATGATGTTGCTGACGGTCTGGGTGGTCAGCGACAGCGCCCGCGCGATCTCGGCGCGGCCAATGGCGCCCGCCGCGCGCACCTGCCCGAGCACCGCCTGCCGGTTTCGATACCGCGACCGCTCTGCATTGCTGCCTTGTTGAAGAGGTTGAAAGCTCATGGGATTCGATTAACTCAATTCGTTTGAACTATCAATTGAATTGAGTTAACCCTGTTGCGTGAGTCCGAAAAGAACTGGCACCACCAACATGGGAGTTGCAAAATGAAAGCACATATTAAAGGTCTGGTCCTTGCCGGACTGACATCCTCGGCTGCACTGTTTGCCAGCGCCGCCAACGCCGTCGAGATCGAATACTGGCAGTATTTCTTCGATGCCCGCGTGGCGGCGATGGAACAACTGATCGGCAATTTCGAGGCGGCCAACCCCGACATCACCGTCAAGATGACGCATTTTCCCTACGCCGATTACCGCACCAAGGTTGCCGCCGCGATTCCCGCCGGCGAAGGCCCCGACGTGGTGCAGCTGTTCTACGGCTGGATGAACGACTACGTCGAAGCCGATCTGATCCAGGCGCTGCCCACCGATACCTTCGATCCGGCAGCGATCGACGCCGCCTTCTTCCCGATGGTGCAGGCGATGAAGATCGACGGCGAATACTGGGCGCTGCCCACCGCCGTGCGCAGCCTCGCGCTGTTCTATAATACCCGGCTGTTCGAAGCCGCCGGTATCGAGAATCCGCCGGCCACGCTCGACGAGCTGATGGAAACCGCCGCGGCGCTCACCGAGCGTGACGGGGCTGGCAACATCACCACCGTCGGCCTGACGGCGGGCATGACCGCGCAGGATCACCATTGGCTGCGCGAAGTGCTGGTCCGCCAGTTCGGCGGCGATCCCTACCTCGATGATTACCGGACGGTGAACTACAACAACGACGCCGGTGTCGCGGCGCTGAATTTCTACACCAACCTGTTTATGGGCGACGAACCCGTCACCTCGATCGGCTTCATGGATGAGCCGCAGGCCGCCTTCAAGGCGGGCCGTGCCGGTATGCATATCGACGGATCGTTCCGCATCGGCGCGCTCGCCGAAACCCGCGGTCTCAACTGGGGCGTGGCCGAGCTTCCGGCAGGGCCGGACGGCACCCAGTCGAACTATTCCTCCTACTGGGTCAACGCGATCACGACCAAGGCGGAAGGCGAGAAGTATGACGCCGCCGTCAAGTTCATGGAGTATCTGACCTCGGACGAGGCGATGCAGATCTGGCTCGACGTGGTCGGCGAATTGCCCGCCAAGCCGTCGGTCGGCATGACCGATGAAAACGCCAATGACCCGGTCTTCGGGCCGTTCATCCGTGGCCTGGCCTATGCGCATACCACCAAGTTCGTGGATGAAAGCGCCCAGCGTCAGGTGCTCGTCGAAATGGTCGAGCGGGTGCAGCTGCAAGGCATGGATCCGGCAGAAAGCGTTGCCGTCGCCGCCGAGGCCGAACAGAAGATCCTCGACGACTACTACGCCAAGTAAGACCACAACGCGCCGCCCCGGCTCCGGTTCGGGGCGGCGCCTGCAAGCTGCTGACAGGCGCCTTTCATGTATCGCAACCTGACCATCCGCCAGAAACAGATCGTCTGGGCCTGGGCCTTTCTGGCGCTGCCGGTGCTGTTCTATTCCGTGATCCGCTTCTACCCGACCGGCAACGCGATCCTGATCAGTTTTCAGAACTGGAACCTGCTTGGCAGCCGGACATGGGCCGGACTGGAAAACTACGAAAAGCTCTGGAACGACCCGGTGTTCTGGAAGGTGTTCAAGAACACCTTCGTCTACCTGCTGCTCGGCACCCCGCTCAGCCTCGTGGTGTCGTTCGTCATCGCCTACCACCTCGACAAGCTGCGCTTCATGCAGGGTTTTCTGCGGATGCTCTACTTCCTGCCGTTCATGACCAGCGCGGTGGCGATGGCCTGGGTCTGGCGCTGGTTCTACCAGGATGTGCCCATCGGTCTGTTCAACAACATCCTCGCCGGTTTCGGAATTTCCCAGATCACCTTTCTGAATTCCACCACCAATGCCCTGCCAGCGGTGCTGGCGCCGGCTGTCTGGGCGGGCCTCGGATTTCAGGTCATCATCTTCATGGCCGGTCTGCGGGCGATCCCGACGAGCTATTACGAGGCGGCCAAGATCGACGGTGTCGGCTGGTTCACGGTGCTGACCCAGATCACCCTGCCGCTGCTCCGGCCCACCATCGTTTTCATCGTGGTATTCTCGTCGATCGGCTTTCTGCGGATCTTCGACCACGTCTTCAACATGACCACCAACAACCCCGGCGGGCCGCTGAACGCGACCAAGCCGCTGGTGCTGATGATCTATGACACCGCCTTCAACGGCTTCGACATGGGCTATGCGGCGGCGCAGACCGTGGTGCTGTTTACCGTCCTGCTGAGCGTCTCGCTCATCCAGCTGCGTCTTCTGAGGAGCGAATAGATGGTCGCCGCCCCGGACTTTCCCCGCCCCACCGCCGAGGCCCTGCTGACGCCAAGGCCGACCAGGCGCCCGCGCAACATGGGGCAGATCATTCGCTGGCTGCTGCTGTTCATCGGCGGGGTGCTCATGGTCATGCCGATCGCCTACATGATCTCGACCTCGCTGAAATGGCCGCACGAGGTGTATAACGTCAACCTCATCCCCGAAGAGCCGACGCTGGAGAACTACACTTATGTGCTGGAAGACGGCCGCTTCTACTGGTGGTTCGTCAATTCCATCATCATCGCCACGATCACGACGATCTGTAACCTGCTCTTCGACAGCCTCGTGGGCTATACCCTGTGCAAGTTCCGCTTTCCGGGCCGCACCATCATCTTCATTGCGATCCTGTCGACCCTGATGATCCCGACCGAGATGCTGGTGATCCCGTGGTATCTGATGAGCCAGAGCTTTGGCTGGCTCGACAGCTACTGGGGCATCATGTTCCCCGGCCTGATGACGGCCTTCGGCACCTTCCTGATGAAGCAGTTCTTCGAAAGCGTTCCCGACGATTTCATCGAGGCCGCGCGTATCGACGGGCTGAACGAGCTTCAGATCTGGTGGACGGTTGCCATGCCGCTGGTCAAACCGGCGCTGGCGGCGCTGGCGATCTTCGTGTTCCTGGGCAACTGGACGGCGTTTCTCTGGCCGCTGATCGTCACCAATTCGGTCGATATGTATACGATCCCGGTGGGCCTGTCGGGTTTCGGCGACGAAGCCGACGTGGCCTGGGAACTCATCATGACCGGGGCCGCGATTTCCACGATCCCGACGCTGGTCGTGTTCCTGATCTTCCAGCGGTTCATCATTCGCGGCGTCGTCATGGCGGGGCTGAAGGGATGACCGATCACAGCACCTTCCCCGATCCGACCTACAAGGACACCGTTCTCGCCCCGCTGTTCGAGGGCGTGAAGACGCATTACGCCGGGCATATGGCGGCAATCAACCGGGCGCATCTGGTGATGCTGGTCGAGACCGGCATCCTGCCCGCCGCCGACGGGCGCAAGATCGCGCAGGCGCTGGCCGCCATCGACGCCGAAACCGATCTTGCCGCGCTCGCCTATACCGGCGAATACGAGGATTACTTTTTCTACGTCGAAGCCGAGTTGCGCCGTCGCCTCGGCGATCTGGGCGGTGCGCTCCATACCGCGCGGTCGCGCAACGACATGGACCACACATTGTTCAAGATGGCCCTGCGCATACGGGCCGAAACCATGCTGGCGCAGATCACCACGCTCACCGACGCCCTGATTGCCAAGGCGCGCACCGAAGCGGGCACGCTGATCGTCGCCTATACCCACGGTCAGCCGGCGCAGCCCACCACCTTCGGCCATTACCTTGGCGCCATGATCGAGGTTCTGAACCGCGACGCGCAGCGCCTCTCGGCCGCGATTGACACGCTCGGCCTGTGCCCGATGGGGGCCGCCGCGATCACCACCTCCGGCTTTCCGATCGACCGCGCCCGGATGGCGACGCTACTGGGGTTCGAGGGCCCGCTGGTGAATTCCTATGGCTGTATCGCCTCGGTGGATTACGTCACCGGCCTCTATTCCGCGATCAAGCTGGTATTCCTGCACCTGGGCCGCGTCATCCAGGATCTGGCCTTCTGGTCCAGCTTCGAGGTCGGCCAGCTCTACGTGCCCAACGCGCTGGTCCAGATCAGCTCGATCATGCCGCAAAAGCGCAATCCGGTTCCGATCGAGCATATGCGCCACCTGTCGTCGGTCACCTGTGGGCGCTGCGACATGGTGGTGAACACGATGCACAACACCCCCTTCACCGACATGAACGACAGCGAAGGCGAAGTGCAGCAGGCAGGCTACAGCGCATTCGGGAGCGGCGGGCGGGTGCTCGATCTGCTCACCGCCTTCCTGCCGGCCTGTTCGATCGACGCCAGGAACGTGCGTCGCAACACCGACGCGGCCAGCATCACCATCACCGAACTTGCCGATACCCTCGTGCGTGACGAGGGCCTGACCTTCCGGCAGGCGCATGAGATCGCGGCAGATGTTGCGCGCCACCTTGACGGCAAGCCGCTCCCGGCCGGGTTCAAGATCTTTCAGGCGGCGTTTCAGGCGGCCACCGGCCGGGCCACGACGATGGATCATGCCGCCTTTCAGACCGCCACCAGCGCCGAAACCTTCGTTGCCCGCCGCGACCGCATTGGCGGCCCGGCGCCGGCGGCGCTGGCCACGGCCCTGAACGCCTACAGCGCCGATCTGGACGCGCTGCGCGCGCGGGCGAAGGCCCGCACCAGGCGCATTTCCGATGCCGACACGACCCGCGCCACCGCCTTCGCCCAATTGCTGGAGACCTGACCTTGGCCAACCTCGCCCTGCGCAACCTGACCAAATCCTACGGACAGACCAAAGTTCTGCATGACATATCCCTCGACGTTGCCGACGGCGAATTCGTGGTCTTTGTCGGCCCGTCCGGCTGCGGCAAGTCCACCACCCTGCGGATGATCGCGGGGCTGGAAGAAACCACAAGCGGCATCATTGAAATCGGCGGGCGCGAGGTGAACAACCTCGAGCCCAAGGAACGCGACATTGCCATGGTGTTCCAGAATTACGCGATCTACCCGCATATGTCGGTGAAGAAAAACATCGCCTTCGGGCTGCGCTCGTCGAAGCTGCCGAAGGCGGAAAAGGAAAAGCGGATACTGGAAGTGGCGGGCATTCTCGATATGGTCGATCTGCTCGATCGCAAACCCAGCCAGCTCTCGGGCGGCCAGCGCCAGCGCGTCGCCATCGGCCGCGCCATGGTGCGTGACCCGGCCGTTTTTCTCTTCGACGAACCGCTCTCCAACCTCGATGCCCAGTTGCGCACGCAGATGCGGCTCGAGATCAAGAAGCTGCACCAGCGCGTCGGCAGCACCATCATTTTCGTCACCCACGACCAGGTCGAGGCGATGACCATGGCCGACCGGATCGTGATCATGAAAGACGGCTATATCCAGCAGGTCGGCACCCCGGCTGAAGTCTTTCACAAACCCGCCAATACCTTTGTCGCCCGCTTCATCGGGGCGCCGTCGATGAACCTGCTGGCCGGACGGATCGAGGGCACGACCGTGACCCTGGGCGGTGGGCAGGCGGTCACGGTTCCGGCGTTGTCGGTCACCGGAACGAAAGACGTTCTGCTCGGTGTGCGCCCCGACGATCTTCTTGCCGGCAGCACCAATCCGATCATGACCGGCACGATCACCGTGCGCGAACCGCTGGGGTCCGAAACGCTGATCTATGTCGATACCCCCTCGGGCGAGATCATCGCCAAGGCCGATGGCCGCACCCCGCCCGAGGTGGGCGAGACCGTGCAATTGGGCACCGATCCAGAGAACCTGCATGTCTTCGATGCCGCAACGGGCGAGGCGCTGGTGTGACGAAACCGATCCTTTGCGCCGGCAGGCTCTATTGTGATCTGGTGTTTGCCGACGTGCCGCGTATGCCGACCCCCGGAACCGAAGTGTTTGCCCCGAGCCTGTCGCTCCATGCCGGTGGCGGCGCCTTCATCACCGGCGCGAATCTGGCGGCACTTGGGCATCCGGCGTGGCAGTTCTCGATCCTGCCCGCCGCGCCCTTCGATGCGATCGTATTGGCGGACATGGCCCGGTATGGCGTTGACGCAACGGCCTGCCAGCCAGCGGGTGCGGGGATCGACCCCCAGATCACGGTGGCGACCACCAGCGCCGGCGACCGTGCGTTTCTCACCCGCGCCGATGGCCCGGCCATTCCCGATATCGACTCGGTCAACTTCGCCGACTTCGCCCATTTGCACATCGGTGAGCTGCGCACCGTGCAGGACTTTCCGGCGCTGCTCGATCGCGCCCGCGTTGCGGGGCTGACGGTATCGCTCGATTGCGGCTGGCAGGATGACTTTGACCCGGAGGTGGCCGATCTGATCGCCGCCGTCGATGTATTCCTGCCGAACGAGAGCGAGGCCGCGGCCCTGACCGCGCTCGGCGTGCCGGAGGCCTGTGCGCCGCTGACCGTGGTCAAGAGCGGCCACAAGGGTGCCTGCGCCCGTGCGAAGGCTGACAGCGCCTGGACATTCCGCCCGATCACAACGCCGGTCAAAGTGCTCGACGCCACCGGTGCAGGCGACGCGTTCAACGCAGGCTTCCTGTCGCGCTGGCTCGACCGCGCGCCGTTGGACCAGTGCCTTGCCCACGGCAATGCCTGCGGCGGTGCCGCCGTTCAGGCCCGTGGCGGGGCAGGCGGGCTGGAACAGCGCACAAGGCCGTAGCCGGCGTCGCCCCGCGTGCCGAGGGAGAACCGCGATTTTCTGTCGCGCGGGGGTCCAATCGGGCGCTTTGGCGGGGCAGCGTTTTCGCAGGCGGGGCTGTCGGGCTGATCTTCGCCGCAACCGACGCGCGGCCAGTGACGGACATCCGCCACGAGGCGCGCCTGCCTGCGTCAATGTAGCCGCCGGGCAGACCCGCAAGGGGCGCGGAAGCGCTCGATTTCGCGGGGCTGTTCATGCTAGGCAAAGACTTGAAAGATCTGCCCTTTGCCGCGATCCGTGCCCCGTTTTGCGCGAGCGGACGTTCCGAGCGGCGCGGTGCTGATCGACGATCTCGAAACCTGACAGGCGCCTGTCGTCGGGCGCGGCAGAGGAGCATATCATGGCAGCGTTCACCCACCCGATTTCCTTCGTCAAGGAGGCCGCTCCCTTCGTGCACCTGTGCTGGAAGATGGGCTGGAACGAGGCCAACGGCGGCAACCTGTCCTGGCGGCTGCCGACCGACGAGATCGAGGGGGCGCTGGCGCGGCATTACCCCGATCTCAAACCCGGCGAGCCGGTTCCGGTGCCGATCGACGAGCCCGATCTCGATGGCGAATACTTCCTTGTCTCAGGTGCCGGGCGGATGTTTCGCCACGCCGTCGAGCACCCCAACCAGGTGTTCGGCATTGTCCGGATCGTCGAGGGCGGCACCGCCTATCGCAAGGTCTGGGGCTTTTCCGATGGCGGCCGGCCAACTTCGGAATTCGCCACCCACCTGATCGGCCACGCGGTGCGCAAACGCGCCTCGAACGGGCGCGAGCGGATCATCCTGCACAGCCACCTGCCCGAGTTCATTGCGCTCAGCTTTCTCGAACCGCTCGACAGCCGCACGCTGACGATGGCGCTGTGGGAGAAGATGCCGGAATGCATCGTGATCTTTCCCGATGGCGTGCGGGTGGTGCCGATGCTTATACCCGGCACCGTCTCGATCGCCGAAGCCTCGGCGCTGGAACTGGCCCGCAGCCGGATCATTTCGTGGAGCCACCACGGCATTTTCGTTTCAGAAGAAAGCCCCGATCGTATCTTCGCCCTGGTCGAGACCATCGAGAAGGCCGCCGCGATTCACCGCAGGGTGCTTTCGGCGGGCGGCCCGAAACGCCGGATCGAACCCGCAGCGCTGAGGGCGATCGCGGCGGAATATGCCGATGTTCTGGTCGCGCAGCCGGTGCTGCTTGACGAGGCCTGACCACGCAGGGCGCGCAAAATGCGGTTGCGGCAAGGCGCCGGGGGGCTCTAGGCTGAGGTGGATCAGGAGCACGCCGCAACAGATGCAGTCAATCGCCCGGATACAGAGCCCGCCGGTCACGCCGCCATGCCGGTGACCGGCAAGACCGCCGCCAAGGCCATGGGCCGCGCCGGACAGGGCAGGGCCGCGTGATGCGTCTGGACGGGATCTCCCACAAACGCTTTCTCGTGATCGGGCGGGTCGGGATGGACCTCACGTCCGAGCCGGTCGGCACACCCACGGCGCAGGCGCAGTCGATGATGGTGTCGATGGGTGGCTCCAGCGCCAATATCGCCGCCGGCCTCGTCAAGCTCGGCTGCGCGGCGGCACTGGTCACCAGCGTATCGGATGACGCGGTTGGCTGGTATTGCCTGAACCAGCTCGACGCCTACGGGATCGACCGGACATGGGTAAAGCGGATCACCGGCGAGGCGCGCACCTCGCTCGCGGTGGTCGAGACCCGCGTCGAGGACCATCAAAGCGTGATCTACCGCAACAACGCCGCCGATTTCCAGATGACGCAAGGTGACGTGGCGGCGGTGGACTATGCCCGCTTCGGCGCGCTCGTTACCACCGGCACGGTGTTTGCCGCCGAACCGTCGCGCAGTGCCGCGTTTGATGCCCTCGCACGGGCGAAGGCCGCCGGGCTGACGATCATATTCGATGTCGATTACCGCCCCTATAGCTGGCCGTCGCCGGAGGTGGCGCAGGAGGTTCTGGCGCGCGTTGCCAGCCAGTCCGATGTGGTCGTGGGCAATGACGACGAGTTTGGTGTCATGGCGGGCGGGCGCGATGCGGGGCGGGAGATGGCGCGGTGGCTGGCCGAAACCACCGCCGCCATTACCGTCTACAAACTCGGTCCCGATGGCGCGGTGACCTTTGCCGACGGCAAGGAAATGCGCAGCGGGATCTATCCGGTCGCGGCGCTCAAGCCCACCGGGGCGGGCGACAGTTTCATGGCCGGACTGCTGTCGTCTCTGGCCGATGGCCTGCCGCTGCGCGAAGCGGTCCTGCGCGGCTCTGCCTGTGCCTCGATCGTCGTCGCCAGGCCCGGCTGTGCTCCGGCGATGCCCGACCGGGCGGACCTTGCTGCCTTCCTCGCCTCCCATCCCGGCCCCACCAACCCCTGAATGGACGCATCATGCACATTGCCCCTTATGACAACCGCAACCAGCCGATCGTCGATGCCGGCAACGCGACGGTGCCGCTCAACTATTTCAACATCGTCAAACTGAAGGCGGGCGAAGCCTTCGAATACCGCGTGCCGGGCTATGAAACCTGCATCGTCCCCGCCACCGGCAGCGTCGATGTCGGGGTCGAGGGGATGCACTTTCCCGCGCTGGGCAACCGGGGCGTGGATGTCTGGGATGGCGAGCCGGAAGGGGTTTACGTGCCGGTGGGGGCGAAGGCGACGATGGTCTGTGTCTCCGACCGCGCCGAAATATTCGTGGCCGGGGCGAAATACGACCGCGAGCTCGATCCCTTCGAGGTGCGTGCCGACGCGATCGACCTCGTGCAATATGGCTCGGACGAGACCAAGACCCACCGCAAGATCAAGCACATCCTCGGCCAGAAACAGACTGACAAGGTTGGCCGGCTGCTGGTCAGCGAGCTTTACACGGTTGGTGCCGGGGGCTGGTCGGGGTTTCCGAGCCACAAGCACGATTCCGACCGGTTGCCGGACGAGAGCCGCCACGACGAGACTTATAATTTCCGCTTCAGACCGAACCGGGGTTCGGGCCTGCAGATGCTTCAGCGCGAAGACGGCCAGCCCGGCGATGCTTACCATATCGTCGACGGTTCGACGATCTGCATCGACAAGGGCTATCATCCCTGTGCCGTGCTGCCCGGCTACGAGATGTATTATTTCACCATTCTCGGCGGCCTCAGCCAGCGCCCGCTGGTGCAGTATTTCCAGCCCGCCCATGCCGACCAGATCGAGACGATTCCGGGCATCAAGGACATGATCGCGAAGTTCAAATGACGCTTGCCACCCTCGCCGATGTGCTCCAGCCGGCCTTTAAGGGGGGCTATGCCGTCGCCGGACTCGTCACCCTCGGCTGGGAAGACATGCGCGCCTTCGTGGCCGCTGCCGAGGCCGAGGGCGTGCCGGTGATCCTTCAGGCCGGGCCGTCCTGCCGCGCCCACACCCCGCTGCCGGTGCTGGGCGCGATGTTTCGCCACCTCGCCGAAGCGGCGCAGGTGCCGGTGGTGGCGCATCTCGACCACGGCCACAGCTTCGAAGAGTGCCGGGCGGCCCTCGACAGCGGCTTTACCTCGCTGATGTTCGACGGCTCGCGCCTGCCGCTGCGCCAGAACATCGACGAGACCGCGCGCGTGGCCGAGCTGGCCCATGCCGCCGGGATCTCCTGCGAAGGCGAAATCGGCTTTGTCGGCTATGCCGAGGGCGAGGCCTCTGCCGGAACCGATCCGGCCGAGGCGGGTCTTTTCGCGCGTGAGACCGGCGTTGACGCGATGGCGGTCTCGGTCGGCAACGTGCATTTGCAGCATAGCGCCGGCGGACGGTTGGACGAGGCGCGGATACGGGCGATCGAGGCGCGGACCGGTGTGCCGCTGGTGATCCATGGCGGCTCGGGCGTGCCGGTCGACCAGCGCCGGGCACTGGCGCAGGGCTCCAACATCTGCAAATTCAACATCGGCACCGAGCTGCGCATGGCTTTCGGCGCGGCGTTGCGCGCGGCGGTCGACCGCGATCCGGCCCGGTTCGACCGGGTGCAGATCCTTGCCGAAACCCACCAGCCGGTGGTCGCGGCCACGCGGCGGGTGTTGGCGGCGCTCAAGCCTGTCGGCGCTGGCTGACCGCAGGCCGTGACCTCAGGCGTTTTCCGGCATGTGGATCCGGATCTCGGTCGAGACCGACCCGGCATCGCCCTCCATCCGGCCCAGCAGCCGCGCCATGGTTTCGAGAGCGATGCGCACTTCGTGGCGCGGGTTCTGGTCGATCACGGCATCGAACGTGCGGTCTCGCAGGTGGCGGCGGCGGTTCGGGGTCAACTCGTGGGTCACCACCACGATCTCGCCCAGCCGCCCCTGCGCCTCGAGCGCCTCGGCAATCCCGCTGGCGCCCGCTGTGGTGTGGTAGATCGCCCGCAGGCGGGGATAGCTGCGCAGCGCCGCGCGCACATGGGTGGCGGTGACCGCCCGGTCTTCGCCGGTTTCGACGATCCGCACCAGCGAGGCATGGGGGTAATAGCGCGCCAGAATATCCGACAATCCCTTCGCGCGCGCGCGCTGCCCGGCAATATCGAGCCGCCCCGCGATCATCAGCACGTCGCCCCCGGCTGCGCCCATGAGCCGCCCGATCAGGTCGCCCGCGACCCGGCCCGCGCGGGTGTCGTCCGGGCCGATATAGGCGGCGCGCCCGCTCGCCGCGATGTCGGTCGCAAGGGTTACGACGGGCAGCGCTTGCGCCGCCTTGTGCAGCGCGGCGGCAACTTCTGGCGTATCGGGCCCGCTGATGATGATCCCGTCGGCGCTGTCTTTCTGTTTCAGCACAAGGGCCGCCAGTCTTTCGGGACTGTTCGGGTCGATGTGGTGAATCTGAAGCTGGAGGTTCAGCGCCTGAAAGGCCGGGCGCAGCACCGCGATCCCGGCGGCGAGTTCGGCGTGGAACGGGTTGGCCGGCGATTGGATGAACACCGCGATCCGCTTGATCCGGGTCGGGGGCACCAGGCTTTGCCGGTCCAGCCCGAGATCGCGCGCGGCGCGCAGCACCCGCTCTTCGCGCCGCGCCGCCACGCCGCCGCGCCTGTTGATCACCCGATCCACCGTTGCCAGCGACACACCGGCAGCGGTGGCAACATCCGTGAGCGTGACCTTGCCCGCCATGCGGCCTCCATTTGAGGGGAATCCCTCAAAATGCCATTTCAGCGCAAGGCAGCGGTCAAGTAAACCTGTCTCTGCCCGGCCGGGTGTTTCCCCGGCCGCATTGGGAGGGCATCAGATGACCATGGTGGTGACGACGGCTCCGGCCTGCTGGGGCGTTGACGACGTGTCGAACCCGCATCTGCCGGACTGGCGACGGGTGCTCGACGAGGCGGCGCGGGCCGGCTATGGCGGGCTGGAACTGGGCCCCTACGGCTACATGCCGCTCGACGAGGCGGTGGTTTCTGCCGCGTTGGAAAAGCACGGCCTCACCATCGTCGCGGGCACGATCTTCGACGATCTGGTCGATCCTCGCAATCGCGACAATCTCGAGCGCAAGACCGGCGAGATCTGCGCCCTGATCACCCGGCTGCCAAAGCCGCCGCGCTACCCCGGCCAGCGCTTTGCCGCGCCCTATCTCACGGTGATGGATTGGGGGCATGACGCGCGCGACTACGCCGCCGGGCACTCCGATCGGGCGCCGCGCCTGACCGACGCGCAATGGGCCGGGATGATGGCGAGCATCCGCGCCGTTGCCGCTGTCGCCGCCCGGTTCGGGGTGCGCGCGGTGGTGCATCCCCATGCCGGTGGCTACATCGAATTTGCTGACGAGATCGCACGGCTGGTGGCGGATACTCCCGCCGAAACCGCGGGGCTGTGCATTGATACCGGCCATGCGCGGTTTTCCGGCATGGACCCGGTGGCGCTGCTCGACACCTACTGGGACCGGGTCGACTACATCCACTTCAAGGATATCGACCAGCGGGTGTTCGACCGGATCATGGGCCAGCGCATCCGGTTTTTCGATGCCTGCGCCGAGGGCGTGATGTGCCCGATCGGCGAAGGCGTGATCGGCTATCCGGCGATCCACGCTTTCCTGCGCGACAAGGGCTATGCGGGCTACATCACCGTTGAGCAGGAACGCGATCCGAGGAACGCCGCCGGGTCGCTCGCAGACGTCAAGAAATCCAGGGATTACCTGAAGTCCGTGGGCTTCAGCGACGGTAGGGAGGACCGGGCATGATAAATGGAGACCGCAAGACGAAAGCACCCATACGCTGGGGTATGGTCGGCGGCGGCAAGGGCAGCCAGATCGGATATGTTCACCGCTCGGCGGCAATGCGCGACGGGTATTTCGATCTGCTCGCCGGGGCCTTCGACATCGACCCGGACCGGGGCGCGGCCTTTGGCGAGGAGCTCGGCCTCGACCGGATGCGCTGCTACGCCGATTACAAGGCGATGTTCGCCGGCGAGGCCCAGCACCCGCACGGGATCCGGGCGGTGTCGATCGCCACGCCGAACAACACCCATTACGAGATCACCAAGGCGGCGCTCGAACACGGGCTGCACGTGGTTTGCGAAAAGCCGCTGACCTTCACCACCGCCGAGGCCGAGGAGCTGGCGCGGATCGCGGCCGACAAGAACCGGGTGATCGGCGTGGCCTATGGCTATTCCGGCCACCAGATGATCGAGCAGGCCCGACAGATGATCGCGTCGGGCACGCTGGGCAAGATCCGGCTGGTGAACATGCAGTTCGCCCACGGGTTCCACTCCGCTCCGGTCGAGCAGGACAGCCCCGGCGTGCGCTGGCGGGTTGACCCGGCCTTTGCCGGACCGTCCTACGTGCTGGGCGATCTCGCCACCCATCCGCTCTACATCTCGGAAGTCATGGCCCCGACGCTGAAGATCAAGCAGTTGATGTGCGCGCGCCAGAGTTTCGTCGAAGGCCGCGCGCCGCTGGAAGACAACGCGACGGTGCTGTTGAAATACGACGGCGGCGCCGTCGGCCAGCTCTGGGTATCGGCGGTCAACGCCGGGGCGATGCACAGCCAGAAGGTGCGGATCGTGGGTGAGAAGGCGTCGATCGAGTGGTGGGACGAACACCCCAACCAGCTGCGCTACGAGGTGCAGGGCGAACCGGCGCGGCTGCTCGATCGCGGCATGCCCTATCTGGACGGTGCGGCGCTGGCAGAAGACCGGATCGGGGCCGGGCACCCGGAAGGGTTGTTCGAAGCCTGGGCCAACCTTTACGCCCGTTTTGCCATCGCCATGGAAGCCCATGACGATCACGATCCGCGCCGCGTGGCCGACATGTGGTATCCGGACGTGAATGCCGGGGTAGAAGGGGTGCGCTTCGTCGAGAACTGCGTGCGGTCAGCCGATGCCGGGGCGGTCTGGGTGGACTATAGCTAGGCCCGCGCCGCCCGCTCGATCTCGGCCACCGACACCCAGGCCCCGCTATCGTCCGAGGCCACCACCGCATCGACGACCGCGGCAACATGCACCGCGGCGTCGAAATCCGGCCAGGTGCGCTTGCCATCGAGGATCGCGCGGATGAAGTGGGCGAACTCGATTGTCACCATGTCGTTGAAGCCGATGCCGTGAGCGCCGCCGCTGCAGAACCGGGCGTAATCGCCGTGGTCGAGCCCGGCGAGGATGGTTTTCATTCCCTGCCGACCAGAGCGGTCGCGGGCATCGTAGAACTGCAACTCGCCAAGCCGCTCCTGGTCGAAGCGCACCGAACCCCTGGTGCCGACCACTTCGTAGGTCAGCCCCATCTTGCGCCCGGCATGAACCCGGCTCGCGTCGATCGAGCCCGGCACACCGCTTTCGAAGTGCAGCAGGAACTGCGCCTGGTCGTCGTTTTCGACGGCGGCCATGCCGTCGGCTGCGCGGCGTTCGGTGTGGATGGTCTGCCGCATCCCGACAACGTCGGCAATCGGGCCGAGCAGGAATTGCGCCATGTTGATGATATGCGAGGCAACGTCACCCAGCGCCCCCGCACGGCCGACATTGGCCTCGACCAGCCGCCAGCTATGCCGGGCTTCCGGATCGAGCAGGAAATCTTCCACATGGGTGCCGCGAAAATGGATCACCTCGCCGATCTCACCGCTCTCGATGACCTCCTTGGCAAGCTGGGTTGCGGGATTTTTCATGTAGTTGAAGCCGACGGCAGTGATGATCCCCGCCTCGGCCGCTGCGCGTGCCATGGCCGCCGCTTCCGCTGCACTGCGCCCCAGCGGCTTTTCGCACAGCACATGCTTGCCCGCCGCGATCGCCGCTCCGGCCTGTTCGGCGTGCAGGAAGGTGGGCGTGGCGATGGCCACCACATCGACATCCGGGTCGGTCGCCAGACTGCGCCAGTCGCCGGTCGAGCGGGCGAAGCCCAGGGCGCGAGCCTGCTCCGCCGCGCCCGCCGCCGTGGTGGTCGCGATGATCTCGCGCCGCACGTCGAGGCCAAATTCATAGACGGTGGCAACCTGCGACAGCGCGATGGCATATGCCTTGCCCATGTAGCCCGCGCCGATGACGCCGAAGCCGAGTTTGTCCATGTCGTCCGACCCTTCCATGGTGGTGGCCAGCGCCGCAACCCGTGCGGACCCTCGGCGCAAGTTGCTCAAGCCATGTCACGTCATGACTCGGCGCCCTGGACTGAACGTGCAGGCGATTTCGGGTTCGCGCTATAGGGATGGGTTGATATTCGCTCAAATTCCATCATCCTGTCCGCGCAAGGATGATGGAATTCTATCAGGAGTGACGCGATGGCCCGACGACCGACGATCCAGGATCTTGCCCGTGAAGCCGGTGTCGGGGTGGCGACGGTCGACCGGGTATTGAACGGCCGGACCAAGGTGCGCGAGGAGACGGCGCGCAAGGTGGCCGATGCAGCGCACCGGATCGGCTACCATGCCCGTGGCCTGATCGACCACCGGCTCTCGGCCGAGATTCCCGAGATGCATTTCGGCTTTGTCCTGCACAAGCAGAAGCAGGAATTTTACCAGAATTTCGCCCGCGAGATTGAAGCGGCGGTCACTGCCCGGCGTGACATTCGCGGGCGGGCGACGGTGACCTTCTCGCCGTCGCAGAACCCCGAGGATTTCTCGGCGGCGATGCTGGTGTTGGGTGAAAAGGTCGACGCCCTCGCCAGCTCCGCTGTCAATCATCACAGCGTCAATGCTGCGGTCGAGCGGCTGAGAGGGAAGGGCATCGCGACCTTCGCGCTGCTCAACGACTTCGCACAAGGCGTGCGCGAGAACTATCTTGGCCTTAATAACATGAAGGTTGGGCGCATTGCCGCCTCGATGATCTCGATGACGGTGCGCCGGCCCGGAAAGATCGCGGTGTTTGTCGGCGGCAATCGCTGGCACGGCCATGAGCTGCGCGAAACCGGGTTCCGCTCCTATTTTCGTGACAGTGCGCCGGCCTTCACCGTGCTGGATACGCTGGTCAACCTCGAGACCCGGCAGATCACCTTCGAGGCGACGCTGGACCTGTTGCACCGCCACCCCGACCTCGCCGGCATCTACGTCGCCGGGGGTGGTATGGAAGGCGCGATCTCGGCCCTGCGCGAAACCCGGAATCCCGGCAAGGTGGCGCTTGTGGTCAACGAATTGACCGCCGACAGCCGCGAGGCGCTTTCGGATCATTACGTGACCATGGTGATCAATACCCCGCTTGACGAGCTGTGCCGGGCCCTGGTCGATTACATGGTGAATGCAAAGCGCAACGGGCTGAGTCATGCCCCTGGCCAGCACTTCCTCGAGCCCCGGCTCTATATACCCGAGTCGATTGGATGATAGTATTCGATCAAAGACATATGATCGAAAACACATCATGATTGAGAGAATTTGCGCATGGATTGATTGACCGACTCGGCCGATCACCTCAGCGTCCCCCCCACACCGCCAGCACTGCCCGAGGCAGCCGCAGGCACCGGGAGGAGACCACCATGCAGTGGACGCTGAACCATATGACCACGCCCAATCTGGGCTTCGAGGCGTTTCTTGACCTCGCCAAATCGCTTGGCTGCGTCGGGGTCGAGGTCCGCAACGACATCGAGCGCCCGCTGTTCGACGGGATGGACCCGGCCGAGGCTGGCCGGCTTGCCCGCGACAAGGGCTTGCGTCTCGTCGGGCTCAGCCAGGTCTACCCGTTCAACTCATGGTCGGATGCGGTGGCAGAGGAGGTGCGCAACCTGATCGCCACCGCCAAGGCCGCGGGCGCCGAAACCATCAGCCTGATCCCGCGCAACGATGGCACCGGCACCGCCAATGGCGAACGGCAGGCCAATTTGCGGCTCGCCATGAAGGAAGTGCTGCCGATGCTGGAAGAGGCAGACATGACGGCGCTGGTCGAGCCGCTCGGCTTCCCGGTCTCGTCGCTGCGGCAGAAATCCGAACTGGTCGAGGTGATCGAGGCGCTGAATGCCGGGCACCGCTTCAAGCTTGTGCATGACACTTTCCACCACACGCTCGCCGGTGGCGGCGATTATTATCCCGACCATACCGGCATCGTGCACATTTCGGCGGTGGTCGATCCGGCTGTTCCGGTCGACGAGATGCAGGATTCCCACCGCGTGCTGATCGACGCGCATGACCGGCTTGGCAATGTCGAGCAGATCGCGGCGCTGCTGGCGGCGGGCTACGACGGTGCGTTTTCCTATGAATGCTTCGCACCCGAGACCCAGGCGATGGCCGACCCCTATTCAGAACTCAAGAGATCATTCGAATTCATTTCGTCGCAACTGCGGGCCCGAGCGGCCTGAGGCGACGGTGATTTGCCCCGCGAGGGGTATCCGGTGGAGGAGAACGGTGCGCCGGACACCATCCAAGGGAGGAACCCAACCAATGAAAAAGACCCTTATCGCCGCGACCGCCTTTGCGTCGCTGATGGGAACGGCCGCAATGTCCGAAACCGTCGGCGTGACCATGGCGCTGTTCGATGACAACTTTCTGACCGTGCTGCGCAACGGCATTCAGGAACTCGCCGACGGCATGGACGATGTCGACGTTCAGATCGAAGACGCCCAGAACGATGTGGCCAAGCAGCTTGACCAGATCAACAACTTCGTCGCCTCGGGCGTCGACGCGATCATCGTCAACCCGGTCGATACCTCGGCCACCCAGGCGATGACGGATGCGGCCGCCGCCGCTGGCGTGCCGCTGGTCTATGTCAACCGCCAGCCGATCAACCTCGATACCCTGCCCGACAACCAGGCTTTCGTGGCGTCGAACGAGGTCGACTCGGGCACGCTCGAAACCATCGAAGCCTGCCGGCTGTTCGCCGAGGCGGGCAAAGACCCGGCCAATGTCTACGTGATGATGGGCGAGCTTTCCAACCAGGCCGCGGTCCAGCGCACCCAGGACATCCACGATGTGATGGCCGACGGCCGCTGCGCGGTGACGCTCAACATCATCGACGAGCAGACCGCCAACTGGTCGCGTGACGAAGCCCAGGACATGATGACCAACTGGCTCTCGACCGGCGAGCCCTTCGACGGCGTGATCGCCAACAACGACGAAATGGCGATCGGCGCAATCCAGGCGATGAAAGCCGCCGGGATCGACATGGCGTCGGTCGTGGTCGGCGGCGTCGATGCCACCCAGGATGCGCTGGTGGCGATGCAGGCGGGCGATCTCGACGTGACGGTGTTCCAGAACGCCCACGCCCAGGGCTCCGGCTCGCTCGGCGCGGCGCTGAGCCTCGCGCGCGGCGAAGAGGTCGAGAAGGCCGTCTGGGTGCCGTTCGAACTGGTGACCCCGGAAAACATCGACAACTACCTGTCGAAAAACTGAGCCGACGGCTCTGCGACATGAGAAGCGGTGCCGTCTGGCGCCGCTTCACCCGCACCGCAGGTCAGCGGTGCGCCAGACAGGGAGCTACACATGTCGGATACCACCCACGGGGTAGGCGGACTGACCTTCGATACGAAGAAGCGGAACCGTCCGGCCGAACTCAACGTCTTTTTTGCCCTCGTGCTGATCGTCGCGATCTTCGAGGCACTTGGTTACATGCTGATGGGGCAGAGCTTTCTGTTCGACAGCTCGGACAGGTTCAACTCGATCTTCAACGAGGCGCGCCTCAAGATCATCATTCTTCAGGTTGCGATCATCGGCATCATCGCGCTGGGCTCGACCCAGGTGATCATCAGCCACGGGATCGACCTCAGCCCAGGCTCGATCGTTGGCCTGACGGCAATGATATCAATGAGTTTTGCGCAGACCGCGATGGTCAACGGCAACCCCAACCCGAAGGCCATCTTTGGCGATTGGGCGATGGACCTGCCGGTGCTGGTGCCGATCCTCGTCGGCCTCGGTGTCGGCATGGCCGCCGGCATGATCAACGGCTTGCTCATCGCTTACACCAGGATCCCGCCCTTCATCGCCACGCTCGGCATGATGGTGGCGGCGCGCGGCGCGGCGAAGTGGTGGTCGAAGGGGCGGCCGATCTCGTTCCCGACCGACGAATTCACCGTGCTCGGCAACGGCTTCGGCGGCTGGATGCCGGTGGTGATCTTCATCGGGCTGGCGATCCTGTTCTACCTGATCCTGAAATACACCGTCTACGGCAAGCACACCTACGCGATCGGCTCCAACGAGGAAGCCGCGCGGATGTCGGGGATCAAGGTCGAGCGCCACAAGGTGCTGGTTTATACAATCGCCGGCGCGCTGGCGGCGCTGGCGGCGCTGGTGCTTGCCTCCAAGAACCTGACCGCGCAGGCGGGCATGGGGGTGATGTATGAGCTCGACGCCATCGCGATGACGGTGATCGGCGGGGTCAGCCTCAATGGCGGGCGCGGCTCGGTGGTGGGCACGGTTCTGGGGGCGCTGATTTTCGGCGTGATCATCTCCGGATTCACCTTCCTCAGGCTCGACGCCTATTACCAGGAGATGGTTAAGGGCGCGATCATCGTCGGCGCCGTGGTGCTCGACCAGTGGCGGCAACGCCGCAACGCAGACCGGATGTAAGGAGAGAGACCATGAGCGACGACATCATTCTCGAAACCCGTGATCTCACCAAGCATTATGGCGGTGTGCACGCGCTCGACGGGGCCGACTTCATCCTGCGCAAGGGCGAGCACGTGGCCATCGTCGGCGATAACGGCGCGGGCAAGTCCACCTTCGTGCGCCAGATCACTGCTGTCGAGCAGCGCACCCGCGGCGAGATCATCTTCAACGGCAAGCGGGTATCGTTCAAAGGCCCGCTGGAAGCGCGCGAGGCGGGGATCGAGACCGTCTACCAGAACCTCGCGCTGGCCGACGATCTCGACGTGCCGTCGAACCTGTTTCTCGGACGTGAAAAGACCCGGTTCGACTGGCTCGGCCCGTTCCGGGTGCTCGACGGGAAGGCGATGCGCGAGGCGACCCTTGAGGGGCTGGTCAAGACCGGGGTGAAGATCCCCAACATCATGAACACGATCCGCAACATGTCGGGTGGCCAGCGCCAATGCGTCGCCATCGCACGCACCGCGGCGTTTCACTCCAAGCTCACCATCATGGACGAGCCGACGGCGGCGCTGGGGGTGCAGGAGACGGCAATGGTCGAGAAGATCATCCAGAATCTCAAGGAGGCCGAGGAGCCGCTGATCCTGATCAGCCACAACATGCGCCAGGTCTTCGAGCTGGCCGACAGGGTGGTGGTGTTTCGTCGTGGCCGGATCGTGGCCAACCTCGACAAATCCGAGACCGACCCGCAGGACATCGTGGCCTACATCACCGGCGCCAAGACCGGCGTCGGCTACGAAGACGTGGCCGCCTGACCCCAACTTGCGCTCCGCACCGCCGGGGCGCAGCCCCAACCGGCGGTGCGCCGCCTATGCAGGATGACTTGAATGACCCTTCGCTTCGCAGTTCTGGGTGCCGGTCGCATCGGCCAGGTCCATGCCCGCGCCATCGCCTCCGTGCCCGGCGCCGAGCTGGCGGCTATCGCCGAACCCAACCCGCAGGCCGCCGAGGCCGCCCGCGCCGCTTTCGGCTGCGAGATCCGCTCGATTGATGCCTGCGCCGCCGCAGACGACATCGACGCGGTGGTGATCTGCACCCCGACCAACACCCATGCCGATCTGATCGAGCAGTTCGCGCGCGCCGGCAAAAAGGTGTTCTGCGAAAAGCCGGTCGATCTCGAGGTCGCCCGGGTGAAGCAGGCGCTCGAGGTGGTGAAGGCCGAAAGCGGCACCCTGATGGTCGGCTTCCAGCGCCGGTTCGATCCCGATTTCATGGCGCTGAAAGCGGCGATCGACGCAGGCCGGATCGGCAAAGTCGAGATGATCACGCTCACCTCGCGCGATCCCGGCCCGCCGCCCTATGATTACATCAAGGTCTCGGGCGGGATCTTCAAGGATATGACGATCCATGATTTCGACGTGGCCCGCTGGTTGCTCGGCGAAGAGGTGCACACCGTCATGGCTGCCGCCTCGGTGTTGACCGATCCCGAGATCGGTGCGCTCGGCGATTACGACAGCATCAACGTGATCCTGACCACAGCGAGCGGCAAGCAGTGCACCATCACCAATACCCGCCGCGCCAGCTACGGCTATGACCAGCGGATCGAGGTGCATGGCAGCCAAGGCAGCGTGTCGGCAGAGAACCACCGCGAGGCGAATATTGAGATCGCCAATGCCGATGGCTACCTGCGCCCGCCGCTGCTGAACTTTTTCATGAGCCGTTACGTCGCGGCCTACGCCAACGAGATCGCCGCCTTCGTGCAGGCCGTGGCCGATGGCGCTCCGCCGCCGACAACCGGCGAAGACGGGCTGAAAGCACTTGAAATCGCCGTTGCCGCGCTCGAGTCGGCGCAGACCGGCCGCGCCGTCACACTCGGCTGACCCTCTGGAGGAAACCATGAAAATCGCCCTTGATCCGTTCATGCACCGGCACCTGCCGCTCGAAGAGTTGGCGCCGAAGGCCAAAGAGCTGGGCTATGACTGGATCGAACTCAGCCCGCGCGAGGACTTTTTCGAGTGGTTCAAGCGTCCGCGCGTGTTCCCCGACCGGATCAGGAGTTTCAAGCAGAGCCTGCGCGATCACGAGGTAGGCATTGCCTCGCTTCTGCCGATGTATCGCTGGGCCAGCCCCGACGAGGACGAGCGCCGCGCCGCGGTGGAGAACTGGAAGCGCGCCATCGAGGTCGCCATCGAGATGGAAGTCGATACGATGAACTCCGAGTTCGGCCGCGGTCCGCACCCCGACAAGGGCCAGTGCTGCCCGTCCTGCCATGGCGGCGGGGCGATGACCGAAAGCGCCGAGGAAAGCTGGTGGCGCTCGATGGAAGAACTGGTGCCGATCTTCGAACGCGAGGGGATCAACCTGCATATCGAGCCGCACCCGGAAGACTGGGTGGAAACGCTCCAGCCCTCGGTCGATTTCATCCGCACCATCAACAGCCCGCGGGTGAAGTTCCTCTACTGCACCCCGCACACCTATTACTTCGGCGATGGCATCAAGGCGATGCTGCGCGAATGCGCCGACGTGCTCGCCCATGTGCACATCGCCGATACCTTCAACCACCGGGCCAGCTCGGGCCTGCGCTACATCATCAACCCGCCGGGCAGCACCCACCGGGTGCACCAGCACCTCGATATGGGGCAGGGCGAAGTGCCCTGGGACGAGGTGTTCGAGACCCTGGGCGAGATCGGCTTCGACGGGATCATGACGGTCTGCGTCTTCGCCTGGGAGGAACGCGCCGACGATAGCGGCCGGTTCAACCGCACACGCATCGACGAGTTGGTGGCGAAACATTTCAAGTGAGGCGACGGCCTCGGAGGACGAAACCATGAGTGACTCTCTGCGAATTGGCGTGATCGGCACCGGCATGATCGGGCAGGACCATATCCGCCGTATCTGCGAGGTGCTTTCGGGCGCGGTGGTGACGGCGGTGACGGACGTGGACAGGGCCCGCGCCGAGGAGGTGGCGGCCAGGCGCGGCGCGCGGGTGTTTGACGATGCCGCCGCCTTGATCGCGGCTGACGAGGTCGATGCGGTGCTGGTCTGCTCCTGGGGTCCGGCGCATATCGAGGCGGTGCTGCCGGCGCTGGCGGCGGGCAAGCCGGTCTTCGTCGAAAAGCCGCTGGCGACCAGCCAGCAGGATTGCCGCACGATCATCGACGCCGAGGTGGCGCTGGGCAAACGCCTGATCCAGGTCGGCTACATGCGCCGCTACGATGCCTCTTATGCCGCGCTGAAGGCCACAATCGACAGCGGGGCGATCGGCGCGCCGCTGATGTATCACTCGGCCCATCGCAACGCCAGCGTTCCCGAGGGGCTCTATACCGACGACATGGCGGTTGCCGACACGATGGTTCATGACATTGACGTCGCCCGCTTCCTGCTCGACGACGAGGTGGCGCGCATCCGGGTGATCGCCGGTCGGAAAAACTCGATTGGCGGCAAGCTGCGCGATCCGATCCTGGGGGTGATGGAAATGGCCGGTGGGGCGGTGGTCACCGTCGAGGTCTCGGTCAACATCCAGTATGGATACGATATTCGCGGCGAGGTTTCCGGCGAAAAGGGCACGGCGGAATTGGCGGAATCGAACCGCGTGGTTCTGAAATCCGGCGACAGCTTCTCGGGCCGCGTGCCCGCCGACTGGCGCGAACGCTTCATTGTCGCCTATGATACCGAGCTTCAGGATTTTATCGACATGGCGAAGCAGGGCCGGGTGACCGGGCCGAGCGCCTGGGACGGCTACGCGATCCAGGTCGTCTCCGACGCCGGTATCGAGGCGGCATCTTCCGGCGAGATCGTCGACTGCGTGCTGGGCGACAAGCCCGCGCTCTATTCCTGACAGGGACGAGCCGATGACCAAAACCCTTGACGTAATCACCATCGGGCGAGCGGGTGTGGATCTTTACGGTGCGCAGGTTGGGGGGCGTCTGGAGGAGATGGGGTCGTTCGAGAAATATATCGGCGGCTCGCCCACCAACATCGCCTGCGGGACGGCGCGGCTGGGGCTGAAGTCGGCGCTGATCAGCCGGGTTGGTGACGAGCACATGGGGCGGTTCATCCGCGAGCAGCTGGTGCGCGAGGGGGTGGACGTGCGCGGGGTGGTGACGGATCCGGAGCGGCTGACCGCGCTGGTCATTCTCGGCATCCGCGACCGGGAGCAGTTTCCGCTGATCTTCTATCGCGAGAACTGCGCCGACATGGCGCTGAGCGCGGGTGACATCGACGAGGGCTTCATCGCCGAGGCCCGCGCGGTGGTGGCGACGGGCACCCATCTGAGCCACGTCCAGACCGAGGCGGCGGTGCTGAAAGCGCTGGACCTGGCGCGCAAACACGGGAGCCGGACGGCGCTCGATATCGACTACCGGCCGAACCTCTGGGGCGTGGCCGGGCATGGCGCGGGCGAGAGCCGGTTTGTCGAGAGCGCCAAGGTGACGGCGAAGCTGCAATCGACGCTGCACCTGTTCGACCTGATCGTCGGCACCGAGGAGGAGTTCCACATCGCCGGGGGCAGCACCGATACGATCGCGGCCTTGCGGGCGGTGCGCAAGGTGAGCGCGGCGACGCTGGTGTGCAAGCGCGGGCCGATGGGGGCGGTGGCCTTCGAGGGCGATATTCCCGACAGCCTCGACGATGGCGAAGCGGGGCCGGGCTTTCCGATCGAGGTGTTCAACGTGCTGGGGGCGGGGGACGGCTTCATGTCCGGCCTGCTCAAGGGCTGGCTCGACGGCGAGGATTGGCCGAAGGCGCTGGAATACGCCAATGCCTGCGGGGCGTTTGCGGTCAGCCGCCACGGCTGCACCCCGGCCTATCCGAGCTGGGAGGAGCTTGGCTTCTTCCTTGCGCGCGGGGTGGTGCGGCCCGACCTGCGCAACGACGAAGAGCTTGAGCAGGTGCACTGGGCGACCAACCGGCAGCGGGCCCATGGCGGTGACTGGTCGACGATGCGGGTTTTTGCCTTCGATCATCGGATGCAGTTCGAAGAGATGGCGGGGGCGACGGCGGCGAAGATCGGGGCGTTCAAGGAGCTCTGCCTCGACGCGGCCCTGCAGGTGGCGGCGGGGCAGGGCGGTCACGGCATCCTCTGCGACGGCCGGCTGGGCCGCGATGCGCTCTACCGGGCGGAGGGCACAGGGCTGTGGATCGGCCGCCCGGTGGAATGGCCGGGGAGCCGGCCGCTGGAACTGGAGCCGGAGCTGGGGCCTGACCTCGGGGGTTTGCGCGAATGGCCCAGGGACCAGGTGGTGAAATGCCTTGTCTTTGCCCACCCGGACGACGACGCGGGCACCTGGAGCCACCAGGAGGCGCAGGTGAAGCGGCTGTTCTCGGCGGCGCGGCGCAACGGGCTGGAGTTCCTGCTGGAAGTGATCCCGTCGAAGGTGGGGCCGGTCGATGACGCGAGCACGCCGGCGGTGATCCAGCGCTTCTACGATCTCGGGGTCTACCCCGACTGGTGGAAGCTCGAACCGTTCAGGACGCAGGCCGGCTGGCAAGCGGCCGTCGACGCCATCGAGCGCAACGACCCGCGCACGCGGGGGATCGTGGTGCTGGGGCTGGACGCGCCCGAGGAGGATCTGGCGGCGAGCTTTGCGCTGGCGGCGCAGCAGCCGCTGGTGAAGGGCTTCGCGGTGGGGCGGACGATCTTCGGGCAGGTGGCGCGCGACTGGATGGCGGGCAAGATCGCCGACGATGCGGCTGTCGCGGCGATGGCAGAGACCTACGCGCGGCTATGCGCGGTTTGGGATGAGGCCCGGGCGAAAGCCCGGGGCTGAGGGGTCGGGCTGGGGGCCAGCCCCCAGACCCCCGAGGTATTTTGAGACCAAAGAAGGACATTGGTCCTTCGGGCAGGAGGAAGTTGCGATGGAAACGATCCGGCTGACAGCGGCGCAGGCGATGGTGAAATGGCTCGCGGTGCAGACCAACGAGGAGGGTGAGCGGTTCATCGAGGGGATCTGGGCGATCTTCGGCCATGGCAACGTGGCGGGGCTGGGCGAGGCGCTGTATCACGCCCGGGACGTGTTTCCGACCTGGCGCGGGCAGAACGAGCAGACCATGGCCCATGCCGCGATCGCCTATGCAAAGGCGAAGAAGCGGCGCCGGGCAATGGCGGTGACCTCCTCGATCGGGCCGGGGGCGACCAACCTGGTGACGGCGGCGGCGCTGGCGCATGTCAACCGGCTGCCGGTGCTGCTCATTGCCTCGGACGTGTTCGCCAACCGTGGCCCGGACCCGGTGCTGCAACAGATCGAGGACTTCGACGACGGCACGGTCACGGCCAACGACACGCTGAGGCCGGTGAGCCGTTACTTCGACCGGATCACCCGGCCCGAACATATCCTCACCGCCCTGCCGCGCGCGCTGGCGATGATGACCGATCCGGCCAATTGCGGCCCGGCGACGCTGTCGTTCTGCCAGGACGTGCAGGCCGAGGCCTACGACTACCCAGTGCAGTTCTTCGCCCCGAAGGTCTGGCGCATCCGTCGCCCCGCGCCCGATCCGGCCGAAGTGGCCGACGTGGTGGCGCTGATGCAGGCCGCCGAGAGGCCGATGATCGTGGCGGGTGGCGGGGTGGTCTATTCCGGCGCCGAGGCCGATCTTCTGGCCTTTGCGCAGAAGCACAATATCCCGGTGGTCGAGACCCAGGCCGGCAAGGGCGCGCTCTCCTGGGAGGAGCCCTTGAACTTCGGCTCGACCGGCGTGACCGGGACCGGCGTGGCCAACGAGATCGCCGCCGAGGCGGACCTGGTCATCGGGGTCGGCACAAGGTTCCAGGACTTCACTACCGGCTCGTGGACGGTGTTTGCCAACCCCGCCCGCAAGCTGGTCTCGATCAACCTGGCCGGCTACGACGCCACCAAGCACGGGGCGGTGGGGCTGGTGGCCGACGCGAAGATCGCGCTCCGCGAGATCGGCAAGGCGCTGGGGGACAAGACCTGGGCCGACCAGGACAAGGGCCGCCGCGCCGCCTGGTTCGACGCCACCGACGCCGTTTGCGCCGCGCCGAACCACGCCGATCTGCCCACCGACGCGCAGGTGATCGGAGCGGTGCAGCGCCAGGCGCAGCCCAACACCGTGGCAATGTGCGCCGCCGGCACGATGCCGGGAGCCTTGCAGGTGCTGTGGCGCGCCAGCGCCGGGGGCTACCACATGGAATACGGCTTCAGTTGCATGGGCTACGAGGTGGCGGGGGCGATGGGGATCAAGCTCGCGACCCCCGAGAAGGAAGTGATCTGCTTCGTCGGCGACGGCTCCTACATGATGGCCAACTCCGAACTGGCCACCGCGGTGATGCGCCGGGTGCCGTTCACCATCGTGCTGACCGACAATCGCGGCTTTGGCTGCATCAACCGGCTGCAAATGGGCTGCGGCGGCGCCGAGTTCAACAACCTCTACGCCCACGCGGCGGTCGAGGCGCAGCCCGAGATCGACTTCGTGGCCCATGCCGGCGCCATGGGCGCCCATGCCGAGAAGGCCGGGTCCATCGCCGAGCTGGAGGCAAAGATCGTCGAGGCCCGCACCCGCGATATCCCCAGCGTCATCGTCATCGACACCACCCCCTATCCCGACCATGAGGAAGGCGGCCACTGGTGGGATGTCGCCGTGCCGGAAGTCTCCGAGCGCAAGGAAGTTCGCGACGCCTACAAGCATTACGCAAGCATGACCGCCAAACAGGCCATCAATTGAGGACAAACCCGATGATCCAATACGGCACCAACCCCATAGCCTGGGCCAACGACGACGACCCGTCCATCGGCGCCGACTTTTCCACCAACCGCATCCTCGACGAGGCCGGCCGGCAGATCGGCTTTGACGGGATCGAGAACGGCCACCGCTGGCCGGACGACCCGAAGGAGCTGAAAGCCTTGCTCGGGGAATACGGGCTCAAATTCGTGTCCGGCTGGTATTCGACCGAGCTGTTGGTGCGCTCGGTGGAGGATGAGATCGCCGCGTTCCAGCCGCATCTTGCCAAGCTGAAGGAAAACGGCTGCAAGGTGTCGATCACCGCCGAATGCTCCAACACGGTGCATGGCAAGCCGGACGTGCCGGTGAACGACAAGGTTGTGCTCAGCGACGACGAAATGCGGGCGTTTGGCGCCAGGATGGAGGCGTTCGCGCAATATGTTGCCGCTCAGGGGCTGCAACTCGTCTACCATCCCCATATGGGCACCGTGGTGGAGCGCCCCGAAGAAGTCGCAGCCTTCATGGCCGCAACCGGACCGGCAACAAAGATGTTGTTCGATTCCGGCCATTGCTATTTCGGCGGTGGCGATCCGGCGGTGGAGCTGCGCAAATACGCCGACCGGGTGGCGCATTTCCATGCCAAGAACGTGCGCCCCGAGATCGCCAAGCGGGTGCGCGACGAGGGGCTCTCGTTCCTGCAAGGGGTGCTGGCCGGGGCCTTCACCGTGCCCGGCGACCAGGCGGGCGCGATCGACTTCGCGCCGCTGATGCAGATCCTCGCCGATGCGGGGTATGACGGCTGGCTGGTGATCGAGGCCGAACAGGATCCGCATCGCTACAACCCGCTGCTCTACCAGACCCTTGGCCTTGCCACGCTCAAACGGCTTGCCAGGGCAGCCGGGCTCGACAAGGGTTAGGGCATGTTTGACCTGCAAGTGCCCTTTTTCCACCCGCTCTGGCGCCGGGTGGTCACCGTCGCGGTGGCGCTCGGCTGGTCGGTGTTCGAGCTGCTTTCCGGGTCGGTCGGCTGGGCGCTGATCTTTGGTGGCATGGGGCTTTACGCCGCCTGGCAATTCTTCGTGGTCTGGACCCCGGAGGAGGAGGACAAGTGAGCTATTACAGCGCCGAAGATTGCCGGATCGACGATTTCGCGGCGCTCTGCGCCCAGAACCTTGATGCGGGCCACCTTGGCTTTGCCGCCGGTGTCGAGAAGAACGTGCCGGTCTATGACGTTGCTGCGCTCGGCGCGGTGCTGGGCGACGATGCCCGCCGCCGCGCGCTGATGGCGGAATGGGTGCAGGTGCTGGGCGATCTGTCGGGTGTGCTGGTGCTGCGGGGTGCCGTCGATTGCGGCGCCATAGACGCCGCGACGGCGGTCTACGAGCGGATCATCGCGGCGGAGAAGGCGGGCGCTGGCGGCGGCGGCGACCATTTTGCCAAGGCAGGAGCCAATGATCGGGTCTGGAACGCGCTGCAAAAGCTCTGCGAGGCGGACGCGGAGATATTCGCCCGCTACTTCGCCGCCCCCGCGGTCGATGCGGTGAGCGAGGCATGGCTCGGCCCTGGCTACCAGATGACCGCCCAGGTCAACCTTGTACGCCCCGGTGGCCGGGCGCAGGAGGCGCACCGCGACTACCACCTTGGCTTCATGACAGATGCGCAGGCGGCGGCCTATCCCGCCCATGTCCACGCGCTCTCGCCGGTGATGACCCTGCAAGGCGCGGTGGCCCATGGCGACATGCCGGTCGAGACCGGACCGACGAAGCTGTTGCCGTTCTCGCAGGGCTACGGTCCCGGCTACCTGGCCTACCGGCTGCCCGCGTTCCGTGCCTATTTCGATGCCCATTGCATCCAGCTTCCGCTGGCAAAGGGCGACGCGGTGTTTTTCAACCCGGCGCTGTTCCATGCGGCGGGCGACAATGACAGCGCCGATGTCCAGCGGATGGCGAACCTGTTGCAGGTGTCGTCGCCGATGGGCCGGGCGATGGAGGCGGTCGACCGGGCGGCAATGGCGCGGCGGCTCTATCCGGAGCTGGCCCGGCTGGGCCTTGACCGCGCTGCGCGGGCCGCGGTGATCGCCGCCAGCGCCGAGGGCTACAGCTTCCCGACCAATCTCGACCGCGATCCGCCGGTCGGCGGGCTCGCGCCCGAAACCCAGGCCGCGCTGATGGCGCGAATGCTCGACGCGGGCGAAACGGCGGGGGCCTTCGCGGCCGCGCTCGACGCCCATGCCGCTCGCCGCCAGCCGTAAGCCACCGAAAGGACAGACCATGCCCGACCTTCTCGTGAAACCCGCCGGGACCACCGGCAAGGTGCATGACATCACACCCGAGAACGCCAGGGGGCCGCTCGCGCCCGACTGGGGCTATGTCGGCTTCGGGCTCTACAAGCTGAAGCCGGGCGAGGTGGCGGCGGAGGCCACAGGCACGCGCGAGGTGATCCTGGTGCTGATCGAGGGTAAGGCGCGCATCACTGCCGCCGGGAAGGACTGGGGCGAGATGGGCGCCCGGATGAGCGTCTGGGAAAAATCCCCGCCCCATGCGCTCTACCTGCCCAACGGGTCCGACTGGACCGCCACCGCCACCACCGACTGCACGCTCGCGGTCTGTTCGGCACCGGGCAAGTCCGGGCACGCGGCGCAGCGGCTGGGGCCGGAGGGGATCACGCTCACCCAGCGCGGCAAGGGCGGCAATACCCGCTACATCAACAACATCGCGATGGAAGATGCCGACGTGGCCGACAGCCTGCTGGTGACGGAGGTCTACACCCCCAATGGCCACTGGTCGTCCTACCCGTCGCACCGCCACGACGAAGACGACTTTCCCCGCATCACCTATCTCGAAGAGACCTATTACCACCGGCTCGACAGGCCCGGCGCCTGGGGGGTGCAGCGGGTTTATACCGAGGACGGGTCGCTCGACGAGACGATGGCGGTGAGCGACGGCGACGTGGTGCTGGTGCCGCGCGGGCATCATCCCTGCGCCGCGCCCTACGGCTTCGAGATGTATTATCTCAACGTCATGGCCGGACCGCGCCGCAACTGGCGCTTCGTTGCCGACCCGGCGAGCGCCTTCATCCTCGAACGCGACGCCTGACGGCGAGGCGGGCCCGGTCAGGTGCCCGGTGCGCGCCACATCGAGGTGGTGACGCCCTCATCCACCAGCGCCTTCTGCGCGGCATAGGCGGTTTCCCAACGGGCGCGGGCCTCGGCGTAGACCTGACGGTTGTCGGGATTCGGCTCGACGGTGCGATCCCACTCCACCAGCGCCTTGCCCGCTTCGGGCAGGCTGGCAAACTGGCCGATCCCGGTGGCCGCCGCCGCCGCGCCGCCAAGCGCGGTGGCTTCGCGCACCTTCGGGATGCGGATCTGCCGTCCGGTCACATCGGCCACGATCTGCGGCCAGAGCCGCCCTTTCGAGGCGCCGCCCGCGAGGATCAGCGGGCCGCCGCTGTCAACCGCCGCGAACTCTTCGACCCGGGCCAGGTTGATCGCCGCCACGATCGCCGCGTTCTCCTGAATCGCGCGGAACATCGAGCCCTTGTTGGCGATCGCCGGGTCGATCGAGAGGTTCAGGAACGACGGCGCGGCATGATACCAGTTGCCGAAATCCATCGCGTCGGAAAACACCGGGATGATCCCGTGCGCGCCCGCCGGCACCTGCATCGCAAGCTCTTCCATCAGCTCGTAGGCGTCGCGGCCCTGCTCGGCGGCGGCGCGAACCTCTTCCTGGCAGAAGGCATCGCGGAACCAGCGTGCAGTGAGGCCGACGAAAAAGCTGATCGCCTCGGCCTGGTTCATCTGCGGCACGGCGGCGGAATTGACGCGCAGCCGCATCGTTTTGTCGACCGAGCCGGGCGGGATGTTGACCACCTGCTGCCAGAAAGTGCCGCCCAGAACGGCGGCGTCGCCCGCCTCGGTCACGCCAAGCCCGACCGAGCCCATCTGCACATCGCCGCCGCCGGCCACCACCGGCGTGCCCTCGGCCAGCCCGGTATCCTCCGCCGCCGCGCGGGTGACGGTGCCGATCACCGTGCCCGGCTCGACGACGCGCGGAAACATCGCCCGGTCCAGCCCGGCGCGGGCGATCAGCTCGTCCGACCAGTCGCGCCGGGACAGGTCCATCAGCCCGTTGGTCGAGCCGTTGGTCGGCTCGATGGTGATCTCGCCGGTCATCCGCGCCGCGATCCAGTCGTTGATCATCGACATCGAGCGCACCTGTGCGAACAGCTCGGGCCGGTGTTTCTGCAACCATGTCAGCCGGGGCAGGGCGCCGAGGGCGAAGGTCTCGCCGCTGATCTCGTAGAAACCGCGCTCGTAATCTTTCGCACGGGCGCGCAGTTCGGCCACTTCCACCGAGGCGCGGCTGTCGACATTGGCGCAGGCCCAGACCTCGCGCCCGTCCGCACCATAGAGCACGATCGCCTCGCGCATCGAGGTCGAGCTGATCGCGGCGATATCGGCGCCGGTCAGGCCGCAGGCCTTCAGCGCGCCGGCGATGCAACGCTTGATCCGCGCCCAACCGCCGGCCACGTCAAACGCCATCGAGCCGGGCACGCCGGCTTCGGGCAGATGCGTCCATTCCTCCTGGCTGACGCCGACCTGGCGGCCGTTGCGATCGAAAACAACCGCGCGCACGCTGCCCGTGCCCGCGTCCAGAACCAGCAGATGGGTGCTCATCCGATCCTCCTCAAAAGCTCGCGTGCCGTGGTTTCGTCGGTCACGAGGATGTTGGCCAGCCGCCCGCGCAAGAGGCCAAGGATCGACGCGATCTTGTGCGGTCCGGCGGCCGCAGCGGCGACATTGGGGATCTTGCGCAACTGGTCCGGGCTTACCGCCACCACGTGCCGGTGCAGATCGAGATCGAGGATCTGCCCGTCGGCATCGTAGAAATACCCGAGGATATCGCCCACCGCCCCGCGCCGGGCAAACAGTTCGACCTCGGCGCTGGAGCAATAGCCGTAGCGCACCAGCGTCGCGGAGTTCGACACCGACCCGACCCCGATCAGCGCCAGCCGCGCGGTGGCCGCCATGTCGAGCACATGGCGCACATAAGGTTCGATCCGCAGCATCTCGGCCAGTTCCGGCGACGATACCCGCAGCGGTGTCGGGATCAGGTGGGCGTTGCTCTGCGGCCCGTAGAGGCCGGTATTGCCGATATAGGCCGAAACCCCGCCGGTGAGGCTGACCAGCGAGATATTGCTGTTGGGAAATACCGGCGCCATGTAGCGCAGGGTGCTGGTCGAGGCCTCGCCCCAGCCGATGGCGAGCAGGTCGTTCGGCTCCAGTTTCTGCACCAGAAAGCTCGCGGCGGCGCGGCCGATGCGAGGCGTCGGCGGCAGGTCGTTCATCCCCGGCACCACCCGCGCGTCGCTCAGCCCGAAGGCGTCGACCAACTCCTGCTGAAGCGTGAGGCATCCGCCATAGGGTGAATTGATCCTGAGTTCGATCAGCCCGGTCTGGCGCCCCTTTTCGAGCAACCGCGACACCTTGATTCGCGAAACACCGAGCATTTCGGCGATCTGGTTCTGGGTGAGCCCGTCATTGTAGTAGTGCCACGCGGCGCGGGTGATCTGCTCGATCTCGTCGCTGTCGGGCAGCTCCTCGGCGTGGTGGTTCTGGTTCATGGCAATATCTCGATCATCAATCAGAATACGATCATTTGTATAACCCGCTGTCAATATATTCAGATAAGTCCCGCAGATACCAAGGCATTTCGCCGCATTCTTGTGCAATGATGTTGACAGGAATGTTCAGATGTTTTTTTGTAATGCATATGAACAGTCGCTGAGGGTGAGTCCATGGCTCTGGCGATGCAACGGCAAGGGGAGATGACCGATGTTCGTCCAATTCGTCCACATTAGGATCAAGCCGGGCCGCGTCGACGAGTTCCTCAAGGTGTTCCGGGTGAACTTCGATGGCACCCGCGCCGAGCCGGGCAACTACCGCTTCGATGTGCTGCAAGACCCCGAAGACGATCATCACTTCGTCATCTACGAGGCGTTCGAAAGCGAAGCCGCCGTCGATGAGCACCGCAAGACGGCGCATTACAAGCAGACCGTGGAGGGGTTGAACGACCTGATGACCACGGGCACCCGCGAAAAGGATTATTTCCGCATGGTCATGCCTGACCACGCGGCAGCTCTGGCCGGAGCCTGAAGCCATGAACGCCCTGTCGACCGACGCCCTTCGCAACCGCTGCCACGGCATCAGCGTCGGCCTGTATGCCGCGCCGCTCGGGGCGCTTGATGGAGCCGTCGCGGCGCTCAAGGGGTTTGGCGGCGAGGTGCTGCATTTCGACGTGATGGACGGCGTCTTCGTGCCCGGCCTCACCGGCGGCCCCGGCTTCGTCAAGGCGCTGGGCGAGGGGATGCTGCGCGACGTGCACCTGATGGTTGCCGATCCCGCCGCCCATGTCGATGCCTTCGCCAACGCCGGCGCCGACATCATCACCGTTCATGCCGAAGCGCCTAGGGCCCTTGCGGCGCTCGCCGCCGTGCGTGCCGCCTCCGTGCGGCTCGGGCGGCCGATCATGGCCGGTCTTGGCGTCATGCCGGGCACCCCGCTCGAAGATCTCGCGCCGCTGCTGGCTTTCGGGCCCGACCTGGTGCTGGTGCTGGCCCTCGATCCGCGTGATGGCGCGGCGCCCGACCTTGATCTCGCAGCCGGGCGGCTGCGCGCGATTGCCGAGATGGCCGCGCCCGCGCGCCCCGTTATGGCGATCGACGGTGGCGTGACCGCTGCCACCATCGACACCGCCGCGGGTTCCGGCGCCGAGCTGATCGTGTCTGGCAGCGCGATTTTCGGTGCGGCCGATCCGCACGCCGCCTTCCAGCACCTGACGGACATATGGGCCGCCAACCGGCCCCCGGCGATGGAGAATATCCATGTCAGCTGACACCATCACCACCACCGCACCGCCACTCGTCGCCTTGCGCGGGATCTGGAAGCTCTTCGAGAGCGTCACCGTTCTGCGGGGCATCGATTTCGAGATATACCCCGGCCAGGTGCACGCCCTGCTGGGCGGCAACGGCTCGGGCAAGTCGACCATCGTCAAGATCATTTCGGGCGCCTACCAGCCCACCGCCGGCGTGATCGAGATCAACGGCGTGGCGGAGGTGCTGTCGCGCCCCTCCGAAGCCCATGCCAAGGGCATCTACATGGTGCCGCAGGAGCCGCATATCTTCCCCAACCTCTCGGTGATGGAAAACCTCACCACCGGCCTGTCGGGCGATGCCGCCGAGAACGAGAAGCGGGCACGCGAGATCGCCGCCGATATCGGCCTGATCGCCAATTTTTCCGCGTCCGGGGGCGAGCTGTCGATTGCCAACCAGCAGCTTGTCGAGATCGTGCGCGGGCTGTTGCGCAACGCCCATGTGCTGATCCTCGACGAGCCGACCTCGTCGCTCACCCGCCGCGAGGTGACGAGCCTTGCCGCGCAGATGAAAAGCCTGACGGCGCGCGGCATCGGCATCCTGTTCATCTCGCACCGGCTCAACGAGGTGCTGGAGTTTTCCGACACGATCAGCGTGCTGCGCGACGGCCACTTCGTGCTCTCGGCCCCGGCCTCCGAGCTGAACGCCGAGGCGCTGGTCGAGGCGATGCTGCCGGAAGACTTCAAGGCCCCCGCCGAAAGCGACCGGAGCCATGCCGGCGCCCATGACGGCGCGCCGGTGCTCGAAGTCCGCAACCTGTCGGGCCAGACCTTCCGCGACGTGAGCTTCAAGGTCTTTCCCGGCGAGGTGGTCGGGGTGTCCGGCGTGGTGGGCTCCGGGCGGACCGAGTTTGCCGAGGCGATCTATGGCATCGACACCGATGCCACCGGCGAGGTGATCATCAACGGCAAGAGCGCGCCGGTGCGCTCGCCGCAGATCAGCCAGGAACTTGGGCTCGCTTACGTGCCGGAAGACCGCCACGCCCACGGCATCTTCCTCGAAGCGCCAAGCGCGCAGACAATCTCGGCCTCGGTGCTCTCGCTCCAGGGCGCGCGCTTCATGGGGGAGCGCGCCGAAGCGGCGCTGGCGACCACCTTCATCGACCGGCTGCGGATCAAGCTGTCGTCGCCGATGCAGAATGCCCGCACCCTTTCGGGTGGCAACCAGCAGAAAATCGTTCTCGCCAAGATGCTCGCGCCCGAACCCAAGGTCATCATCCTCGATGAACCGACCCGCGGCATCGACGCGCGCGCCCGGCAAGACGTGTATCGCATCATCCGCGACCTGACCGCCGGCGGTGTCGGCGTGGTGGTGATTTCGTCCGAAGTGGGTGAGATCGCCGAGGTCAGCGACCGGGTGATGATCATGAAGCGCGGCCGCCTGAGCGAGCTGGCCGCCGGATCCATCGGGGTGGAACAGATCTCCGCTGCCACCTTCGACGTTACCGCAGGTGTTTCGGCATGATGAAAATCCTCAAGAGCCGCGAATTCCTCGTTCTGGTCCTCCTGGTCGTGATGATCCTCTCGGTCGCCACGGTCAACAAGGCCGTGCTCTACCCGATCACGCTGATCAACATCGCAAACTCCTCCCTATTTCTGATGTTGCTGGCGATTGGACAGATGTTCGTGGTGCAAACCCGTGGCATCGACGTGTCGGTCGGGGCCATTGCCGGCCTGGCAGCGGTGATCTTCGGCTTCGCGCTGAATGCCGGGATCCCGCTCCCGATTTCCATGCTTCTGGCGTTGCTGACTGGCTTCGCCGGGGGCTTCGTCAACGGCATCGGTGTGGCGATCATCGGCATTCCGCCGATCATCATGACGCTGGGCACGCTCGGCGCCTACCGCGGGCTGATGCGCGTGCTCACCGGCGGAAGCTGGATCGAGTCGATCCCGCAGAACATCAAGTCGTTCGCCGTGACCCGCTGGTTCAACGTGCCGCTGATGGTCTGGGCGGTGATCGTCATGGTCATCGTGGTGGCGATCCTGCTGGCGCGGATCAAGCCCGCGCGCAATTTCTATGCCGTCGGCGACAATGCCGAAGGCGCCTATCTGCTCGGCATCAACGTCACCGCCACCCGCGTCGCCGCCTTCTCGCTCTCGGGCCTGTTCGCCGGGGCCGCGGCCATCGTTTTCGTCGGCCAGATCGGCTTCGTGCCGATGCAGACCGGCAACGGCCAGGAGCTGAAGGCGATCGCGGCGGTGGTGCTTGGCGGCGTCAGCCTGATGGGCGGCACCGGCTCGATCTGGTCGGCGGTGATCGGCGCGCTGTTCCTGACGGCCGTCGACTCGATGATGATTTTCCTCAAGGTGCCCGGCTCGTGGAACAACGCCGTTGCCGGTGCCGTGCTGCTCGCGGTGGTGGTCTTCGACTACCTGATCCGCCGCACCGTGCGCAACCGCCAGCTCGCCGCCCGCGCCGCCGAGATGCGCCGCGCCGAGCAGGACACCGAGATCGCCCAGCCGATGGAGGTTCGGACATGAAAACCGCAAACTGGATCAAGAGCTGGGAATTCATGCTTGCCGTCGCGCTGGTGGCTGAACTGGTGGTGCTCGGCCTGATCAACCCGGCCTTCCTCAACATCGAGAACCTGCTCTACTCGACCAACGACTTCGTGCACGTCATCATCGCGGCGGTGGGCCTCACCCTGGTGATCATGACCGGCGGGATCGACATTTCCGGCGTCTCGATCATGGGGCTGGCCTCGATCGTGCTCGGTCTTGCCTTCGTCGCCGGGGTGCCGATCGGCCTTGCGGTGCTGCTGGCGCTCTCGGTCGGGGTGCTGGCCGGGGCCTTCAACGGCACGGTGATCGCCCAGACCGACGTGAACCCGCTGGTGATCACGCTGGCGATGCTGTTCTTCTATGCCGGGGTTGCCACCGGCCTGCCGATCCTGCTCGACATGATGGGCTTCACGGTGGCCGGCAAGAGCGGCTTCGAGGCCTATCAATACGAGGGCATCACCGGGCTGCCGAAGAGCTTTACCTGGATCGGCACCGGCGGGATCGGCTGGGTGCCGATGCCACTGATCATCACCGTGGTGATCGCCGCTTCCGCCGCGTTCCTGATGCACCGCAGCCGCTTTGGCCGCTTCCTCTATCTCATCGGCGTCAGCATGGACGTGGCGCGCTATACCGGCGTGCCGGTCAAGCGCACGCTGGTGACGGTCTATGCGCTCAACGGCCTGGCCGCCGCCATCGCCGGGCTGGTGCTCACCGCCTATTTCACCAATGCCCGCTCCGATCTCGGGGCCGAGGCGTTGCTCAACATCATCACCGCCGTGGTGCTTGGCGGGTCGTCGATCTACGGCGGCCAGGGCTCGGTGCTCGGCACGTTTCTCGCGGGCCTCGTGCTCGGCTATCTGCGCCAGGGCCTGCTCGCCCTCGGTATCACCTCGGACGTCGTCCCGGTCATCGTCGGCATCGTGCTCATCGGCACCGTCGCGCTCAAGATCGGGCTGGCGGCGTTCAACACCAGACGCGCCAACCGGGCGGCCTACGAGGTCGAGCGGATGGCCGTGACGCAAAATGGCGGGTGAGCTTCGGCAACCCGCGAGAGAAGGCCGGCAAGCGGCCCGGATCAACGTTTAACCCTAGTGGAGGACCCACAATGAAACTCGGAACCAAAATGATCGGCCTGGCCGCTGCGGCCCTGACCATCGGTCTGTCGGCGGGCTCCGCCGTAGCCCAGGATGCGCGGGTGGCGTTCATTCCCAAGCTCACCGGCGTCGGCTTTTTCGAAAGCGGCGGCAAGGGCGCTCTGGCGATGGGCGAAGAGCTTGGCATCGAAGTCAAATACGATGGCCCCTCGGAAGCCTCGGTTTCCGGCCAGGTCGAATTCATCAACAACTTCGTCAACCAGGGCTACAACGCGATCGCGATCTCCTCGCTGTCGCCGGACGGGCTCTGCGAAGCACTCAAGCGCGCCGAGGAAAAAGGCGTGAAGGTGCTGACCTGGGATTCGGACGTGAACCCCGAATGCCGCTCCTACTACATCAACCAGGGCACGCCGGAACAGCTCGGCCGCCTGCTGGTGACGATGGCGGCCGACCAGATGGACGACCCGACCGCCGAGAAGAAAGTGGCGTTCCACTATTCGTCGCCGACCGTGACCGACCAGAACCAGTGGGCCGAGGTCGCCAAGGCGGTGATCGCGGAAGAATATCCGAGCTGGGAAATCGTCGCGACCGAGTTCTCCAACCAGGACGCCCAGAAGGCCGTGCAGGTGCCGACCGCGCTGTTCCAGACCTACCCCGATCTCGACGCGATCATCTGCCCCGACGCCAACGCCCTGCCGGGCTCGGCGCAGGCGGCTGAAAACCTCGGCATCGCCGGGAAGGTCATCGTCACCGGCTTCTCGACGCCCAACACCATGCGTCAATACGTGAAGTCGGGCACCGTTGGCCAGTTCGGCCTGTGGGACGTGGTCGTGCAAGGCAAGCTCTCGGTCTTCATCGCCAACGAACTGGTGAAGGGCGCGAGCTGGAGCGTCGGCGACACCATCGACGTGCCGGGCATCGGCACCGTCGAAGTGAGCCCGAACTCGGTGCAGGGCTACGACTACGAAGCTGAAAACAACGGCATCATCCTGCTGCCGGAACGGACCGTGTTCACTGCCGAGAATATCGACAACTTCGATTTCTGAGCGTGAAACCTCCCGGCCCGCCGCGACGCTTCGGCGCGCGGCGGGCCCTTCCCGACGCCCCGGCGGATTTCATCGCCGGTTGAGCCACGCCACGAGAAAGGAC
>SWCA01003201.1_pt1 | contig 99236 bp, 98 predicted proteins | sample 4692961 | NCBI WGS metagenome assembly SWCA01 (sample SAMN10267275, study PRJNA491770) | bioreactor metagenome | isolation source: DHS bioreactor inoculated with | place: Japan: off Shimokita Peninsula | reverse complement strand
GCCGCCGAGTTCGGTTTTGTCGTCGCCTACCCCTCGGCCTGGGGCCGGGTGTGGAATATCGGCGAAGGCCCCGGCGCCAGCCGCATCCTGCCCCGGCGTGACGATCTGGCCTACCTGCTCCGGGTGCTGGCCGACAGCCGGGCGCGGGCCGAGATCGACCCGTCGCGGATCTTCATCGTCGGGTTTTCGCAAGGCGGCATGATCAGCCTGTCGCTGGCCTGCAAGTTTCCCGGCATCTTTCGCGCCGTCGCCGTCGTCGCCTCGCAGATGCCCGAGATGCTGGCCGACGATTGCGCCGAGAACATGCCCGACGGGGTATTGCTGATCCACGGCACCGACGATGACGTGGTGCCCTACGAGGGCGGACGGATCATTTCCGGCCCGCTGGCGCGGATGCGGCTGAAAAGCTATTCCGAGTCGCTGGCCTATTTCATCAGCCGCAAAGGCTGCGCCGCGGCGCCGTCGCATCGCCGTTGGGACGCCAAGCCCGACAACACTTCCGTCGAGCGCCTCGGCTGGTATGACTGCGACGATGGCGGCGCGGTCGAAGGCTACGCAATCATCGGCGGCGGTCATCGCTGGCCCTCGGGCGGGCCGATCCAGCCGGTTGCCGGCGCGACCACCCGCGAAATCGACGGCACCGCCGCGGTCTGGGGTTTTTTCTCGCGCTTCGAATGACGGTTCGAACAGAGGCCATGAAATGACAGGGGCCGCCCCGGTGGGAGCGGCCCTTGCAAAAAGCTACGGGCTGTTTCAGCCGACCAGTTCGAGCCCGGAGAAGAAATAGGCGATCTCTTCGGCGGCGGTTTCGGGAGCATCCGAGCCGTGCACCGAGTTTTCGCCCTTCGACAGCGCGAAATCCTTGCGGATCGTGCCCTCGGCGGCCTCTTCCGGATCGGTCGCGCCCATCACGTCGCGGTATTTCGCGATCGCGTCTTCACCTTCGAGAACCTGCGCCACGATCGGCTCGGACACCATGAAATCGACCAGTTCGGCGAAGAACGGGCGATCCTTGTGCACGCCGTAGAAGGTCTTCGCTTGCGGCTTCGACAGGCGGATACGCTTCTGGGCGATGATGCGCAGGCCGGCGGCCTCGATCTTGGCGTTGATCGCGCCGGTCAGGTTGCGCTTGGTGGCATCGGGCTTGATGATCGAAAAGGTGCGTTGAATGGCCATGTCTGTCCTCGTCTGGATGTCGGGCGGCGCCCGGTGAAATCTCGCGCGCCTGCTAGCATGGGGGCGCGGAATTGGAAAGGGCGGGATTGACGGCGGCGCTCCGACCGGGGCTCTGCCCCGGACCCCGGGATCTTTCTGGCAAGATGAAAGCGACAGCGCCGGATTGACGCCCCCCGCCGGTTGCGGCAGGGAGGGGAAATGTTGCGCATTGACGATATCTCCTTTTCGATCGACGGCCGGCCGCTCATCGAGCACGCCTCCGCGATGATCCCCGATGGCCACAAGGTGGGCCTTGTCGGCCGCAATGGCACCGGCAAGACCACGCTGTTCCGGCTGATCCGTGGCGAGCTGACGCTGGAGACCGGGACGATCTCGGTGCCACGGGGCGCGCGCATCGGCGGCGTCGCGCAGGAAGCGCCCGCCACGCAGGACAGCCTGCTCGACACGGTGCTGGCCGCCGATACCGAGCGCGCGGCGCTGCTGGCGGAAACCGAAACCGCCACCGACCCGCACCGCATCGCCGAAATCCAGACCCGGCTTGGCGACATCGACGCCTGGTCGGCCGAGGCGCGGGCGGCGGCGATCCTCAAGGGGCTGGGCTTCGACACCCCGGACCAGTCCCGGCCCTGCGCCGATTTTTCCGGCGGCTGGCGGATGCGGGTGGCGCTGGCGGCAGTGCTGTTTTCGCAGCCCGACTTGCTGTTGCTCGACGAACCGACCAACTATCTCGATCTCGAGGGCGCGCTGTGGCTGGAAGCCTACCTGGCGCGCTATCCGCACACGGTGATCATCGTCAGCCATGACCGCGATCTGCTGAACCGCGCGGTCACCGGGATTCTGCATCTCGAAGACCGTAAGCTGACCTATTATTCCGGCCCCTACGACACCTTCGCCGAGACCCGCGCCGCGAGGCTGGCGGTGGCCGAAGCCGAGAACCGCAAGATGGCGGCGCGCAAGGCGCATCTGCAAAGTTTCGTCGACCGCTTCCGCTACAAGGCGTCGAAAGCGGTGCAGGCGCAATCGCGGCTGAAGATGATCGAACGGCTCAAATTCACCGCCACCCCGCAGGAGGCGGCGCTGCGCAAGTTTTCCTTCCCCGAGCCGGAGGAACTCTCGCCGCCGATCATCAACATGGAGGGCGCCAGCGTCGGCTATGACGGCCGCGCGGTGCTGTCGCGGCTGACGCTGAGGATCGACCAGGACGACCGGATCGCGCTTCTGGGCCGCAACGGCGAGGGCAAGTCGACGCTGTCGAAGCTGCTTGCCGGCGCGCTGGAGCCGCTGGCCGGCCGGCTGATCCGCTCGGGCAAGCTCCGGATCGGCTATTTCGCCCAGCACCAGATGGACGTGTTGCGCGCCGACGAGACCCCGCTCGACACCCTGCGCAGGCTGCGCCCGACCGAAGGCCCGGCGAAATGGCGCGCGCGGCTCTCGGGATTCGGGTTGAACGCCGACCAGGCCGAGACCCTTGTGGCGCGGCTCTCGGGCGGGCAGAAGGCGCGGCTGACGCTGCTGCTGGCCACGCTCGATGCACCGCATCTTCTGATCCTCGACGAGCCCACCAACCACCTCGACATCGAGAGCCGCGAGGCGCTGGTCGAGGCGCTCACCGCCTATAGCGGCGCGGTGGTGCTGGTGAGCCATGACATGCACTTGCTGTCGCTGGTGGCCGACCGGATCTGGCTGGTCAAGGATGGCCGCGTCGCGCCCTATGACGACGATCTCGACGCCTATCGCAAGATGCTGCTGGCGGGCGACGCCCCGGCCAAGGCGGACAAGCCCAGGGCACAGGCGAAGAAGCCCGACCGCGAGGCGATGCTGGCGCTGAGGGCGGAGGTGCGCAAGAGCGAGGCGCGCATCGCCAAGCTTGAGGAGATGCGCGGCAAGCTCGCCGCGAAGCTTGCAAACCCGGAGATCTACGAGGCCGAGCGGCTGTCGGAGATGGAAGTCTGGCAGAAGAAATATGCCGAGGTGATGGAGGGGCTGGACCGGGCCGAGGCGCTGTGGATCGCGGCGCAGGAAAAGCTGGACGCGGCGGGCGGCTGAATGCGCCCCGCTTGCCTTCCGGCCCCGCCCCTGCCACCGTCCTGCAACCATGGATAGCTCCCTGCTCATACCCGCCTTCGTCACCCTCTTCGTGGTGATCGACCCGATCGGCCTGATGCCGATCTTCGTGGCGCTCACCAAGGGGGCGACACCCGCCGAACGGCGCACCATCGCCTTGCGTGCATTGGCGGTGGGCGCGCTCCTGCTCACCCTGTTCGGTCTCGTCGGCGAGCAGGTGCTGGGCTTTCTCGGGATCTCGATGTCGGCCTTTCGCATCGCCGGGGGGTTGCTGCTGTTTCTCACCGCGCTCGACATGCTGTTCGAGCGCCGCGCCCAGCGGCGCAAGGACCAGTCCGAAACCGGGCTCGACCCGGCCGACGACCCTTCGGTGTTTCCGCTCGCCACCCCGCTGATCGCCGGGCCCGGCGCGATGGCGGCGATGATCCTGCTCGCGGGCCAGACCAACAGCCCGCTCGAGTTGCTGGCGATCCACGTTGTGATGCTGGGCGTGCTCGCGGTGGTGATGATCTTTTTCCTTGCCTCGGGACTGCTGGAACGGGCCCTGCGCGAAACCGGGATCAACGTGCTGACCCGGCTGCTTGGGATGTTGCTCGCCGCCCTCGCGGTGCAATTCGTGCTCGACGGTCTGGCGGATTTCGGCCTTTTGGGCTGAGCGGACAGCCGGTCGCATTTGCGCTTCGCGCCTGCGTGCCTATATCGGCGGAATGGATACAACCGATATCGGACGCCTTGCCTATCTCGTTCTGCTCGCCGCCGCCGTTGGCGGCTATTTCATTGCGCAGCACCGTGGCAACTGGTCGAAACTGGCGCAGCAGGGCATGGTCTGGGCGCTGATCTTCGTTGGCGTGATCGCGGGCTATGGCCTCTGGGGCGATATCCAGCGCGACCTTGCGCCCCGGCAGGCGGTGCTCGGCAACGGCCAGATCGAGGTGCCGCGCATGTTTGACGGCCATTTCTACCTCACCGCGCGGCTCAACGGCGAGCCGGTGGAATTTGTCGTCGATACCGGCGCGACAGACGTGGTGCTGACCACCCGCGACGCCGCCCGGATCGGCATCGACGTGGCCGACCTTGCCTTCACCGGGCGGGCCAACACCGCCAACGGCATGGTGCGCACCGCCCCCGCCACCGTGGCCGAAGTGCGGCTGGGCGATATCACCGACCGCAACCTGCGGGTATTCGTCAACGAGGGCGACATGGACCAGTCGCTGCTTGGCATGGCCTATCTGCGCCGGTTCTCGAAGATCGAGATCGCGGGCGACATGCTGCTGCTGACCCGGTGACAAGGGGGCCTTGCCCCCTCTGGCTGCGCCATTCACCCCAAAGGTATTTGTGGACCAAAGAAGCAGGCGGAGGTGGGCGCGTTGCCGAACCGCGCCTCTAGCCGCCGCTCTCCGCCTTCATCTCCCAGCGCCCGCTTTCCTGGCTCCAGTATTTCGCCTTCGCACCACCGCCGGTAAGCGCGCGCCACTGACCGCGGGCATGGTCCACCGCCACCGCGTCGTTGCCGTCGAACAGGATCATCACCCGCGCCAGCGCCGCGACCTCCTCGGGCGCGACCTCGGCGCCGTCGACGCAGACAAGGCAGTTGGCCGCGTTCGCCGCGTCGGCACCCGCATCGGTGAGCAGGATCGGCTGGTCGGCATCATGCGGCCCCCCGGCGCGGCCATGGGGCAGAAAGCCGTCGTCGGCGCCAAGCCAGAGTTTCTGGTCCAGCCAGTCGAGGCGGGCCGGATCGCCGCCGCGCAGCGCCACCCGCCACCCCGCTTCAAGCGACTTGGCCAGCAGCACGGGCAGGGTGTCTTCCAGCGGCGCGTGGGTCATGTGGTAGAAATAGGCCTCGCCCATGGCGCGGATCTAGCCTTCGTAGCCGTCGCGCACCAGCCGGTCGAGGGCGCGCACGAACCAGCCGGTGGCCCCCTTGGGCGCAAGGTCGCTGTCGTCCGAGCGGCTCGCCACCCCGGCAATGTCGAGGTGAATCCACGGCGTGCCGTCCTTGACGAAGCGTTGCAGGAACTGCGCCGCAGTGATCGAGCCGGCCGGGCGTCCGCCGACGTTCTTCATGTCGGCGACGCGGCTTTTCAGCAGCTCGTCATAGGCAGCACCCAGCGGCATCCGCCACGCCCCCTCGCCTTCGGTTTCGGCGGCCTTGAGGAAGGATTTGGCGAAGGCATCGTTGTTCGAGAACACGCCGGCGTTTTCATGCCCGAGACCGATGACGATGGCGCCGGTGAGGGTGGCGAGGTCGATCATCCCGGCCGGCGAAAAACGCTCCTGCGCATACCAGAGCACGTCCGCCAGCACCAGCCGGCCCTCCGCATCGGTGTTGATCACCTCGATGGTGTCGCCCTTCATCGAGGCCACCACGTCGCCGGGCCGCTGCGCGGTGCCGTCGGGCATGTTCTCGACCAGCCCGACGAGGCCGACGACATTGGCGGGCGCCTTGCGCAGCGCGAGGGTTTTCATCACCCCCGCCACGGTGCCGGCGCCGCCCATATCCATCGTCATCTCTTCCATGCCGAGCGCGGGCTTGAGGCTGATCCCGCCGGTATCGAACACCACGCCCTTGCCGACCAGTGCCAGCGGGGCCGCGCCCGCGGCACCGCCCTGCCACTCCATCACCACCACTTTCGACGGGCTGGCCGAGCCCTGCCCGACGCCAAGCAGCGCCCGCATCCCGAGCTTTTCAAGCTCCGGTTCGTCGAGCACTTCGACCTGCACGCCAAGCCCGTTCAAGGCTTCGAGCTGCGCCGCGAAACTGCTGGTGGTCAGCACGTTGGCGGGGGCGTTCACCAGGTCACGTGCGAAAAACACGCCCTCGGCCACCGCCGTCAACTCGGCCTCCTGCGCCTTGAGCACCTCGGGGCTGGACACCGCGAAAGTGAGGCTGCCGCCGGGGGCCTTGGCCGCCTCGCCGCTCTTCTGGGCCCGATAGTCATAGGCGCGCAGCATCGCCCCGAGCGCGATCTCGGGGACGTGGCGCAGCGACCCGGCCAGCACCAGCACATCCTTGCCCGCCAGCGCCCGGCCGATCGCGCCACCCACCTTGCGGGCGGTGGACCCGTCCATCTTGCGGTCGATCTTGACCACCTGCACCGCCTCCGCGGCCATGCCGGTGGGCCAGGCCATCTCGGCGGCTTCACCGGGCTTGAGCTTGCCGAAAGCCTCGCTTTCGAGCAGCCGGGCCAGCGCGCCGCGCGTCAGCCGGTTGATCCGGCGCGCGCCCTTGTCCATCCGCTCGCCGCCTTCCGACAACACCACCACGCGGCCATCGGCGCTGGCAATCAGCTCGATATCGAGCGGAATGAAACTGGGGGCGTAGATATCGGTCATGATTGTCTCCTTGAAACACGCGGCCGGCACGGCTTTGCGGCAGACTAGCGCCGCGCGGCGGCAGGCGCCAGATCGCATCGGCGGACCACGCGGCCGGATCCGGAGAATCGCCGTCGCCGCCAAATCCAGCGCGGCCGCGCCGATGCACCACCAGATATGGCTCAACCGGCTTGAGGACCGGCGTTCGGCGCAAATCCCGCGCCCAAGCGCCACTTCGGGCAAGATTAACCCTCGCACCGCCTGAAATCCTCGACTAATGTAGCGCCCAACCGGGCGTGGCCCGGATGAGTGCGACAGGCGAACGACGAAGTGGGGCAAAGATGAGAACCACGAAAGCAGGCATCGGCATGCGCGGGATCGGCAACGGGCTCCGGCGGCTCTGGGCAGTGGCGGCCCTGGGCCTGATCGCCCTCGCCTCCGTCCCCTCCGCCGCCACGGCGCAGGGCCAGTTCGCCCCGGTGGTGCGGATCGACGGCGACGTGATCACCGCCTATGAGCTCAGCCAGCGGCAGGCCTTCCTCACGCTGCTGCGTGCACCCGGCGATGTGCGCCAGCTCGCGCTCGACCAGTTGATCAACGAAACCCTGCAATTGCGCGAAGCGGCCAAGGCCGGGATCGTGCCCAGCGACGACGACATCAAGAGCGGGATGGACGAGTTTGCCGCGCGGGGCAACCTGACCGGCGAACAATTCCTCGATCTCCTCGCCCAAGGCGGGATCGCCGCGGCAACCTTTCGCGATTTCGTGGCCGCCGGGATCACCTGGCGCGACTACGTGAAGGCAACCTACCTGTCGAAAGTGTCGATTTCGCAAGCCGATATTGATGCCGCGATGGCGGTGACGGTGGCCGAGCCGGGGCTGCGGGTTCTGCTCTCCGAGATCATCCTTCCAGCCGGCGACGCGGCGACGCGCAAGGCCTCGCGGACCCGCGCCGAACGCCTGACCGGCCTTGACGAAGCCGCGTTTGGCGATGCGGCGATGCGCTTCTCGGTCGGCCTGTCGCGCAACAACCTCGGCCGGATGAAGTGGCTTGACGTGACCGCCCTGCCGCCCAATGTCGGCGCCGCCGTGCGCGGGCTCGAACCGGGCCAGACCACCGGCGTTCTCGAAGTCGAAGACGGGCTGCGGGTGTATTTCATGCGCGACCGCGAAGAGGTGCCGGGCGGCACGCCGGCGACGGCGGTAGATTACGCCGCGCTGTTGCTGGCGGGCGGGCAATCGTCGGCGAATGCCGACGAGGTGGCGCAGATCCGCAACCGGGTAACAAGCTGCGACGATCTTTATCCGATCGCCCGTGGCCTGCCACCCGAGCAACTGGTGCGCGAAACCGTGCCGCAGTCGCAGGTGCCTGCCAGCTATGCCGCCGAGCTGGAGCGGCTCGATCCGGGCGAAATCTCGTCGCGGCTCACCTCGTCGTCGGGGGCGATGGTGGTGCTGATGCTGTGTTCGCGCGGCAATGAGCAGCCCCGCTCGCTGACCCGCGATATGGTTGCCGAGCAATTGCGCAACCGTCGCGCCGCCACGATGGGGCAGTTCTTCCTCGAAGAGCAGCGTGCCAACGCCCATATCGAGATCCTCGGCAACTGACATGCCACAACTGCCCATCGCGCTGTCATCGGGCGAGCCCGCCGGGATCGGCCCGGAGATCGCGCCGCTGGCCTGGACCGCGCTGAAGGACGAACTGGACTTCTTCCTGATCGGCGACCCGGCGCATCTGCCCGAGGGCACGCCGGTGGTGACCATCGCCGACCCGTCCGAGGCCGCCGCCGCCATGGTCCGTGGCCTGCCGGTTCTGGCGCGCGACTTCGGCGCACCACGGCGGGCGGGCGTGGCCAACCCGGTGCACACGCCGCACGTGGTGGCAGCCATCGCCGAGGGCGTGGCGCTGGTGCAGGCGGGCAAGGCCGCCGCCCTCACCACCAACCCGATCCACAAGAAGGCCCTGCAGGACGGCGCGGGCTTCGGCTTTCCCGGCCATACCGAGTATCTCGCCCATCTCGCGGGCAAGCGCCGGGTGGTGATGATGCTCGCCTGCGATCAATTGCGGGTGGTGCCCACCACGATCCATATCCCGCTGCGCGAGGTGGCTGCCGCGCTCACCCCGGAGCTGCTGGAAGAGACCGTGCGGATCACCGATGCCGGGCTCCGCGCCCAGCTTGGCCGCGCGCCGCGCATCGCCGTGGCCGGGCTCAACCCCCATGCCGGCGAAGAAGGCGCGATGGGGCGCGAAGAGATCGAGATGATCGCGCCGCTCATCGGCCGGCTGCGCGCCGAGGGGTTCGAGCTTGCCGGGCCCCTGCCCGCCGACACGATGTTTCACCCGCCCGCCCGCGCCCGCTACGACGTGGCGGTCTGCATGTATCACGACCAGGCCCTGATCCCGATCAAGACGCTCGATTTCGCCTCCGGGGTGAACGTGACGCTGGGGCTCGGCTTCGTGCGCACCTCGCCCGATCACGGCACCGCATTCGACATCGCGGGCCGCGGCCAGGCCAATCCCTCGTCGCTGATCGCGGCGCTGCGCATGGCCCGCGACATGGCCGCCGGATGAGCGCCATCGACGGGCTGCCTCCCCTGCGCGAGGTGATCGCCACGCACGGGCTGACGGCGAAAAAGTCGATGGGCCAGAACTTCCTGCTCGACCTCAACCTGACCGCCAAGATCGCGCGGCAGGCGGGGGATCTGTCCGGGTCGGATGTGCTCGAGGTCGGTCCCGGCCCCGGCGGTCTCACCCGCGGACTGCTGGCCGAGGGCGCACGCCATGTGCTCGCGGTCGAAAAGGACAGCCGCGCCATGGCCGCGCTCGCCGAGATCGCCGCCCATTACCCTGGCCGCCTCGACGTGCTGAACGCGGACGCACTGGAAATCGACCCGACCGCGCATCTGACCGCGCCGATCCGGGTGGTGGCGAACCTGCCCTACAATATCGGCACCGAGTTGCTGGTGCGCTGGCTCACCCCGCCCGCCTGGCCGCCGTTTTGGCATAGCCTGACGCTGATGTTCCAGAAGGAGGTCGCGGGCCGGATCGTGGCCAAGCCGGGCTCCAAGGCCTATGGCCGCCTCGCCATCCTCGCCCAATGGCGCACCGAGGCGCGGGTGGTGATGGACCTGCCGCCCGAGGCCTTCACCCCGCCGCCCAAGGTGCATTCGTCGGTGGTGCATCTGACCGCCCTGCCCGAGCCGCGCTTTGCCGCCAATGCCGCCACCCTGCAACGGCTGACGGCGACCGCCTTTCAGCAACGCCGCAAGATGCTGCGCGCCTCGCTGAAGGGGCTGCACCCCGAGATCGAGGCGCTGCTCGAAAGCGTCGACATCAAGCCAACCGCGCGGGCCGAGGAAATCGACGTCGAACATTTCTGCGCGCTGGCCCGCGCCTTGGACGCAGGCGGATAGGCCGGGGGTTTCACACCCCCGGACCCCCGTGGAGTATTTTCCCCAGGAAAAAGCTCAGGCCGGATCGGAGATGATCCCGCCGCCGACCGCCGCCGCCACGCCGGTGGTGGATGGGCAGGTGGTCGGCAGGCCGCGGGCGATGCGGACCGCGAGAAAGGCCATTGCCTGCGCCTCAAGCGCGTCGCCGTCGAGCCCGACCGCTTCGACCGGCGCCACCGGCATCGGCAGCGCCGCGGCGAGCCCTGCCATCAGCGGCGCATTGTGGCGCCCGGCGCCGCTGACGAGCAGCCGTTCCGGCGGACTTGGGCAATGCGCGATCCCGTTTGCGACGGCGGCGACGGCACAGGCGGTGAGCGTCGCCGCCGCATCGGCATCGGACAAGGCGGCGACCTCGGCGGTGAGATCGGCGAAAGCGCCGGTATCGAGTGCCTTGGGCGGGATGCGGAAAAAGTAGGGATGGGCAAGGACGCTGGCGACAACGCGCTCGTCGGCGGCGCCGGATGCGACCAGCGCCCCGCTCTCGTCGTCGCGCAGGCCGGGCCGCGCCCGCATCAACGCCGCAAGCGGCGCCAGGGCCGGGCCGGTCTCGAAGGCGAGCAGCGCCCCGGCCTCCTCCGGTCTGTCCTTCGACGGATCGACCCATGTCAGGCTGCCGACCGGGCCGAGATCGAGAAAGGCCAGCGGTGCCGCCGCCCCGAGCCACTTTGCCAGAGCGGCGTGGAAGAACGCCGACAGCGGCGCCCCGGCCCCGCCAAGCGCCACGTCGGCGGTGCGATAGTCCCACGCCACCGGCCGCCCCAGCCGCTCGGCCAGCCGCGCGCCGTCGCCGGCCTGATGGCTGCCCCGCGCCTGCGGATCATGCGCCAGCGTCACCCCGTGAAAGCCCACCAGCGCCGCCGCGCCGAAATCCGACAGCAGCGCCACATGGGCGGCCTCCACAGCCTCTTCTGCGGCGTCGATGCCCGCCTCGCCCGGCCAGCGCCCGATCGCGGCGGCAAGCGCGGTGCGTTCGGTGTCGGAATAGGGCCGGTGGCCGGTTTCACCGAAGCCGACGATCACCTCGCCGTCGGTCTCGACCATGGCGGCGGTCACCCCGTCGAGCGCGGGGTCAGACATCGCGCCCAAGGCGCGCACCGGACCGTTCAGCTTCATGGCTTTCCCTCCGCCCCCGCCCCCGATATAGAGGCGCTACCCGTGAAACTATGGACCCGAAGCCCATGACCTACCACCCGAAATCCGACTTCATGCGCGCAATGATCGAACGCGGCTTCCTGGCCGACTGCACCGATTACCAGGCGCTCGACGAGGCTTTGGTGAACGGCGTGGTCCCGGCCTATATCGGTTTCGACGCCACCGCGTCGTCGCTGCATGTCGGCTCGCTGATCCAGATCATGATGCTGCGCTGGTTGCAGAAGACCGGGCACAAGCCGATCGTGCTGATGGGCGGCGGCACCACCAAGGTGGGCGATCCGAGCTTTCGCGCCGAGGAACGCCCGTTGCTCACGCCCGACCAGATCGACGCCAATATCGACGGCATCCGCAAGGTGTTCTCGCACTATGTCCGCTTTGGCGAGGGGGCGACCGACGCGATGATGGTCAACAACGCCGAATGGCTCGACGGGCTCAACTACCTCGATTTCCTGCGCGATATCGGCCGGCACTTCTCGGTGAACCGGATGCTGTCGTTCGAATCCGTCAAATCGCGGCTCGACCGCGAGCAGTCGCTCTCCTTCCTAGAATTCAACTACATGATCCTGCAGGCCTACGACTTCCTCGAACTCAATCGCCGCTACGGGTGTTTGTTGCAGATGGGCGGCTCGGACCAGTGGGGCAATATCGTCAACGGCATCGACCTTACCCGCCGGGTGCTCGACCACGAGATCTACGGCCTCACCTCGCCGCTGCTCACCACATCGGACGGCAAGAAGATGGGCAAGAGCCAGTCCGGCGCGGTCTGGCTCAACGGCGATCTGCTCAGCCCCTACGAATTCTGGCAGTTCTGGCGCAACACCAATGACGCCGATGTCGGCCGCTTCCTCAAGCTTTACACCGAGTTGCCGCTTGACGAATGTGACCGGCTGGGGGCCGCCGAAGGGGCGGCGATCAACGACGCCAAGATCGTGCTGGCGAACGAGGTGACGGCGCTGCTGCATGGCCGCGCCGCCGCCGATGCGGCCGAAGCCACGGCGCGGGACGTGTTCGAGAAAGGCGGCGTCGGGGACGACCTGCCGACGCTTGCGCTCAGCCGCGACGAGCTGACCGACGGCGGCATCTCCATCGTCCAGCTCATCCTGCGCTCCGGCCTCGCCCAGTCGGGCAAGGAAGCCAAGCGCCTGATCGCAGACAAAGGCGCGAAGATGAACGACGAAGACGTGACCGATCCCGGCTTGATGATCACCGCCGCCGACCTTGCCCGGCCGATCAAGCTCTCGGCCGGCAAGAAGCGCCACGCGCTGGTCACGCTCGCGGGTTGAACGGGCCAGCGACGAAGCGCAGGGGCAAGGCGCCGCTGCTGTCTTCTTTGGTCTTCAAGTACCTTGGGGGTTTGGGGGCAACGCCCCCAACCCGTCCAGGCCGGGGGCGACGGCAGCCCTGATCAGCCCTCCAGCCGGCTCACCACCACCGTCACCTCGGGTTTGCGGCCGATCTCGTCCTGCGCCGACTTCTTGGCAAGGCGCACCAGCTCACCTTCCAGCGCCGCATCGTCGCGCAGGGTCTTGCCCTTGGCGCGCATCAGGAACTGGCCCAGATCCTCTTCCAGAACATCGACCAGCGCGGCACGGCTCTTGCCGGTCTCCGGCAGGCCCACGATCTCGACCCAGGGGTCGCCCAGCGGCTCGTCGCCGTCAAGGATCACGTTGACGATCACGTGGCCGTTCAGCGCCAGCCTGATCCGGTCGCGCACAACGCCGTCGAGCGCGCCGATCAGGATATCGCCGTCGAGATAGATCCGGTCGGCCTCGACATGTTCGACGATCCGCGGCCGCGTGCCGGTGAGGTCGGCCATCGCGCCGTTGACCACCACCAGCGACGTTCGGCCACCGGCCTCGGCCAGCTTGGCATGGGCCCGCAGATGCCGGTGCTCGCCATGCATCGGGATCACAAACTCGGGGTTCACCACCGCGTGCATCTTCTCCAGATCCGGCCGGTTGGCATGGCCCGAGACGTGGTAGCGATCATCCTCGGCCACCACGTCCACCCCCATCTCGGAGAAGGCGTTGAGCACACGGCCGACGCCGCGTTCATTGCCGGGGATGGTCTTGGAGGAAAACAGGAAGGTATCGCCATCGGTCATCTCGAGGCCGAGATACTTGCCGCGCGCAAGCTGTGCCGAGGCGGCGCGGCGCTCGCCCTGGCTGCCGGTGACGATCAGCATCAGGCTCTCGCGGGGGATGTCGCGGGCATCTTCCGGCGTGACCGTGGTCGGGAAATTATCGACGATCCCGGTCTTCACCGCCGCCTCCACCATCCGCCGCATCGCCCGCCCGAGCAGGCAGACCGACCGGCCGGCGGCATGGCCCGCCTCGGCCAGCGTCTTCACCCGCGCGACGTTGGAGGCGAAGGTGGTCGCCACCACCATGTGCGGCGCCTTGGCCACCAGCGCGGCGATCTCGGCGCCGAGCCCCGCCTCGGAACGGCCCGGATGCGGCGAAAACACGTTGGTGGAATCGCAGACCAGCGCGCGCACCCGGCCCGCCGTCGCCTCGCGCCACAGTTCTTCGTCCCAAGGCTCGCCGACGCCCGGCCTGGGGTCGAGCTTGAAATCGCCGGTATGCACGATCCGCCCGCCGGGGCTGTCGATCACCAGCCCGGCGCTTTCCGGGATCGAATGCGAGATCGGCACGAACGACACCGAGAACGGCCCGGCCTCGACGCGTTCCGGCCAGGCCCCGACGATCTGCACATTGTCAGGGTCCTGCCCGGCATCCTCGAACTTGAGTTGCGCCAGGTGCCCGGTGAAGGCGCGGGCATAGACCGGCACCCGCAACTCGTGCCACAGCCGCCCCACCGCGCCCACGTGGTCTTCATGGGCGTGGGTGATGAAGATTGCCTCGAGCCGGTCGGCATTCTCTTTCAGGAACGACACGTCGGGCATGATCAGGTTGACCCCCGGCGTGCTGTCCATGTCGGGGAAGGTGACGCCGAGATCGACGAGGATCAGCCGCTCGCGCCCCGGCTTGCCCCAGCCGTAGACATAGGCGTTCATGCCGATCTCCCCGGCGCCGCCGAGGGGAAGGTAGATCAGCCGGTCTTTGCTCATATGGTATCCTGCTCTGTGTATCGCGCGGTCAAATCGTGCCCTGCGCCTTGTTATAATCGTAGATCCTGACCAGCCCATGCATGGTCAGCTCATCTGCAAATTCATCGAATACCGGGGCGTGGCTCTGGAACAGCGGCGCCAGCCCGCCGGTGCCGATCACCTTCATCGGGCGGCCGATCTCGTCCTTGATCCGGGCCGAGATTTCCTTGACCAGCCCGACATAGCCCCAGAAGATCCCCGATTGCATGCAGGCCACGGTATTGGTGCCGATCACGTGGTCGGGGTGGGTGATATCGACATGCGGCAGCGCGGCTGCGGCCATGTGCAGCGCCTCGAGCGACAGGTTCACCCCCGGCGCGATCACCCCGCCGATATAGGCGCCATCGCTGTCGGCAACGTCGAAGGTGGTGGCGGTGCCGAAATCGACGATGATCAGGTCGCCACCGTAGCGGTCGTAGCCGGCCACGGTATTGACCAGCCGGTCGGGGCCCACCTGCGTGCCCGCATCCACCCGCACCCCCACCGGCAGCAGGCATTCGGGCTTGCCGACCACCAGCGGCCGCAGGCCGAAATAGCGGTCGGTAAAGACCCGCAGGTTGAACACCACGCGCGGCACCGTCGAGGAAATCACCACGCCGGTGATCTCGGGCTTGATGCCATGATGCCGGGTCAGCGTATCCCACCAGACGAAATACTGGTCGGCGGTGCGGGTATGCTCGGTCGAGGTGCGCAGGGTGGCGAGGAAGGTCTCGCCGTCCCAGATCGAGAAGACGGTGTTGGTATTGCCGCAATCGATGGCAAGTAGCATGGGGGAATCCCCTCAGAAAAAGATGTCGCCTGCCGCGATGCGGCGAAGACCCTGCGGCGTTTCTAGGACAAGTCGGCCGCCCTCGTCCACCTCCCGAAAGGTGCCGGTGATCTCGTCGGTCGGCAACCGCGCGGTGATGACCTCGCCCAGCCGCGCCGCCCGCGCCATCCAGGCGCCGCGGATCGGGCCGAAGCCAAGGCTGGCGAACTGGTATTCCCACCGCGCAAAGGCCGGCGCGAGAGCTTCGAGCAGGTTCTCCGGGGTGACCACCAAGCCGGTCTCGCCCGCGACCGAGACCGGGCGAAGCGCCCCCGGCTCGACCTCGCCCGCGCCGGGCGCATCGGCAAGGTTCACCCCGATCCCGATCGCCAGCGCCGCGATCCGCCCGCGCGCATTGAGGCTTTCGAGCAGGATGCCCGCGACCTTGCCGCCATGGAGCAGCACGTCATTGGGCCATTTCAGCGCGAAGGCGTCGGGCCGGGCGGTGAGCGCCGCCAGCGCCTCGTGCAACGCCAACGCCGCCACGAAGCTGCGCAACGCCGCCGTTTGCGGATCGTCCACCGGCAGCACGAGGGTTGCCGCGAAATTGCCCGCCGGGTTGGCCCACGCCCTGCCCCGCCGGCCGCGCGCGGCGGTCTGGCGGCTGGCGGTGATCCAGGTCGGACCGGAAAACCCGGCAAAGCGGCGCTGCGCCTCGTCGAGCGTCGATCTCACCTCGCCCAGCGGCAGATGGCCATAGCCCGCAGGCCAGTCACCGGCCATGGCGCGCACCGGAGTTTTTGCAAAACTCCGGTCCGGTTTCTTTGAAAGAAACCGGGGCGCGCGGCCGGTCAGTTGACAAGGGCCGCCGCCGCCGCCGCCGCCGCGCCTTCCACGCCGAACAGGTTGATCACGCCCAGCAGCATCGCCGCCGCCGATCCCATCAGCATCACCCAGGCCGCGGGGCTCATCGGAGTTTCAAGCACCTCGTCCACGGCCTCGCCGAAATACATGTAGTAGACGATGCGCAGGTAGTAGAAGGCGCCGATCACGCTGGCGATCACCCCGGCGACCGCGAGCCAGGTCAGGTCAGCCTGCACCGCGGCGTTCAGCACGTAGAGCTTGCCGAAGAAGCCTACCATCGGCGGCACACCGGCGAGCGAGAACAACAGCACCAGCATCGCCAGCGCCTTCACCGGCTCGGCCTTGGCATATTGGTTCAGCGCCCGGATCTCGGTCACCTGCACGCCGTCGCGCTCCATCGACATGATGAAGGCGAAGGTGCCGACATTCATGGTCAGATAGATCGCCATGTAGACCAGCATCGCCTGCACCCCGTAGGCGGTGCCCGCAGCGAGGCCGAGCAACGCAAAGCCCATATGGCTGATCGACGAATAGGCCATCAGCCGCTTGATATTGCTCTGCCCGATCGCGGCGACGGCGCCGAGGAACATCGAGAGCACCGCCATCAGCGCGATGATCTGCTGCCAGTCGGCGACGGCATGGCCGAAAGCGTCGAACATCACCCGGCCGAACAGGCCCATCGCCGCCAGCTTCGGCGCGGTGGCGAAGAAGGCGGTGACGGGGGTGGGCGCACCTTCGTAAACGTCCGGCGTCCACATGTGGAAGGGCACGGCCGAGACCTTGAAGGCAAGACCGGCGGCGACGAAGGTCAGGCCGAAGAGCAGGCCGAGGCCGACATGCCCGTCGGTCGCGGCGGCGATGATGCCGTCGAACCGGGTGGTGCCGGCATAGCCGTAGGCCAGCGACGCGCCGTAAAGCAGCATCCCCGACGACAGCGCCCCGAGGATGAAATACTTCATCCCCGCTTCGGTCGATTTCACCGAGTCGCGCTTCATCGCGGCGACCACGTAGAGCGAGAGCGATTGCAGCTCGAGCCCCATATAGAGGGTCATCAGGTCGGCGGCCGAGACCATCACCATCATCCCCACCGTCGCCAGCGCGATCAGCAGCGGATATTCGAACCGGCCAAGCCCGCGGCGCAGCATCGTCGCCTCGCCGGCGAGCAGCACCGCAGCGGCGGCCACCAGAATGCCCACCTTCGCGAAGCGGGCATAGGCGTCGGCCACCATCAGCCCGCCGAAGGCCGGGCCGTTGACCGGATCGCCAAGGCCGATGAACAGCGCCAGCGCCAGCATCACCGCGGCGGTGGCGTAGGTCACCAGCCCGGTCAGCTTGTCCTTGCCGGTATAGACCGCCGCGAGCAGCGCCAGCATCGCGAAGACCGCGAGGATGAGCTCGGGGAGAATGGCTTGCAGATCGAACGAGGTCATGTCGTTCCCCTCAATGCGCGGCCGTCGCCACATCCGCGACTGCGGGCATGGCGGCGTGGTAATGGGTGAGCAGCGCCTCAACCGAGGGGCCGATGATATCGGTCACCAGGCTGGGATAGACGCCAAGGATGAGCGTGGCAGCGATGAGCGGGGCGAAGATCGCCTTTTCACGCGCCGACATGTCGGTGATGGCCTTCAGGCTTTCCTTGATCAAATCGCCGAACACCACCCGGCGGTAGAGCCACAGCGCGTAGCCCGCCGACAGGATCACGCCGGTGGCGGCGATCGCGGCGATCCAGGTATTGACCTGGAACAGCCCCATCAGGGTCAGGAATTCGCCGACGAAGCCGGAGGTGCCCGGCAGGCCGACATTGGCCATGGTGAAGAACATGAACACCGCCGCATAGGCCGGCATCCGCACCGCGAGTCCGCCATAGGCGTCGATCTCGCGGGTGTGCATCCGGTCGTAGATGACGCCGACCGCAAGGAACAGCGCCCCGGACACGAAGCCGTGGCTGATCATCTGGAAGATCGCGCCGTCGAGGCCCTGCTGGTTGGCGGCGAAGATGCCCGCGGTCACGAAGCCCATATGGGCCACCGAGCTGTAGGCGATGAGCTTCTTCATGTCTTCCTGCACCAGCGCTACCAGCGAGGTGTAGACGATGGCGATGACGCTGATCCAGAGGATGAAATCGGTCATCACCTGGCTGCCGATCGGGAACATCGGCAAGCTGAACCGCAGGAAGCCGTAGCCGCCCATCTTCAGCAGGATCGCCGCCAGCACCACCGAGCCCGCCGTCGGCGCCTGCACGTGGGCGTCGGGCAGCCAGGTATGCACCGGCCACATCGGCATCTTCACCGCGAAGCTGGCAAAGAAGGCGAGGAACAGCAGCGTCTGCGCGCCGCCGACGATCTGGAGACCGAGCAGCGAGAAGGTTTCGGAGCCGAAGGAATGGCTGAGCAGCGTCGGAATGTCGGTCGTGCCGGCCTCGACATACATGTAGATCATCGCCACCAGCATCAGCACCGAGCCGAGGAAGGTGTAGAGGAAGAACTTGAAGGCGGCATAGATCCGGTCCTTGCCGCCCCAGATCCCGATGATCAGGAACATCGGGATCAGCCCGGCCTCGAAGAACAGGTAGAACAGCACCATGTCGAGCGCCACGAACACCCCGATCATCAGGGTTTCGAGGATCAGGAAGGCGATCATGTATTCCTTGACGCGGGTCTTCACCCCCCAGGTCGAGGCGATGGTGATCGGCATCAGCGCCGTGGTCAGCAGCACGAACAGCACGCTGATCCCGTCGACCCCGAGCTTGTAGGTGAAGCCCATCAGCCAGGTCTTCTCCTCGACCATCTGGAAGCCGGTATTGGCCGGGTCGAACTTGAACAGCACCGCCAGCGACACCAGGAAGGTCGCCGTGGTCGCGGCCAGCGCCAGCCACTTGGCGTTGCGGTTGGCCGCCTCATCGTCGCCGCGCAGGAAGGCCGCGAGGATCGCGGCCGCCACCAGCGGCAGGAAGGTGACGATCGAAAGCAGGTTATCCATCAGTTCGCCCCTCCGGTAAGCGCCATGATCGTGATGAGGGCGACGATGCCGATGACCATCGCAAAGGCGTAAGTGAAGACGTAGCCCGATTGCAGCCGCCCGGCGGCCCGGGTGAACCACGGCACGATGCCCATCGCCAGCCCGTTGATCGCGCCGTCGATGACGTTGCCATCGCCCCGCTTCCACAGCAGCCGGCCAAGGGCCTTGGCGGAGCGGACGAACAGGAAGTCATAGGCTTCGTCGAAATACCACTTGTTGAGCAGGAAGTTGTAGAGATGCGGCTGGCTCGCCGCGAGCCGCTTGGGCAGGCTGGGGTTGACGATGTAGAACCAGAAGGCGAACACAAAGCCGATCAGCATCGCCACGAAGGGCGAGACCTTCACCCAGACCGGCGCGTGGTGCGCATCGTCGATCACGTGGTTGTCGGGGCCCATGAAGATCGCGCCCTGCGGCGCTGTGCCAGCGTGGCTGTCGGCCATCATATGCGCGCCCTCGGCCGGCGCAGCGGCGCTCTCGCCGTCCGCCGCAGCTGTGGCTGCCGCGTCACCTTCGGCGGCATGGCCCGCATCGGCCTCGGCATGTGTCGGGATGCCGAAGAAGGCATTCACCTTGTCGTGGTCGCCGAAGAACGAGCCATACCAGACCATGCCGGAGAACACGGCGCCGAGCGCCAGCACGCCAAGCGGCACCAGCATCACCATCGGGCTTTCATGGGCGTGCTCATGGGTGTGCTTGTCGCCGCGCGGTTTGCCCCAGAAGGTCAGGAACATCAGCCGCCACGAGTAGAAGCTGGTGAACAGCGCCGCGATGACCAGCGCCCAGAAGGCGGCGCCGCCATTGGTGCCGGCCCAGGCGCTCTCGATGATCGCGTCTTTCGACAGGAACCCGGCAAAGCCGATGCTGGTGAGCGGAATACCCACCCCGGTGATCGCCAGCGTGCCGATAAGCATGATCCAGAAGGTGACCGGGAACTTGGTCCTAAGGCCGCCGTAGTGGCGCATGTCCTGTTCGTGGTGCATCCCGTGGATCACCGAGCCGGCACCAAGGAACAGCATCGCCTTGAAGAAAGCGTGGGTGAGCAGATGGAACATCGCCACCGAGTAGACGCCGACGCCGGCGGCGACGAACATGTAGCCGAGCTGCGACATGGTGGAATAGGCGATCACCCGCTTGATGTCGGTCTGCACCAGCCCGATCGTGGCGGCAACAAAGGCCGAGGCGGCGCCGATGACCACGATGAAGGCGGTGGCGGCGGGCGCGTATTCCATCAACGGCGACATCCGGGCGACGAGGAACACCCCCGCCGTCACCATCGTAGCGGCGTGGATCAGGGCCGAAACCGGGGTCGGGCCTTCCATCGCGTCCGGCAACCATGTGTGCAGGAACAGCTGCGCCGATTTGCCCATCGCGCCGATGAACAGCAGGAAGGCGATCAGGTTGGCGGCGTTCCAGTCGGTCCACAGGAAGTGCACGCTTGTCTCCGCCAGCATCGGCGCGGCGGCGAACACATCGTCGAACCGGATCGAGTCGGTCAGGAAGAACAGCCCGGCAATGCCGAGCATGAAGCCGAAATCGCCCACCCGGTTGACCACGAACGCCTTGATCGCGGCGGCGTTGGCCGAAGGTTTCTTGTAGTAGAACCCGATCAGCAGATACGAGGCGAGGCCCACGCCTTCCCAGCCGAAGAACATCTGCACCAGGTTGTCGGCCGTCACCAGCATCAGCATGGCGAAGGTGAACAGCGACAGATAGGCGAAGAAGCGCGGCCGGTAGCTTTCCGGCTCGAATTGCGGATCGTGGGCCATGTAACCCAGCGAATACATGTGCACCAGCGCCGAGATCGTGGTGACGACGATCAGCATGATCGCGGTCAGCCGGTCGAGCCGGATCGCCCAGTCGGACTGCAGCGACCCGGAGTCGATCCAGCGCAGGATCTGGATGTGCTGGGTGCCTTCCGGCAGCCACAGGAACACGATCCAGCTGAGCAGCGCCGACAGGAACAACAGCCCCGTGGTGAGCCATTGCGCGCCCTTGTCGCCGATCACGCGATGGCCGAAGCCCGCGATGACGGCGCCGATGAGCGGGGCGAAGAGGATGATCTGGAGCATCTGGCTCAGCCTTTCATCACGTTCACGTCTTCGACCGCGATGGTGCCGCGGCCACGGAAGAAGGTCACCAGGATCGCGAGGCCGATCGCGGCCTCGGCGGCGGCCACCGTCAGCACGAACATCGTGAAGACCTGGCCCTGGAGGTTGCCCAGGTGGGTGGAGAAGGCCACCAGGTTGATGTTGACCGCCAGCAAGATCAGCTCGATCGACATGAGCAGCACGATGATGTTCTTGCGGTTGAGGAAGAGCCCGAAAATGCCGACGACGAACAGCGCCGCCGCAAGCCCGAGATAATGTTCAAGTCCAACCATGTCGTCCCTCTCGTCTGGCCTTGCGGCCTTGTTCTTTCAGAGCCCCTGACCGGGCTTCACATCCACCATCTTGATCGCGGCCTTGCCGTCGCGCTGCATCTGGGCGACGACGTTCTGGCGCTTGATGTCCCGGCGGTGCCGCATCGTCAGCACGATCGCGCCGATCATCGCCACCAGCAGGATCAGCCCGGCAAGCTGGAACAGCAGCAGGTATTCGTCATAGACCACCAGCCCCAGCGCCCGCGTGTTCGAGACCTCGCCCACCGCCGGCGCCGCCATCAGCGCCACGCCGTCAGCGGTTACCCAGGTGCCGAAGATCATCCCAAGCTCGACCAGAAGGATCACACCGATGAGCAGCGCGATCGGCAGGTATTTCGCCATTCCCGCCTTCAACTCGGCGAAGTCGACATCGAGCATCATCACCACGAACAAAAACAGCACCGCCACCGCGCCGACATAGACGATCATCAACAGCATCGCGAGGAACTCGGCCCCCAGCAGCACGAACAGCCCGGTGGCGCCGATGAAGGCGGTGATCAGCCAGAGCACCGAATGCACCGGGTTGCGGCTCACAACGGTGAAGATGCCGCCCGCGAGCACGGTGAGCGCGAAGACATAGAAGGCAAATCCGGCGACACTCATGCGTCCCCCTCCTCGTTCGTTTCCGCGAAGACGCTCTGGGCGAGCTCCAACGCGCGGTTCATGGCCGGCAGACCGCCCAGCATCGACATCTGGTAGATCGTTTCGGCGATTTCCTGTTGGCTCGCCCCGGTCTCGACCAGGTGGCGCACGGTCACCTTGATCTGCGGCTCGGCCATCGCCCCGGTGGCCACGAGGCCGCCCAGCGTAACCAGCAGCCGGGTCTTGGCATCCAGCCCCTCGGGGTTGAAGGCATTGCCGAACACCGCCTCCATCCAGTCCTTGGGCATGGTCGGGAACAGCTTGTCGAAGCCCTGCGGCGTGAACTCGGCCAGCGCCGGGTTCATCGCCCGCGCCATCGCGGCCCCCTGCTCCATCATCGCGGCATATGTCTTGGCAAAATCGCTCATCTGTAAGGCGCATCCAGTTCGAGGTTGCGGGCGATCTCGGATTCCCAGCGATCGCCGTTATCGAGCAGTTTCTGCTTGTCGTAAAACAGCTCCTCGCGGCTTTCGGTGGCAAACTCGAAATTCGGCCCCTCGACGATGGCATCGACCGGGCAGGCTTCCTCGCAATAGCCGCAATAGATGCACTTGGTCATGTCGATGTCGTAGCGGGTGGTGCGGCGCGAGCCGTCGTCGCGCGGCTCGGCGTCGATGGTGATCGCCTGCGCCGGGCAGATCGCCTCGCACAGCTTGCAGGCGATGCAGCGCTCTTCGCCGTTGGGATAGCGGCGCAGCGCGTGCTCGCCCCGGAACCGCACCGACAGCGGGTTTTTCTCATACGGATAATTCACCGTGTATTTCGGCTTGAAGAAGTATTTCAGCCCCAGTCGAAAACCGGTGATGAAATCCCAAAGCACGAAATACTTTGCGGCGCGGACGTAGTCGAAAGCCATGGATCAGCCCCCCGTGGTCCAGCGCGCGTAGGTGCCCCAGAACGCGCCGTATTGTGCAAAGAAAGCCACCAGCACGACCCAGCCGAGCGACAGCGGCAGGAACACTTTCCAGCCGACCCGCATCAACTGGTCGTAGCGGTAGCGCGGAACGACGGCCTTGGTCATCATGAAGATGAACCAGAAGAACAGCATCTTGCCGAACAGCCACAGAATGCCGTCGGGCAGGCCGGGGATCGGCGAGAGCCAGCCGCCGAAGAACAGGATCGAGATCAGCGCCGTCATCAGCGTGATCGCCACGTATTCGCCGATCATGTAGAGCAGGAACGGGGTGGAGGAATATTCCACCTGGTAGCCCGCCACCAGTTCCGATTCCGCTTCCGGAAGGTCGAAGGGCGGGCGGTTGGTTTCAGCGTGGGCCGAGATGATGAACAGGATCATCATCGGGAAATGCGGGATCCAGTACCAGCTCAGCAGCCCGGCGCCGGATTGGGCATGGACGATATCGGTCAGGTTCAGCGAGCCGGTGGAGATCACCACGCCGATGATGATCAGGCCGATCGAGACCTCGTAGGAGATCATCTGCGCCGCCGACCGCAGGCTGCCGAGGAACGGGTATTTCGAGTTCGACGCCCAGCCGCCCATGATCACGCCGTAAACCTCAAGCGACGACACCGCGAAGATGAACAGGATCGCCACGTTGATGTCGGCGACCACCCAGCCATCGTTGAACGGGATCACCGCCCAGGCCACCAGCGCCAGCGTGAGGCTCATCATCGGCGCGAGGAAGAAGACGAACTTGTCGGCCCCCGCCGGCACCACGATTTCCTTCAGCACATACTTGATGAAGTCGGCGAAGCTTTGCAGCAACCCGAAGGCGCCCACCACGTTGGGGCCCTTGCGCAATTGCACCGCGGCCCAGACCTTGCGGTCGGCCCAGAGCAGGAAGGCCAGCGCCACCAGCAGCGGCACCACGATCAGCAGCACCTGCCCGAGAATGAGCAGCGTTATGCCGAGATTGGTCGTCGTGAAGAATTCATACATCGTGCATGTGCCTCAGATCGTCGGTATTCCGTTTTCTTCGCAGGCGGCGACCGTCACTTCCGCGTCGATCGTCTTGAGCCCCTGCGGCAGCGCATCGGAAATGACGTAAACCGCATTCCCATCCCAGACGCCGCCGGATTGTTCCACGTTGGTGCGCACATGCCGGGCAAAGCCATAGCCCCGGATGAGCGCATAGCGCGCCGCCGCGCATTCGCCGTAGTCTGCTACGTCGTCATTGTCACGCGCCCCGGTCATTTTAACCATGAATGACACCAGATCGCCGTCGAGCAGCGCCGTCTCGATCCCGAGATAGCCCGGCTGAAACGGCCGGGCGTCGCGGCTCACCGTATCGGTGGCCTCGGCACAGCCCGCAAGCGCGAGGGCAACAAGGCCGACAGGGGCGATATGGCGCGCGGCCGTTTTCATTCCGCCGCCACATCCTCGGCCTTGCGCGCCTTGGCTGCGGCCGAAAGCTGGCCCATCAGCGCCGAGGCGCGGGCGATCGGGTTGGTCAGGTAGAAGTCCTTGACGGCATTGCGGAAACTCGCCTTGCCCGGTTTCTTCTCCTTCACCGGCTGCCAGTCGTTTTCCGGCACCTGATCGACAGCGCCCAGATGCGGCACCGCCGCGATCATCGCCCGGCGCAGGCCGGCTTGCGTGTCCCACGGCTGGGTCGCGCCCAGTTCGGCCGACAGCGCGCGCAGCACCGCCCAGTTTTCCTTCGCCTGACCCGGCGGGAAGGCGGCGCGCAGCGCCAGTTGCGGGCGGCCCTCGGTGTTGACGAACAGCCCCGATTCCTCGGTATAGGCGGCCCCCGGCAGGATGATGTCGGCGCGGTGCGCGCCGCGGTCGCCATGGTGGCCCATGTAGATCACCTTGGGTCCGGCCTCGATCTCGATCTCGTCGGCGCCCATGTTGAAGATCACGTCGGCGTTTTCGGTGGCGGCGGCGAGCCCGCCCTTGGTGGTCGCCCCCACATCCATCGCGCCGACCCGGCCCGCGGCGGTGTGCAGCACCATGAATTTCGACCCGGTCAGCTCCGCCAGCTTCATCGCGGCGGCCAGAACCGCCTCGCCATCGGCCTCGCTGATCGCACCCTGGCCGATCACGATCACCGACGGCACGTCGAGCACCGTCGAGAACGTGTGCTCCAGCAGCCCCATCAGCGCGGCGCGGTCGTCGCCGACATAGGCGTAGTCATAGGTCAGATCGACGCGCGGGCCGACCAGCCCGATCTCGGCGCCGTTCAGCCACGCCTTGCGGATGCGCGCGTTCAGCACCGGCGCTTCGTCGCGCGGGTTGGTGCCGATGAGCTGGATCATCTTGGCATTGTCGATGTCTTCGATGGTGGCGGTGCCAACATAGGCCGAGCGATTGCCCTCGGGCAGTTTCGCGCCGTCAGTGCGGCATTCGACCCGGCCGCCCTGCCCCTCGATCAGCTGTTTGAGGCTGAACGCGGCCTCGGTCGAGGCGAGATCGCCGACGAGGCCCGCGAGCGTCTTCGCCGCCTTGATCGCCTTGGCGGCGGCGCCGAGCGCCTCGGGCCATTCGACCGGGGTGAGCTTGCCGTTCTTGCGCAGATAGGGCGTATCGAGCCGCTGGCGGCGCAGCCCGTCCCAGATGAACCGGGTCTTGTCGGAAATCCATTCCTCGTTCACGCCGTCATGGTTGCGCGGCAGGATCCGCATCACCTCACGGCCTTTGGTGTCGACCCGGATGTTGGAGCCGAGCGCATCCATCACGTCGATGGTCTCGGTCTTCGACAGCTCCCACGGCCGCGCGGTGAAGGCATAGGGCTTCGAGGTAAGCGCCCCGACCGGGCAGAGGTCGATGATGTTGCCCTGCAGGTTCGAATCGAGCGTCTGGTTGAGGTAGCTGACGATCTCGGCATCCTCGCCGCGCCCGGTCTGGCCCATCTGGGTGATCCCCGCCACCTCGGTGGTGAAGCGCACGCAGCGGGTGCAGGAGATGCAGCGCGTCATCTGGGTGGCGACGAGCGGGCCGAGATCGAGGTCTTCCACCGCGCGCTTGGGCTCGCGGAAGCGGGAGAAATCGACGCCATAGGCCATCGCCTGATCCTGCAAATCGCATTCGCCACCCTGATCGCAGATCGGGCAATCGAGCGGGTGGTTGATGAGCAAAAACTCCATCACCCCCTCGCGCGCCTTCTTGACCATCGGCGAATTGGTCCGGACCACCGGCGGCTGACCTTCCGGGCCGGGGCGCAGATCGCGCACCTGCATGGCGCAGGAGGCGGTGGGCTTGGGCGGGCCGCCAACCACTTCGACAAGGCACATCCGGCAATTTCCGGCGATGCTCAGCCGCTCGTGGTAGCAAAAGCGCGGCACTTCGATACCGGCCACTTCGCAGGCCTGGATCAGGGTCATCGCCCCGTCCACTTCGACGTCTATCCCGTCGATCACGATTTTCTTCAGGTCGCTCATCTCAAACCTTCTCGACTGTCGCGCCGCGCGGGGCGGCTGCCGCAAGAGCGCGGCCAGTGCCGGAAACCGGCGTGTTGCACATCGGGCGCGTCATTGACCGCTCCGCTTGTCGGCGGCGGGGCATTGCGCATCAACCCGAAACAGAGTGGCCGTGACGGCCTCGATCGGTTGCGTGCCAAGCCCGTCGGCATCGACCGAAGGGCAGATCGCCACCACCGCCTCACGCACGAACACCTCCGCCTCGGCCGGCGCCGTGCCCGAAAACGGCCCGAAATCCACCTCGAACACGCCCTTCAGCCCGTCCCAGTGCAATTCCTGCGCAACGCCCGCGTCGTCGACGTAGATCTCGGTGCCGCCGGTCATCACCTGGTTGAAGTAGCGCACCTCCGCCCGCGCGCCGGTCTCGGTGTCGCGCACGGTTTTCGTCACCACCACCGGCACATCACCGACAAGGCTGTCGCCGGCCAGAAGCGGGCCGGCGGGCGCCAGCGCCAGTCCGAGGGCCGCAAGGCCATGGGTGATATGCGGGGTCGCGAGGTTCACCGGGTCACTCCGCCGCCATCCGGCCCGCCTTCTGGGCCTTGATCCGGTCTTCGATCTCGGGCCGGAAATTCTTGATCAACCCCTGGATCGGCCAGGCCGCCGCATCGCCAAGGGCGCAGATGGTGTGGCCCTCGACCTGCTTGGTCACGTCCCACAGCATGTCGATCTCTGCCGGATCGGCCTCGCCGCGCACCAGCCGCTCCATTACCCGCATCATCCAGCCGGTGCCCTCGCGGCACGGCGTGCACTGGCCGCAGCTTTCGTGCTTGTAGAACTTCGACAGCCGCCAGATCGCCTTCACGATATCGGTGGACTTGTCCATCACGATCACCGCCGCGGTGCCCAGGCCGGAACCCAGCTCGCCGCGCAGGTAGTCGAAATCCATCAGCGCGTCGCGCATGTTCTCGCCGCGCACCACCGGCACCGACGACCCGCCGGGGATCACCGCCAGCAGGTTGTCCCAGCCGCCGCGAATGCCGCCGGCATGGGTCTCGATCAGCTCCTCGAAGCCGATCGACATCGCCTCTTCCACGACCACCGGGTTGTTCACGTGGCCGGAAATGGCAAACAGCTTGGTGCCGGCGTTGTTCTGCCGTCCGAACCCGGCAAACCAGTCGGCGCCACGGCGCAGGATCGTCGGCACCACGGCGATGGACTCGACGTTGTTCACCGTCGTCGGCGCCCCGTAGAGGCCCGCGCCCGCCGGGAATGGCGGCTTCATCCGCGGCATCCCCTTCTTGCCTTCGAGGCTTTCGAGCAGCGCGGTTTCCTCGCCGCAAGTGTAGGCGCCGGCGCCGTGATGCACGAAGAGATCGAAATCCCAGCCCGATTTGGCGGCGTTCTTGCCGAGCAGCCCGGCGTCATAGGCTTCGTCGATCGCCGCCTGCAACGCCTCGCGCTCGCGGATGAACTCGCCGCGCACATAGATATAGGCCACGTGGGCGCCCATCGCGAAACCGGCGATCAGCGCGCCCTCGATCAGCGTGTGCGGGTCATGGCGCAGGATCTCGCGGTCCTTGCAGGTGCCCGGCTCGGATTCGTCGGCGTTGATGACGAGGTAGGCGGGCCGCCCGTCGCTTTCCTTGGGCATGAACGACCATTTCAGGCCGGTGGGAAACCCGGCGCCGCCACGCCCGCGCAGCCCGCTGGCCTTCATCTCGTCGATGATCCAGTCGCGCCCCTTGGCGATGATCGCGTTGGTGCCATCCCAATGGCCGCGCGCCTGCGCGCCCGCAAGCGTGCGCTCGTGCATGCCATAGAGATTGGTGAAGATCCGGTCCTGGTCCTTCAGCATTCGCCTTTATCCTTTATCCTTCTGGCCTGCGCGCCAGATCCGCCAGGTCACGATCAGCGCGAAGGCAAAGCCCCCCAACGCCACGAGGTCAACCAGCGCCCGGCTGCGCTGTGGCCAATCCCAATGGTTCCCGGCCCAGGTTGCCCCGACCCAGAGCGCACCCGTCATGGCAATGACGAGGCCAGCCAGCCTGCCCTGCCCTGCGCGCGCGTTATGCTCCGGATCGGTGCTCATCTTTAAAAGCTCTCCAGCCCGTTATTTCTTGCCCGCGCCCGACTTGGCGGCGCGCTTGGAAAACTCCGTGGCACCGCCCTTGGCGAGGGTCTTGGCCTGCGCAATCCAGTCGTCGCGCTCGATGCGGCCCTTGAACCGAAGCTGACCGTCGACCCATTCGATTTCCTTTTTGCGCCAGCCCGCGATCTGGCTGTAGTGCCAGACGCCAAGTTCGTTGAGCGTCTGTTCCAGCTTCGGCCCGACGCCCTTGATCAGCTTGAGATCGTCGGCGGCCCCCTGCGGCGCGCCAAGCAACTCGGGCTTGCCATCCTTCGCCACCGGCGCGCGCGCCGGTTTGGCGGTGCCGGCCGTGGTCTTGGTGGCCGAGGTCTTGGGCTTTGCGCCCTTGGCTTTCGGGGCTGCATCGGACCTGGGTTTGGCCGCCGGTTTGGGCTTTGACGCCGCTTTCGGCTTCGGTTTGGCCGCCACCGCGTCGCCGCCATGGGCCTGGGCCGGGGCGTCGGCCTTCACCGCCGCCGCGTCGAGCGCCGCCGCCGGGGTGGTGCGCCCGGAATCGCCCGCGATCGCCGCCGCGACTTCCTCGTCGCCGGTCATCGCCGAGGCCGCCGCATCCGCCGCCGCCTCATCATCCCGCGAATGGCCAAGCGCGGAGGATGCCCCCGCCCCGGTTCTCACCGCGGCGCCGCCCCCGGTGGCGGCATGGTGTTCGGTCGCCTCCGAGCCAGCGCAGAACAGCCGTTGCAGCACCAGCGCCACCACCACCGCAAGCGCGATGCCAATGATCAGGCCCCAGAGCCCGCCAATCAGCAGGAACGCGACAAGGCCAAGAAGCGCGGCCACGATCCAGCATGTGTTCCGGCATGAAAAAATGCCGCCATCTGTCTCATTCATATCTCAAACCCCTGTTCCTGTTGGCTCACTCTCTACACGGGCCATGGCGTGTCGGCTTTGTGCCGGTCTTGTCTCATCACCATCGCCCCACTCACGCGGCGCTCAGTAAACGTCGCCTTTCTTCACTTTCTTCGAAAACTCGGTCTCGCCGCCCGCCGCCAGCACACTGGCCTGCGCCACCCAGCCATCGCGGCTGACCCGGCCCTTGAAGCCTTCAAGGTTTTCGTCGACCCAGGCCACCTCGGCCCCGGTCCACTTCGCCACCTGGTCGAAATGGAAGAACCCCATCGCGTTCAGCAGCGCCTCGAGCTTCGGCCCGACGCCCTTGATCTGCTTGAGATCGTCCGCCCCGGCCTTGCGCGGCGCCTTCATCGTGCGCGGCTTGCGGCCCGGCGGCGCCCCGGTGGGCGTGGCGGCGGCTTTTGTCGCCGGTTTGGCAGGTGTCTCGGCCTTGGCGGGTTGGGTCTTGCCCGTTCCGCGCTTCGGCTTCGGCGTGGTCTTCTTCGCCGTCACGTGCACCTTGCGCCCGCCAGCGGCCCAGGGCGTCGAAACCGGCACTTCGCTGCCGTCGATGCGCTTGATCGTATCGCCAAGCTCGACCGCGCGGGCGACCGAGGCGTTGTATTGCGTCTTGCCGCTTTCATAGGCGGTGAGGCTGGTCAGCCCGCCCAGCGGCTCGGCGCCGTAGCGGCCGTTCTGCGGGCCCGGCACCGGCACCTCGCCCTTGGCCATCCGGTCGATGATCCCGGCAAAGCCGTCGGTGGTGAGGTCTTCGTAGAAATCCTTGCCCACCTGCGCCATCGGCGCATTGGCGCAGGAACCGAGGCACTCGACCTCTTCCCACGAAAACTTGCCGTCCGCCGAAAGCTCGTGCGGGTTCGGCGCGATCTTTTCCTTCGCCACCGCGATCAGGTCTTCAGCACCCATGATCATGCAGCTCAGCGTGCCGCAGATCTGGAAATGCGCCACCGAGCCGACCGGCTGGAGCTGGAACATGAAGTAGAACGTCGCCACTTCCAGCGCCCGGATATAGGCCAGCCCGAGCATGTCGGCGACGTGTTCGATCGCCGGGCGGGTGAGCCACCCCTCCTGCTCCTGCGCCCGCCACAAGAGCGGAATGATCGCGCTGGCCTCGCGGCCTTCGGGATACTTCGTCAGCTGCGCCTCGGCCCATGCCTGGTTGTCCGGCGTGAAGGCGAAGCTCTCGGGCTGTTCATGGTGCAGGCGTCGCAGCATGGTCACTCCATGAGGTTCTTGAAATGGTCGGCAGGCAGGCAGAGCGCCCCCGGCACCGTTTGATCGGCCACCACGTCGTCACCAGCGATGAGCGCGGCGAAATGGTTTGAATTGACGTTGATCGCGCAGACCCAGGCGCTGTCGGGCTTGGCCACGAACAGATAGCCGTTGGCCACCGTCGCCATCGAGGTCGCCCCCTGCATCACCTCGGCAAGCGACGGGCGCAAGGGCGCATCCTGGGCCAGCGCGGCCCCCGGCACCAGCGCCAGCAAAAGAGCGAAACGTTTCATCACAGGCCTCCCGCCAGTTTGGCGACGAGCGCGACCAGCGCCACCGCCGATGCCCCGATCCCGGCGACGAGATGGGGGGTGAAGGGCTTGCCGGCGCGGCCATAGATCAGCGCATCGGCGAAGGCCATGAAGGCGAATACCGCGAACAGCACCGCGATCACCCAGAGGTCGCCGTAGAGCGTGGCCGCCAGCGCCAGCGCGAGGTTGGCGATATAGCGATCCGCCATCACCTGCGGCAGGAACTCCGGCAGGTGATGCACCTTGCGCATTCCCGCCACCGGGTTCGCCACGAAGATCGCGGCGAGATAGCCCGTCACCAGGATGCCGAGGGCAGAGAGCGATATGGCCAGCGCGGCGAGGCTCATCAGCGGTCGATCTCCCCGAACACGATGTCGATGGTGCCGACCAGCGCCGCAACGTCGGCGAGCTGGTGGCCCTTGGCGAACTGGATCAGCGATTGCAGATGCGGAAAGCCCGGCGCGCGGATCTTGCAGCGGTAGGGTTTGTTGCTGCCATCGGCCACGAGGTAGACGCCAAACTCGCCCTTCGGCGCTTCGATCGCTGTATAGGTCTCGCCCGCCGGCACGTGGAAGCCCTCGGTGTAGAGCTTGAAGTGGTGGATCAGCGCTTCCATCGAGGTCTTCATCTCGCCGCGCCTGGGCGGCGCGATCTTGCCCCGCGCCAGAACGTCGCCCTGCCCCTCGGGGGCGCGCAGCTTTTCGACCGCCTGGCGCATGATCTTGACCGATTCCCGCATCTCGGCGATGCGCACGTTGTTGCGGTCATAGGTATCGCCGTGAGTGCCCACCGGAATATCGAAGGCGAACTCGTCGTAAAGCTCGTAAGGCTGCGCACGGCGCAGGTCCCAGGCGAGGCCGGTGCCGCGCACCATCACCCCGGTAAGACCCCAGGCCTGGATGTCTTCCTCGGTGACGATGCCGATATCCACCGTGCGCTGCTTGAACACCCTGTTGTCGGTGTAGAGCGCGTTGAGATCGTCGAGCGCCTTGGGGAAGCTGTCGCACCAGGCTTCGATATCATCGAGCAGCTCGGGCGGCAGATCCTGATGCACCCCGCCGGGGCGGAAATAGTTGGCGTGCAGACGCGCGCCGCAGGCCCGGTCATAGAAATTCATCAGCTTTTCGCGCTCGACATAGCCCCAGAGCGGCGGCGTCAGCGCGCCGACGTCGAGCGCCAGCGAGGTGGTGTTGAGCAGGTGATTGAGGATGCGCCCGATCTCGGAATAGAGAATGCGGATCAGCGAGGCCCGGCGCGGCACCGTGGTGCCCGTCAGCTTCTCGATCGCAAGGCAGAACGCATGTTCCTGGTTCATCGGCGCGACGTAGTCGAGCCGGTCGAAATAGGGGATGTTCTGAAGATAGGTGCGGCTTTCCATCAGCTTTTCGGTGCCGCGATGGAGCAGGCCCACATGCGGGTCGGCGCGCTCGACGATCTCGCCGTCGAGCTCCAGCACCAGCCGCAGCACACCATGGGCCGCCGGGTGCTGGGGGCCGAAATTGATGTTGAAGTTGCGGATCTTCTGTTCGCCGGTCACGGCATCTTCGAAGCCCTTGCCACCGTCCATCATGCCACCACCTGTCTGTCGGTCCATTCGGCGGGAAGCTCGCCCATGAACTTGCTCACGAAATTGTATTGCGGCGCCAGCACGTCACGCGCCGCCGCCTGCCGCGCCGGATCGAGTGAAATCGCCGCGCTGCGGTTGATCTGCTTGCCGAAATCGGGCGTCACCGGAGCGATCCCGAGAAACCCCGTCAGCCGCGCCACCGCCTCGGAGGTGAAGAGCCGTTCGTAGAACTCGACGAACAGGTTTTCGCGCGGGATCACGTCGAGCAGCTTGTTGAGCGTGCGCCGGTAATTGTTGCGCCTGGCGATGTTCTGCTCGCCGCCGTTCAGAAAAGCGTCGAACTTGGCCAGCGCTGCCACCTCGCCCTTGTCGCCATTGTCCATCCGGATATGGCTCCAGGCGCGCGCCACCGGGTCACGCATCAGGAAGATGAATTTCACCTTCTCCATCACCCCTGCCATCGCCGCGAAGCTCGGCTTTTCGAGCAGCGCATAGGACGGGGTGAAATCGCCGATGACTTTCGCCCCGGCCCGGCCGCGGCCGAGAAAATCGAGATAGGCGGCATCGTTGCGGGTCTTGCCGTCGAAGGCCTCGAGCCAGCCGCGGATATCGGCCATCGACCGCTCCTGGTAGGCGTTGACCTCGGGATCGTCCACCTGGGCGCGGCGCATCTGGAGCCAGTCGAGCCGCTTGCGCGACTGTTCGCGGAAAAAGCCGCCGGTGCCGTTTTCCAGCACGTCCCAGTAATGCATTTCCTTCACCGCCGGAAAATGGCATTCGGCATGGTGAAAGAGCACGTCAAACAGCCATGACGTGCCCGCCTTCGCGGCGCCGACGCAATATATGAACGTCTGGCCGGTCATGTCGCGCTCTTGTCGCCCTCGCCCTTCTCGTCGCCGGGCAGCACGTATTTCGCGCCTTCCCAGGGAGACATGAAATCGAACTGGCGGTATTCCTGCACCAGGCTCACCGGCTCGTAGACGACGCGCTTGAGGCCTTCGTCATAGCGCACCTCGGTATAGCCCGTGGTCGGGAAGTCCTTGCGCAGCGGGTGGCCGCGAAAGCCGTAATCGGTGAGGATGCGGCGCAGATCGGGGTGACCGGAAAAGATGATGCCGAACAGGTCGAACACTTCGCGCTCGAACCAGTTGGCGCCCTTGTGGATTCCGGTGATCGAGGGCACCAGCTCGCCATCGGCCACCGGGCATTTCACCCGGATGCGGTGGTTCTGATACATCGACAGCAGGTGATAGACCACGTCGAAGCGCAGTTCGCGCTCCGGCCAGTCGACGGCGGTGATGTCGACCAGGGTCGAGAACTGGCAGCCGGGATCGGCTTTGAGAAACTCGATGATGCCCGGCAGGGCGTTGGCGCGGATTTCCAGCGTCAGCTCGCCGTGCGTTACGTGCCAGCCGGTCACCTGCTCGGGGCGCTTCGCCTCGATCTGGGCTCCGAGTTCATTCAGGGCGTCGTCCGACATCGGCTTACCTCACAATCGTTCCGGTGCGGCGGATCTTGCGCTGCAACTGCATCACACCATAGACCAGCGCCTCGGCGGTGGGCGGGCAGCCAGGCACGTAGACATCGACCGGGATCAGCCGGTCGACCCCGCGCACGACAGAATAGGAGTAGTGGTAATAGCCGCCGCCATTGGCGCAGGAGCCCATGCTGATCACGTAGCGCGGCTCGGGCATCTGGTCGTAGAGCTTGCGGATCGCCGGCGCCATCTTGTTGGTGACGGTGCCGGCCACGATCATCAGGTCGGCCTGGCGCGGGCTCGCGCGCGGGGCGGTGCCGAAGCGTTCGAGGTCGAAGCGCGGCATCGCGCCGTGGATCATCTCGACGGCGCAGCAGGCGAGGCCGAAGGTCATCCAGTGCAGCGAGCCGGTGCGCGCCCAGTTGATGATGTCATCGGTGGTGGTGAGCAAAAAGCCCTTGTCCGACAGCTCTTCGCCCATCGCCCGCGCGGTGGCCTCCTTGTCGGCTCCGGCGGTATTGGCTCCGGTCATCACTCCCATTCCAGCGCCCCCTTCTTCCATTCATAGGCAAAGCCGATGGTGAGCACGGCGAGGAACACGATCATCGACCAGAACCCGACCAGCCCGATATCCTGGAACGCCACCGCCCAGGGGAACAGGAAGGCGATCTCGAGGTCGAAGATGATGAACAGGATCGAGACGAGGTAGAAGCGCACGTCGAATTTCATCCGCGCGTCATCGAAGGCGTTGAACCCGCATTCATAGGCCGACACCTTCTCCGGGTCCGGGTTGCGCACCGCCAGAACCGCGGCGGCGATCAGGAACACCGCGCCCAGCGCGACGGCCACGGCGAGGAAGATGACGATGGGAAGGTATTCACGAAGAAGATCGTCCACGTAGGTCTCCTTGGTTGGGCAGCGCCCACACTTGGCTCAGGTCGCGGACGGCGCCGCGCGATTGGCTCAGGCGCGGTTTACTCCCCGCATCGGAGGGGGTCAACCGAACCGCCGACACATTCCAATAATCGTATAACACCAATACGGGGCGTGTTATTGCATCGCGGGAGCGGTGTTAACCTAATGTTTTACAACACCTTTCTATCACGCCCGCCCGAGTGCTGCCCTGTGACCGCAAAGCGACGGCGCGCGAATAAATCGTCGCGGCACCTCAGCCATAGGCAACGCGCAGAATCGAGGCCAGCATCACCAGCGCAACCGGCCCCCAGAGGCGGCGTTCGGGAATCGATGGCGTGATGATGTTCAGCACCGCGCTCAGCGCGGAAATCGCCACCGCGACCCAGAACAGCCAGCCCGGCGGCGCCGGGCTCACCAGACCGGCCCGGCCCAGCACGATCACCGCCATGAACGCCAGCAAGGCGCCCTGAGCGAGCGCCCCGATCCTGAGCATCGGCGTGTAGCGCCCCGGAAACCGCCCGCCCATCGCCAGATGCCCCCAGGGCGCGCCGAGCGCGAGGGCGATCTGGAACAGCACGACGATGGCGGCGAGGGCGGCATAGAGCCAGGCAGCAGCAGCAAGCATCACGCGGCCCGGTGCTTGCAGGAGGGCAAGCCAGAAACCAAAACTTTCATTTTTCCAATATTTTTGCTGACACAAACTATCATTTCTTCCATTTCCTTTCAGTTATCAAACTTCACATCGCGCGGGCTCTCGCCAAAGCCTTGCGATGCGCCGCTGCGCTGTCTTCCGAAAAGCAGCACAGCACGATCTTCTCCGGCAGCGCGCGGGCATCTTTCCAGGCAATCGCCTCGCGCACCGCGATCGCTGCCGCCGCCTCTGCCGGATAGCCATAGACTCCAGTCGAGATCGCCGGAAAGGCGATGGTGCGGCAGCCTGCCGCTTCGGCGAGCGTGAGCGACTGGCGGTAGCACGATGCCAGCAGCGCCGCCTCGCCCGCCGTGCCCCCGCGCCAGACCGGCCCGACCGTGTGAATCACGTGTTTCGCGGGCAGCTCGTATCCGCCGGTAATCCGCGCTTCGCCGGTCGGACAGCCGCCGATGGAGCGGCACTCGGCAAGCAGCCCCGGCCCCGCCGCCCGGTGGATCGCGCCATCGACGCCGCCGCCGCCCAGCAGGCTTTCATTGGCTGCGTTCACGATCGCATCCACGGCCAGCGTGGTGATATCGGCAACGATAACCTCGATACTCATGAGCAGCCCGTCTCCCCTTGCATGGCCCCTGGCGCGCTTTCGAGTTCCGCGACGCTGGCCAACAGATCCCGCACCGGCCCGCCCGCCAGCCGGGCCGGCGCGATCATCGGGACCATCGCCAGATTTCGTCGCAACTCTGCCCCCTCCAGATGAGTCCCTGGGCGATCATAGCATGGGATTTGCCCCGAATCCCACTGGCCCCAAGACGGGGCTTGCGTTATTCCGGCGCCATGACCCAGACCCTGACAATCCGCCGCCCCGACGACTGGCACCTGCATCTGCGCGATGGCGCGATGCTCGAAGCCGTCTTGCCCGAAACCGCACGCCATTTCGCCCGTGCCATCGTGATGCCGAACCTGGTGCCGCCGGTGGTCACCGGCACCGGCGCCGCCGCCTATCGCGCCCGGATCATGGCGGCGCTGCCGGAGGGCATGGATTTCACCCCGCTGATGACGCTTTATCTCACCGAAACCACCGACCCGGACGACGTGGCCGCCGCCGCCGAAACCGGGCTGGTGAGCGCGGTCAAGCTCTACCCGGCCGGGGCGACCACCAACTCGGATTCCGGCGTGCGCGATTTCGACAAGGTGCGGGGCGTGCTGGAAAAAATGGCCGAGATCGGGCTGCCGCTCTGCGTTCATGGCGAGGTCACGAGCCCGGACGTCGATATCTTCGACCGCGAGGCAGTGTTTATCGACACGGTGCTTGACCCGATCCGCAGCACTACCCCCGGCCTGCGCGTGGTGATGGAGCATATCACCACCAAGGAGGGGGTCGAATACGTCGGCAGCGGCGGCGGCGACATCGCCGGAACGATCACCACCCATCACCTGATCATCAACCGCAATGCCATCCTCGTCGGCGGCATCAAGCCGCATTACTACTGCCTGCCGGTGGCCAAGCGCGAGCGCCACCGCCTCGCGCTGGTCGAGGCCGCGACCTCCGGAAACCCGAGCTTCTTCCTCGGCACCGATTCCGCCCCGCACCTGACCGAGCTGAAAGAGCATGCCTGCGGCTGCGCCGGGATCTTCTCGGCGACCAATACCATGTCCTGCCTCGCCGAAGTGTTCGAGGCGGCGGGCGCGCTCGACAGGCTCGAAGCCTTTACCTCGCTGAACGGCCCGGCCTTCTACCGGCTGCCCGCCAACGACGACACCATCACCCTCACCAAGGGCGATCCGGTCGTCTACCCCACCACCATCGACACCGCCGATGGCCCGGTCACATTGTTCGACCCCGGCTTCGCGCTGCACTGGCGCGTCGAGGCTTGATCTTGGGCCCCGGCGCACATACTCCCGCCGCAGGCATGAAACCCGCATCGCGCCCTCTGGATGCCACGCCGTCGGCGCGGATATCTGGCGCAAGATGAAAGCCGGAAAGGACCGCGCATGATCCCCTCTTCCTTCCCCGACAAGGCCGAGATCGCCCGTTTGTCCGCGCGGATGCTGCTCGAGATCGGCGCGGTGAACTTTCGCCCCGACGAGCCGTTCATCCTTGCCTCCGGCCTGCCCTCGGCCACCTATATAGATTGCCGCAAATTGATCTCGTTTCCGCGCATCCGCTCGACGCTGATGGATTTCTTGGCCGTCACGGTGATGCGCGAGGCCGGGTTCGAGGCGTTCGACAACATCGCCGGGGGCGAGACCGCCGGGATTCCCTTTGCCGCGCTGGTCGCCGAACGTCTGGCGCTGCCGATGACCTACGTTCGCAAAAAGCCCAAGGGCTACGGCCGCAACGCCCGGATCGAGGGCGCGATGACCGAGGGCGAGCGGGTGCTGCTGGTCGAAGACCTGACCACCGATGGCGGCTCGAAGCTTTCCTTCGTCGATGCGATTCGCGAAACCGGCGCCACCTGCGGGCATACGGCGGTGATCTTCTATTACGACATTTTCCCCGAGACCGAGAAAACGCTTGGCGATCATGGGGTTCAGCTGCACCACCTGTGCACCTGGTGGGATGTTCTGGCCGAGGCGCGGGCGCAGGCGAGCTTTGACGCCGCCACCCTGGATGAGGTGGAAGCCTTCCTGACCGCGCCGCGTGCCTGGCAGGAAAAACATCGCCAAGACTGACCTTTTGGCCACATCTCGGCGGAGCAGCGCGCAAGATTTTGCGAGGACTGCGCAAATGCCATCCAGATGTGGTAGGTTGCACGGGGTGCCGGTTTTCCACAAGGCATCCACAGAAAGATACATTTTGCGCCCGGCGCCGCGGTTTGGCTAAACCCGTCGCACCATGGGGGACAGCATGAACGAGATCAGCCAGATCAAGGGCAACGCCGCCGCAGGCGACGACGATGGCATCGCGGTGCCGCACAATATCGAGGCCGAGCAGCAGCTTCTGGGCGCGATCCTGACCAATAACGAGGTCTATGATCGCATCGCCCAGATCATCAAGCCCGAGCATTTCTACGAGCCGGTGCACGGCCGCATCTATGAAGAGGCGACCAAGCGGATCACCTCCAACATGCTGGCCTCGCCGGTCACGCTGAAGGCTTATCTCGGCGACGATGAAGGGCTGAAGGAACTGGGCGGCCCGGCCTACCTCGCCCGCCTCGCGGGGGCCGCGATTTCGAGCTTCGCCGCGCGCGATTATGCGCAGATGATCTACGAAATGCACCTGCGCCGCCAGTTGATGCAGCTTGGCACCGAGATCTCGTCGAACGCCGCGCGGATGGCCGAAACCTCCGCCCCCGCCGAGCAGATCGTCGAGGCCGAACAGGCGCTCTACAAGCTGGCCGAGACCGGGCAAACCTCGAGCGGGTTCCAGAGCTTTCTGACTGCCGTGACCGACGCGGTGCGCGTGGCCAACGCCGCCTATCAGCGCGATGGCGGACTGGCGGGCATTTCGACCGGGCTCACCGATCTTGACCAGAAGCTTGGCGGGCTGCACCGCTCCGACCTGCTGATCCTCGCCGGGCGGCCGTCGATGGGCAAGACCTCGCTGGCCACCAACATCGCTTTCAACATCGCCAAGGCCTACAAGAAGGGCAAACTGCCCGACGGCTCGGACGGCGCGATCAACGGCGGCGTGGTCGGGTTCTTCAGCCTCGAGATGTCGGCCGAACAGCTTGCCGCGCGGATTCTCAGCGAAGCCAGCGAAGTGCCCAGCGAACAGATCCGCCGGGGCGACATGACCGAGGGCGAGTTCCGCCGCTTCGTCGAGGCCGCCAAGGCGCTGGAGGCCTGCCCGCTCTATATCGACGATACCCCGGCCCTGCCGATCAGCCAGCTTGCCGCACGGGCGCGCCGGCTCAAGCGGATGCACGGTCTCGACGCGATCATCGTTGACTATCTCCAGCTCGTCCGCCCGGCCACGGCCAAGGACAGCCGGGTCAACGAAGTGTCGGAGATCACCCAGGGGCTGAAAGCGATCGCCAAGGAGCTGGATATTCCGGTGATCGCGCTCAGCCAGCTCTCGCGGCAGGTCGAAAACCGCGAAGACAAGCGCCCGCAACTCTCGGACCTGCGCGAATCCGGCTCGATCGAGCAGGACGCCGACGTGGTGATGTTCGTGTTCCGCGAGGAGTATTACGCCGAACGCGAAAAGCCGAGCGAAGACAAGCTCGACGAAATGGCCGCCTGGCAGGACCGGATGGAGCGGCTGCACGGCAAGGCCGAGGTGATCATCGGCAAGCAGCGCCATGGTCCGATCGGCAATGTCGAACTGAGCTTCGAAGGTCGCTTCACCCGCTTCGGCAACCTCGTCAAAGCCTGGCAACAGGGCGGCGGCGGCGGCTTCTGAGCGATCCTGGCCGCACCGGGCAACGACCGAGATGGCGGGCGCGGGCCGGATGTTGCCAAGCCCGACGCCCCGCCCCGAGATACGCGCCCGGTGCGCTGCCTTCGCGCATTTTCGCCGAGCCGCAATTCCCGGCTAGGCGCGCCCCCTGCCCGCGCCCTATGATTCCCCCACCCTCACCGTGTGGGGCGCAGTTACAGGATTGATCCCATGTCGACCGCCACGATCGCGGCCATTCGTTTCGGCTACGGCCTTGCGCCCGGCGCCGGTGCTCCCGGCGATGCCGGGGCGATGCTGTCGGCTCTGGCCGGCCCCGACGCCGTCGCCCTGCGCTTTCCCGTTGCCGGTTTCACCGCCCTCCTGCCCCTGATGCGCGACTTCACCAAAAGCCGCAGCGCCGAGCGCAGCGGCGAAACGGGCGGAGAAGAGCGTTACAAGGCAGCCCGTGCGACCCTGCGCCAGACCGCGCTCGAAGGCTTGCGCGCCCAGTTGATGCGCGCGGCGCTGTCGCCTGACGGCTTTCGCGAGCGGCTGGCGTTTTTCTGGAGCGACCATTTCAGCGTGCGGTCCAAGGCACCGCGCTATGTTGCCGGGCCGACGGCCTTTGTCGACGACGCGATCCGCCCGCATCTTGCCGGATCGTTCCGCGACATGCTGCGCGCCGCGGCCACCCATCCGGTGATGCTCGCCTATCTCGATCAGAACCGCTCGATCGGCCCCGACAGCCGCGCCGGCCAGCGCCGCGAGGCCGGGCTGAACGAAAACCTCGCCCGCGAGGTCCTAGAGTTGCACAGCCTTGGCGTCGATGGCGGCTACAGCCAGCAGGACGTGACCGAGTTCGCCGAGCTTCTGACCGGGCTGAGTTTCAACCTCGACGACGGCTTCCGGTTTCGCCCGGCCTGGGCGCAGCCCGGCGCGGAGGTGGTTCTCGGGCAGAGCTATGGCGGGGCCAGACCGGCGGCGCTGGACGAGGTCTTTGCCGCGCTTGACGATATCGCCCTGCATCCGGCGACCGCCGCGCATATCGCCCGCAAGCTGGCGGTGCATTTCGTCTCCGACACCCCCGATCCCGGCCTTGTCGCCGATCTTGCCGCCGCCTACCGCGCCTCGGACAGCGCCTTGATGCCGGTTTACGAGGCGCTGCTGGCGCATCCCTCAGCCTGGGCCCTGCCGCATGTAAAGGCGCGCCAACCCTGGGATTTCGTCGTTGCCAGCCTGCGCGCGCTTGGCACCAGCGAGGACCGGTTGCGCGGTCTGAGCTACGGCGACCTGCGCAAGGGCATTCGCCAGCCGCTGGCGCGCATGGGTCAGCCGTTTCAGGCCCCGCCCGGCCCCGATGGCTGGCCCGAGCAAGGCGAGGCCTGGATCACCCCGCCCGCGCTGGCCGAGCGCATCGGCTGGGCGATGGCGCTGGCGCGCGAGGCCGCGCCCGCCCTGCCCGATCCGCGCGCCTTTGTTGACGCCGCCCTTGGCGGCACCGCCAGCGCGGCGCTGATTGCGGCCGTGCGCGGATCGGAAAGCCGCGAAGCCGCTGTCGGGCTGGTGCTCGCCTCGGCCGAATTCAACCGCCGGTAGGAGACCGCCGATGCCGTCCCATTCCTCCGCCCCGCTTTCGCGCCGCCTGTTCCTGCGCGGCGCAGCCCTCGCCGGTTGCTCGGCCGCCGCATGGCCGCTGATGAGCCACGTCACCCTCGCCGGCGTGCCCGGCGATCACCGGCTGGTGGTCATCATCCTGCGCGGCGCGATGGACGGGCTCGACGCGGTGCGCCCGGTGGGCGATCCGGCCTATGCCAGCTTGCGCGCCGCCAGCCTGACCGGCGCGGCCGACGCGCTGCCGCTCGATGGCTTTTTCGCCCTACACCCGGCGATGGCCGAGCTGATGCCGTTGTGGCAAAGCGGCGAACTGGCCTTTGCCCATGCCGTCGCCACCCCCTACCGCGACCGGCGCAGCCATTTCGACGGCCAGGATATCCTCGAAGCGGGCACCGGGATGGATGTGGCCGCCGACCGGGTCCGCGACGGCTGGCTCAACCGGATGATCCAGACCATGCCCGGCGTCAGCTCCGAAACCGCCTATGCGGTGGGGCGCGGCGAACTCAAGGTGATTTCCGGCACTGCGCCGGTCATGCAATGGAGCCCCGACACCCGGATCGACCTCGAAGACCAGACCATGCGGCTGCTCGAACGGGTCTATGAAGACGACCCGCTGTTTCACGCCGCGAGCGGCGAAGCCTTCGCGCTGATGGCGCAGGCCGAGGCCGGGATGATAGCGGGCGGCGGCGGCAACGATACCACCCAACTGGCCGACTACGCCGCCGCCCGGCTGCGCGACGAGGCGCGGATCGCCGCGTTTTCGATCAATGGCTGGGACACCCACCGCAACCAGCGCAACGTGCTGGGCCGGCGGCTGGGCGACCTGGCCGCCGCCCTGCTCGCGCTCAGATCCGGGCTTGGCGACGACTGGCGCAAGACCACGGTGCTGGCGATGACCGAGTTTGGCCGCACCGCGCGCGAAAATGGCACCAATGGCACCGATCACGGCACCGGCAGCGCGCTGGTCATGGCCGGTGGCGCGCTCAGCGGCGGCAAGGTCTATGGCGTCTGGCCGGGGCTTGGGGCTTCCGCGCTTTACCAGGATCGCGACCTGTTGCCGACGGCGGACGTGCGCGCCTATGCCGCCTGGGCCATGCGCGGATTGTTCGGGCTGGATCGCGCGGTGCTGGAAACCACGATCTTCCCCGGCCTCGATATCGGCGACGATCCGGGCATTCTGCTCTAGCGCCGGGCAATCGGCGCGAAATCCGAGATCGACACGTAATCCTTGCGCGGCCCGCGCACCTTCCAGATCATCCGCCAGCGCGGCCAGTGGGTGAAATTATAGCTCACCTCGTAGGTGTCCGGCGGGCAATCGTGCCAGTCCTGCGCCACCCGCGTGCCGGCGGCGATCCGGTGAAACGGGCGGCCATCCTCGTAGAGCACGCAGATCCCGCCGTCTTCCTCGCGCCACAGCAACTTGCGCCGCGCCGTCATCGGCGCTTCCTGCGGCAGTTTCAGCTCACCGACCTCGGAATAGAGCAGACCCTCGCCATCGGGCGTGAACCGCGCCACGCCCTCGAACAGCCCGGTGGTGCCCATCCATTCGTCCTCGATCCGGCGCGCGATGCGCCAGCGGCCTTCGAAGTCTTGCAATTGCGGCATGTTGCCCGCCTTGTCCCGTTCGCGCGCACAGTCTATGACCGCCGCGACGCTGCCACAAACCGAAAGGTCCGCCGATGATCCCCCGCTATTCCCGCCCCGAGATGACCGCGATCTGGGAACCCGCCACCAAGTTCCGCATCTGGTACGAGATCGAGGCCCATGCCTGCGACGCCCAAGCCGACCTTGGCGTGATCCCGCGCGAAAGCGCCGAGGCGGTGTGGAAAGCCAGGGACGTGGAGTTCGACGTGGCCAGGATCGACGAGATCGAAGCCGTCACCAAACATGACGTGATCGCCTTCCTCACCCATCTGGCCGAGCATATCGGCGGCGCCGAGGCGCGCTTTGTCCATCAGGGCATGACCAGTTCCGACGTGCTCGACACCACCTTCAACGTCCAGCTCGTGCGCGCCGCCGATATCCTGCTGGCCGACATGGACAAGCTGCTGGCAGCGCTGAAAACGCGCGCCTTCGAGCACAAGGATACGGTGCGGATCGGCCGCAGCCACGGCATTCATGCCGAGCCGACGACGATGGGCCTCACCTTCGCGCGGTTCTACGCCGAAATGGAGCGAAACAAGAACCGGCTGGAAAAAGCCCGTTGGGAAGTGGCCACCGGCGCGATCTCGGGCGCGGTCGGCACCTTCGCCAATATCGACCCGGCGGTGGAGGAGCATGTCTGCGAAAAGCTCGGTCTGCGCCCGGAGCCGATCAGCACCCAGGTGATCCCGCGCGACCGCCACGCGATGTTCTTCGCTACGCTGGGCGTGATCGCCTCGTCGATCGAAAACGTCGCGACCGAGATCCGCCACATGCAGCGGACGGAGGTGCTGGAAGCGGAAGAGTTTTTCTCCAAGGGTCAGAAGGGCTCAAGCGCGATGCCGCACAAGCGCAACCCGGTGCTGACCGAAAACCTCACCGGCCTCGCCCGCCTGGTGCGCATGGCGGTGGTGCCGGCGATGGAAAACGTCGCACTCTGGCATGAGCGCGACATTTCGCATTCCTCGGTCGAGCGCGGCATCGGCCCGGACGCCACGATCACCCTCGATTTCGCCCTCAACCGGCTCGCCGGCGTGGTTGAAAAGCTGGTGATCTATCCCGACAACATGCTCGCCAACATGAACAAGTTCCGCGGTCTGGTGATGAGCCAACGGGTGCTGCTGGCGCTGACGCAAGCCGGGGTGAGCCGCGAAGACGCCTACCGGCTGGTGCAGCGCAACGCGATGAAGGTCTGGGAACAGGGCAAGGACTTCAAGACCGAGCTGCTGGCCGACGCCGAGGTGACGGCGGCCCTGAGCCCGGCCGAGATCGAGGAAAAGTTCGACCTTGGCTATCACACCAAGCATGTCGACACCATTTTCAAGCGGGTCTTTGGCGCGGGCTGAGCCCCGCCTCACGCCCGCGTGATCGGCGGCGGCCGGATTTCATGCTATCCTGCCCTCTTCAACAGGAGAGAGTCAGATGAAACCTTTTGCCATCCTGGCCGCCGCGCTCATCGCCCTCGCCCCTGCGGCGGCGCTCGCGCGTGAATGCAACAAGGAAACCGCCAATGTCTGCCAGTCCGGCTTCCAGTGGGATGCCGAGACGCAGGCTTGCATTGAGATCGTCACCGGCTGAGCCGGGACCGATCTGAACAAATGCACCGAAAATCCGGCGTGACCGGCGCCGGACCCGACCGCCTGTAAGCGGCTTGTTAACGCCTCTCTGCCAGTCTCCACCCCGACCGCCTGTGCCCGCGACCGGACCGGAGATGTGATGTGACAACCGCTTTGCCAGCGATTGGCGATGACCGTGCCGAACTGCCCGCCACGATCGGGCTCGATATGCCCGGCGATGGCGCAGGCTCCGCGCGCCGGGCCGTTGCCCGCCCGCTCAGCCGCAAGCAGAAGGCGGCGATCATCGTCCGGCTGTTGCTGGCCGAAGGCGCCAAGCTGTCACTCGCCACCCTGCCCGACGAGGTGCAGGAAGAGCTGGCCCAGCAGATGGCAACGATGCGTTTTGTCGACCGGGTGACGCTGAAAGCGGTGATCGACGAATTCGTGGCCGAGATCGAGGATGTCGGCCTGAGTTTTCCCGCCGGGCTGGACGGCGCGCTCACCATGCTCGACGGCACCATCAGCCCGGCCACGGCCGCCCGCATCCGCAAGGCGCGCGGCGTCACCTTTCACGGCGATCCGTGGGAGGTGATCGCCGGGCTCGATCCCGATCGGCTGTTGCCGGTGCTGGAGGAAGAAAGCGTCGAGATCGCGGCGGTGCTGCTCTCGAAGCTGAAGGTTTCGACCGCCGCCGCGCTGCTCGGGCAGCTGCCGGGGCCACGGGCGCGCCGGGTGGCCTATGCGGTGTCGCTCACCGGCAATATCGCGCCGGACGTGGTGGCGCGGATCGGCCGGTCGCTGGCCGAACAGCTCGATGCCCAGCCCGCCAGGGCCTTCGTCGACGGGCCGGTGGAACGGGTCGGCGCGATCCTCAATTTCTCGCCCGCCGCCACCCGCGACGACGTGCTCGAAGGCCTCGACGTGGAAGATGCCGCCTTTGCCGAAGAGGTGCGCAAGGCGATCTTCACCTTCGCCAATATCCCCGACCGGATTGATCCGCGCGATGTGCCCAAGATCACCCGCGAGGTCGATCAGGCGGTGCTGATCACGGCGCTGGCGGGGGCGACCGGTGCGCTCGCAGCCAGCGCCGAGTTCATCCTCGGCGCGATGTCGAAGCGCCTGGCCGACCAGTTGCGCGAAGAGATGGAAAATCTCGGCACGGTGAAACCGAAAGACGCCGAAGCGGCGATGAGCGCGGTCGTGAGCGCGATCCGTGAGCTCGAGGCGTCGGGCGAGGTGCTTTTGCTCGCCGAAGATGAGGAAACCTAGAGGCGGCGCGGCAACGGCGATCACACCGGGCGCTGGCAGGGCGTGCACCGCGCGACGGCGGTGCCTGGCGCACGCCTGAGCGGACCAGGCCGGCGCCGGGACGGCGCGAGGTCATTGGCCAGAGCAGGCCCGCACCCTGACCTGAAATCTTGATGAAAAGCCCCGTGTTTGGTAGGGTGGGAAACCTTTTTCTGCCGCACAGGGAGGAGTTCAGGATGCGCCTTGCCGGTATTTTCGCGCTCGCCCTGCTGGCGCTTGCCCCGCAAGCCGCCAGCGCGCAAGGCTGCGAGATCGTCCGGCTGGGCGCCGATTTCACCGCCGGAGACCTGAGCGGCTCCGCCCCGGCCGAGGGCGTTCTGTGCTACGATCTGCGCTTTGGCCAGGGCCAGAACATCAGCGTCGAGCTTGTCAGCGGCGAGAACGTCACCGTCTCGGCCCCCGGCTACTACGATGCCCGAAATGACCGGATGTATCTCGGCGATCTGCCGGGGCGGCTGGAGCTGCGGGTATTTCAACTGATGCGGTCGGCCACGCCGCAACCCTTCGCCCTGCGTATCCGCTTCGAGCCGCCCGGCAACGGCTGAGCGCCAGCTTGCCCACCGACCGTGCCCGGCCCGAGGCTGGCCCGCGCCGCCTGCGCCTTGCCCTTCCCGGCCCGCGTCCCTAGGCTCGCCGCCAGTGTCCCGCGCGCAAGGTCAGCTCCACAATGTCACGGTTTTCTCCCGCTGCCTCGGGTATCCTGCTCTATGTTTTCGCGATCCTGACGATGAGCGTGATGGACACGGTCGCCAAGACCCTCTCGGCCGAGTTGCCGGTGGTGCAGGTGGTCTGGGCGCGCTACGCCGGGCAGACCGTGATCGTGACGCTGCTCGTGCTGCCGCGCATCCGGCAGGTGGCGCGCACCGCCTATCCCGGCCTGCAATTCCTGCGTTCGCTGTTCCTGATGATGGCAACGTCGATGTTTTTCCTGTCGATCAGCCGGATGGGACTGGCCGAGGCGACGGCGATCATGGACGTGAACCCGGTGCTGATCACCCTTGGCGCGGCACTGTTCCTGGGCGAGCGCATCGGGCTGCGCCGGGCCATCGCCATCGCCGTGGCCCTGATCGGCGCGCTGATCGTGATCCGGCCCGGCAGCGCGGTGTTCTCGGCCACCGCGCTGCTGCCGCTGGCCGCCGCCTTCTTCTATGCCAGCTTCGCGCTGGTCACCCGCCGCGTCGGGCGCGACGAAAGCGTGTGGACCTCGCTGTTCTACACCGCGCTGCTGGGCTCGGCGGTGCTGAGCGTCGCGGTCGTCCCGGTCTGGCAGGCTCCCAGCGGCACCGCGATCGGGCTGATGCTGCTGATCGGCGCCATCGCGGCGCTGGGGCAATTTCTTCTGATCCGCGCCTTCACCCTGGCCGAAGCCTCGGTGGTCGCACCGTTTTCCTATATCGGGCTGTTGTTCGCCGCGCTCTGGGGGATGGTGTTTTTCGGCGATGTGCCGGATCGCGCCACCATCCTCGGCGCCGGCATCATCGTCGCCGCCGGGGTCTATGTCTGGCACCGCGAAACCCGCGATGCGCGCGCCGCACGCGAGGCGGCGATCAGCGAAGCCTGAGTGCTGCGAGCACCCGGCCCGGCCCCTTGGTCTGCACGATCACCGCATGGAGGCGGCCGGCGGGCAACGGCGTGACAATCTCGAATGTGCCGCTGCCATCCCAGGCGCCGAGCCGGTCCCAGCTCTCGACGATATTGGCATAGGTGATGGTCTTGCCCGCGTTCTCGCCATGGCGGATCTCGACCGAGGCTTCGCGCAGGTAGCCGACAAGATCGACATTGATCGCGCCCGGCAACGCCGCGCCGGCGCGCCCGGTGCAGCGGATGCGCACCCCGCCCTCGACCGGCTCGACCGAGATGTCGACGGTGCTCTGCTCGGCGCCATGTTCGCGCACCAGGTCGATCACATTCATCGGCTTGAAGCCGACAACGTGATCGACCCCGCCCACCACCATCTGCGGCGTGTAGATCGAGCCTGAATGCGCCATCCGCGCATAGGCCTTCTGCCGGGTGGTGTTCTGCGGCCGGGCAAAACTGTCGGCCCAGCCGATGTAGTCCCAATAGTCGACATGCAGCGCCAGCGGCAGCACGTCGTCGCGGTCGGCCAGATCTTCGATCATCTCGTCCGCCGGCGGGCAGGACGAGCATCCTTGCGAGGTAAACAGCTCGACCACCACAAGCGGCCTGTCCTGCGCCGGCGCGGCGCCGGCTGCAAGCGTGGTGATCAGGGAGAGAATCGCGAGAAAGCGCAAATGCTTCATGCCTTGGGTCCGTTGTTGCCGATCCTGTCTAGACCACCTTGGCTATCACCGGCCAATCAAGGTTTTGCGATGTTGTGCAACAGGTGGGATCGGGCAACAGCGCGATTGCATTTCGGTGTGCAATGGTATACATCGGCACCAACACCCCTTGCGCGAGAGCGCCAAACGGGGCACATCACCGCAAACCCAAGCGCCACGCCAGGAGGACGCCCGATGCCCATCATCGTCGGACATGACACAGCCAAGACCCGCAAGACCTTGAGCGCCGGTGGCGCCAGCCTTGCCTATTACTCGATCGCCGCCGCCGAAGCCGCCGGGCTTGGCGATTTCAGCCGCCTGCCTGCCTCGCTCAAGGTGGTGCTGGAAAACATGCTGCGTTTCGAGGATGGCGGCCGCACGGTGAGCGTCGACGATATCAAGGCCTTCGCGGTCTGGGCCAGCAATGGCGGCCAGAACCCGCGCGAGATCGCCTATCGCCCGGCCCGCGTGCTGATGCAGGATTTCACCGGCGTTCCCGCCGTCGTCGACCTTGCCGCCATGCGTGACGGCATCAAGGCGCTCGGGGGGGATGCGAAAAAGATCAACCCGCTGGTGCCGGTCGACCTGGTGATCGACCATTCGGTGATGATCGACGAATTCGGCAACCCGCGCGCCTTCCAGATGAACGTGGATCGTGAATACGAGCGCAACATGGAGCGTTACAAGTTCCTCAAATGGGGCCAGACCGCGTTCGAGAACTTCCGCGTGGTGCCGCCGGGCACCGGCATCTGCCACCAGGTGAACCTTGAATACCTCGCCCAGACGGTCTGGACCGACACCGACCAGAACGGCGAAACCGTGGCCTACCCCGATACCCTGGTGGGCACCGACAGCCACACCACCATGGTCAACGGCGCCGCCGTGCTGGGCTGGGGCGTCGGCGGGATCGAGGCCGAAGCAGCGATGCTCGGCCAGCCGATCTCGATGCTGATCCCCGAGGTGGTGGGCTTCAAGCTCACCGGCCAGATGATCGAAGGCACCACCGGCACCGACCTGGTGCTGAAGGTGGTCGAGATGCTGCGCAAGCACGGCGTCGTCGGCAAGTTCGTGGAATTCTACGGCGACGGGCTCGATACCCTGCCGCTGGCCCAGCGGGCGACGATCGCCAACATGGCCCCCGAATACGGCGCCACCTGCGGCTTCTTCCCGATCGACGACGAAACCCTGCGCTACCTGCGCCAGACCGGCCGTGACGAGGACCGCATCGCGCTGGTCGAAGCCTATGCCAAGGAAAACGGCTTCTGGCGCGGTGCCGATTACGCGCCGGTCTATACCTCGACGCTGGAGCTGGACATGGCCGAGATCGTGCCCGCGATCTCGGGGCCGAAACGGCCGCAGGACTACCTTGCGCTCGATACCGCCGCCACCGCCTTCAAGGACGTGATCGCCGAATATCGTGGCGGGATCGACACCACCGATGGCGCGGTCGACATGGCCGGCGAAGGCCCCGCCCCCACCGCGCCCGTAATCCAGCCCAAGACCGGCAAGGTCGATGGCGAGAGCTATGAGCTGCGCGACGGCTCGGTGGTGATCGCCTCGATCACCTCCTGCACCAACACCTCCAACCCCTACGTGCTGATCGGCGCCGGCCTGGTGGCGCGCAAGGCCCGAGCGCTTGGCCTCACCCGCAAGCCCTGGGTGAAAACCTCGCTCGCGCCGGGCAGCCAGGTGGTGACGCAATACCTCGACGCCGCCGGGCTCTCCGAAGACCTCGACGCCATCGGCTTCAACCTGGTCGGCTACGGCTGCACCACCTGCATCGGCAATTCCGGCCCGCTGCAGCCGGAGATCTCGAAGGCGATCCACGACAATGACCTGATCGCTGCCTCGGTGCTTTCGGGCAACCGCAACTTCGAAGGCCGGATCAGCCCCGACGTGCGCGCCAACTACCTCGCCAGCCCGCCGCTGGTGGTGGCCTACGCGCTCTCGGGCGACATGAACATCGACATGTCCAACGATCCGATCGCGCAGACCCCGGACGGCAAGGATGTCTATCTCAAGGATATCTGGCCGACCGACGCCGAGATCGCCGAACTGGTCGAGCGCGTCGTCACCCGCGAGGCGTTCCTGAGCAAATATGCCGACGTGTTCAAGGGCGACGAGAAGTGGCAGGCGGTCGAAGTGTCGGGCGGCGAAACCTACGATTGGCCGCCGGCCTCGACCTATATCCAGAACCCGCCCTATTTCCGCGGCATGAGCCCGGAGGCCGGGACGATCTCGGATATCGACGGCGCGCGCATCCTCGCGGTGCTGGGCGACATGATCACCACCGACCACATCTCGCCGGCCGGCAGCTTCAAGCCCGACACCCCGGCAGGCAAATACCTGACCGAGCACCAGGTGCCGGTGCGCGACTTCAACTCCTATGGCAGCCGCCGCGGCAACCACGAAGTGATGATGCGCGGCACCTTCGCCAATATCCGCATCAAGAACGAGATGCTGGAAGGCGTCGAGGGCGGCTTCACCAAGGGGCCGGACGGCGCCCAGACCACGATCTACGAGGCCTCGATGGCCTACCAGGACGCGGGCACGCCGCTGGTGATCTTCGGTGGCGAGCAATACGGCGCCGGGTCGTCGCGCGACTGGGCGGCAAAGGGCACCAACCTGCTGGGCGTCAAGGCGGTGATCGCCGAGAACTTCGAGCGTATCCACCGTTCGAACCTCGTCGGCATGGGGGTGATCCCTTTCGAGTTCACCGGCGGCGACACCCGCAAATCGCTCGGCCTCAAGGGCGATGAGACGGTGGCGATCCACGGCCTCGAAGGCGATCTGAAGCCGCTGTCGGAGGTGCCCTGCACCATCTCCTATGCCGATGGCCGCGAGAAGACGATCACCCTCAAGTGCCGGATCGATACCGGCGTCGAGAAGGAATATGTCGAGAACGGTGGCGTGCTGCACTACGTGCTGCGCAACCTCGCCAAGTCGTAAACGGCTGACATGACGACAAAAAGCCCCGGCCAATCGGTCGGGGCTTTTTTGTCGGTCAGGCGTGGCTCAGCCCATCGGCGTGAGCGTGATGTCATCCTCGCTGATCGCGGCCGCGCCGTCGAGCGTGGCCACCTCCACCCCGTTGAGGTGAACCGAGGTCACATCGGCCTCGCTGTCATAGGAGACCGAAACACTGGGCGGAATCTCTTCGCCGGTGTCGGGATCGGTCTGCGGGCTATATTGAATTTCGAGCGCATCGGTGCTGGCGTCGAAATCGCTGACATTGGCGGCCGGGGCCTCGGGGCTGTCGATATCGAAGACCACGACGGTCGGGGCGGCATCGGCTTGTGCCGGGGCATCAGGCTCGGCGTTATCGGCCGCGTCGGGCTCGGCGCTATCGACCGCCTCGGGCTCCATGTCCGGGGGTGCCAGGTCTGCCGCCGGAGCTTCCGGCACGGCCGCGATGGCATCGTCCGCGCCCGGATCGACCGGCTCGTCCCAGTCATCCCGGCCGCCGAAATTGTCCCAGTCGGGGTGCACGTCCGGCTCGGCCGCCTCTGGCGGCACGTCGTCGTCGGTCTCTGGTGATGCGGCCTGGCCAAACGCCTCGCCCGCACCCATGCCGAGCACGACGTCGATGAAGGTATCGGGGTCGTAATCCGGGCCGAAGCCGGTGGGAGTGGTCAAGAAGCTGTCCAACTCCTCTTCGTCCTCGTCGGAGTCATCGTCCGAAAAGCCAAGTCCCACCCAGCCAATACCGATGCCAAGGACACCGGCGGCAAACGCGAGATAGGCAATGTTAATCCACTCAGCCATAAGATCTTCTTCGTATCTGACCCGGCGACAATGGGCGACAATCACGGCAATTTGGGGGAAGTTAAACGTCAATTGGAAGGAAAAGACGTGTCCAAACACGAAACACAGCGTTTCCGGCCTAGTGCTTTGCGATTATGAAAGTTTTTACCTGGGCGCGGTAGCGTGCCGCCATGACCCGACGCACACTCCTCCCCGCTCTCGAAGCCCTCGCCTTCATCGCTTTCATCCTGCTGTTGTCGCACACAGGCGGATAGCGTGGCGGCCGGGCCGACCCCTCGGCATGGGTGCAGCGGGGCGGCGACCGCCCCGCCGGATCTTGCAGGTCAGTCGAGCACGCGGACCTGTTCCATCACGTCCGGCGCGCCGACCACGGCCCCGTTCTGCCCGGTGCCGCGCTTGATCGCGTTGACCACGTCCATGCCTTCGATCACCCGCCCGACGACGGTGTAGCCGCCATCGAGGTGGCTTGCGGCATCGAACATGATGAAGAACTGCGAATTGGCGCTGTCGGGGCTGGCCGAGCGGGCCATGCCGACGACCCCGGCCACGAAAGGCTCGTTGGAAAATTCCGCAGGCAGGTCGGGGTATTGCGACCCGCCGGTGCCGGCCCGCCGCATATCGCCGCCGACCTTGCCGAACTCCACATCGCCGGTTTGGGCCATGAAGCCGTCGATCACCCGGTGAAACACCACGCCGTCATAGGCGCCTTCGCGCGCCAGCGTCACGATCCGCTCGGCATGTTGCGGCGCCAGCGTATCGAAAAGCTCGATCACCACGGTCCCATTGGCCTCGCCCGCAATCGTCAACTCGATGCGCGGCCCGCCCGCCTCGCCCGGTGCCTCGGTAACCACCTGCGGCTCGGCCCCCGGCACGGTCATGACATAGTAGAGCGCGATAAGGCCGACACCGACCAGGAAGATGATCCAGCCGATGAGCGTGGATCTAGACATCCGCCGCCACCTTCACCGAAATCATCATGTCAGGCTGTGCGGGCGGCTCGCCGCGCACGATCTTGTCGACATGTTCCATCCCCGCGATCACCCGGCCATAGACCGTATACTGCCCGTTGAGGAAGTGGTTGTCGCTGAAATTGATGAAGAACTGGCTGTTGGCGCTGTTGGGGTTCTGCGACCGGGCCGCCCCCAGCGTGCCGCGATCATGCGGCAGTTTCGAGAACTCCGCCGGCAGGTCGGGCTTGTCGGAGCCGCCGGTGCCCGCGCGCCGCACGTCGCCGCCGGCCTCGAGCTTGCCGTGCTGCACATCGCCGGTCTGGGCCATGAAGCCCTCGATCACCCGGTGAAAGGCAACGCCGTCATAGGCGCCTTCGCGCGCCAGCTCTTTCATCCGGGCGCTGTGCTGGGGGGCGACATCGGGCAGAAGCTCGATCGTCACGGTGCCGTCCTTGAGCTCGATCAGCACGGTGTTTTCGGGGTCTTTGATCTCGGCCATGAGGGCCTCCTTGCTTTGATTTGCGCGCAACTTATGCGCGGCGGCGGCAAAGGGGAAGGGTTGCGCCCGCGCGCGGCGGCACTTTGCGGATCGGTTTCAATTTTTCTTTATCCGGTGCAAAAAGATTTCAACCAAATGTTCGCTTTGCCGCATTGACCGGGATAGGTAATCAGTGTGACTCGCGGGACAATAACTCAGGGGAGACCGCAATGGCCTGGAAAACGCTCGACGACATGGATCTTGCCGGCAAGGTGGTGCTGGTGCGTGTGGACATCAACGTGCCTGTGGACGGCGACGGAAAGGTCACTGACGCGACCCGGATCGAACGCATCGTGCCGACGGTGAAAGACATCGTGGCCAAGGGCGGCAAGCCCGTGCTGATGGCGCATTTCGGCCGCCCGAAAGGCCAGGTGGTGCCCGAGATGAGCCTCAAGCTCATCGTGCCGGCATTGCAGGAGGCGTTCGGGATGCCGGTCAAGTTCGCGGCCGATTGCATCGGCGGCCCGGCCAAGGAAGGCGTTTCGGCGCTCGGCGAGGGCGAGGTGCTGGTGCTGGAAAACACCCGCTTCCACGCCGAGGAAACCGCCAATGATGCAAGCTTCGCCGCCGCGCTGGCCGCCCTTGGCGACGTCTACGTCAACGACGCGTTCTCGGCTGCCCACCGCGCCCATGCCTCGACCGAGGGCATCGCCCGGCTGCTGCCCGCCTGTGCCGGGCGGCTGATGCAGGCCGAACTGGAGGCGCTGGAAGCCGCGCTTGGCGATCCCGTGCGCCCGGTGGTGGCCGTGGTCGGCGGCGCCAAGGTCTCGACCAAGCTCGACCTGCTCGGCAACCTCGTCGGCAAGGTCGACCACCTGGTGATCGGCGGCGGCATGGCCAACACCTTCCTCGCCGCCCAGGGCATCGACGTGGGCAAATCGCTCTGCGAGCACGACCTCGCCGACACCGCCCGCGAGATCCTCGCCAAGGCCGAAGCCGCAGGCTGCGAGATCATCCTGCCCGAAGACGTGGTGGTGGCGTGGGAATTCGCGGCCAATGTCAGGAACGAAACGGTGCCGGCCAATGCCTGCCCGCCCGACGCGATGATCCTCGATGCCGGTCCCGCCGCCATCGCCAAGATCAACGCCACCCTCGACAATGCCAGAACGCTGATCTGGAACGGCCCGCTCGGCGCCTTCGAGATCGAACCATTCAATGCCGCGACCAACGCGGCGGCGGCCCATGCGGCCGAACTGTCGAAGGCCGGCAGGCTCACCTCGGTGGCGGGCGGCGGCGATACCGTCGCCGCGCTCAACCAGGCCGGGGCCGCCGACAGCTTCACCTATATCTCCACCGCCGGCGGCGCCTTCCTCGAATGGATGGAAGGCAAGGAACTGCCGGGCGTGGCCGCGCTCGGCTGATCCCGGCGGCGGATCGGCAGGATCGGGGCGGGCGCTGCGGCACCCGCCCCTTTTTTGCGCCAGGCCGGCGCCATCCACTGCGGACATAGCCGCCATGAATTTGCGCAACCGCGATTGAACCGGCCCGCCGCGCGGCCTAAAAGACCTGCGACGCATTCAACCAAAGGGGTCAGACATGCCGAACCAGGAACAACTTGCCCAGATGACATCCGGCCAGGGCTTTATCGCCGCCCTCGACCAATCGGGCGGCTCGACCCCGAAGGCGCTGGCGCTCTACGGCGTCGACGAGAGCGCCTATTCGGGCGAAGAGGAGATGTTTGACCAGATCCACGCCATGCGCGCGCGCATCGCCCAGGCCCCCGCCTTCACCGGCGACAAGGTGATTGGCGCGATCCTGTTCGAAATGACGATGGACCGCGCGATTGCCGGCAAGCCCGCCGCGCAGTTCCTCTGGGAAGAGCGCCACGTGGTGCCGTTCCTGAAGGTCGACAAGGGCCTCGCCGACGAAGCGAATGGCTGCCAGTTGATGAAGCCGATGCCCGATCTCGACGCCCTGCTCGACCGCGCCGTGGCCGCCGGGATTTTCGGCACCAAGATGCGCTCGGTGGTGAACCAGGCCAATGCCGACGGCATCAAGGCGGTTGTCGACCAGCAATTCGAGGTGGCCAAGCAGATCATCGCCAAGGGCCTCGTGCCGATCATCGAGCCCGAGGTGAGCATCAATTGCCCGCAGAAGGCCGATGCCGAGGACATCCTGCTCGAAGAGATCACCAAGCACCTCGACGCGCTCGACGATGACCAGCTGGTGATGCTCAAACTCACCCTGCCGACCATCGCCAACCATTACGGCACCCTGATCGCCCATCCGAAGGTGGTGCGCGTGGTGGCGCTGTCGGGCGGCTATGAGCGCGACAAGGCGAATGCCCTGCTGGCCCAGAACACCGGCATGATCGCCTCGTTCAGCCGCGCGCTCACCGAGGGGCTCAGCGCCCAGCAGAGCGACGACGAATTCAACGCCGCGATCGGCGATGCGATCGACGCGATCTACGCCGCCTCGATCACCTGATCGCCCCGGCCAGACCTGCGCGAAAGGCGGCCCATCGCGGCCGCCTTTTTCATTTGTGATTCGATAGGGGATTCACAAGACGAATCAGCTGTGCGATACTGCCCCTCAACGCCCGTCAGAGGCGAGAAGAGGCAGCATGAGCGTTCAACGCAGACAAACCGGATTTGGCGGGGTGATCTACTTCATCGGGATCATCGGGGCCGGCGTGTATTTCACCTTTGCGAGCGTGCAGGGCGATTACGGGCTGTTTCGCCGGGTGCGGATCGACGCCGAAGCCATGGCGCTGGCGGCAGACCGCGATGCGCTCGACGTCGAGATCGCCGCGCTGCGCAACAAGACCCAGCGGCTCTCGGACGAATTCCTCGATCTCGATCTGCTCGACGAACAGGCCCGCTCGATGCTGGGCCTTGTGCGCGGCGACGAGGTGGTCCTGCGCTGATCCCAAAGCAAACGGCGACCACCCGCACGCTCGAAATGCGCGGTTTCACCGCGCTTTCGAGCCCTCCCGCAAAACCTGCTCGCAAGGCTGCGGATTTTCCTGTATAAAGTAGTTTAATGTTAAACCAATTCACGCGCCGGTGAGGAGGATGCCCATGGCCGCAGCCAAGAGCACAAAAAAATCAAACACTTCCAAGGAGGAGCTGCTCACCTATTATCGTGAGATGTTGCTCATTCGCCGATTCGAAGAGAAGGCCGGCCAGCTTTACGGCATGGGCCTCATCGGCGGGTTCTGTCACCTCTATATCGGCCAGGAGGCGGTCGTGGTCGGGCTCGAAGCCGCCGCCGAAGAGGGCGACAAGCGGGTGACGTCCTACCGCGATCACGGCCACATGCTCGCAGCGGGGATGGACCCGAAAGGCGTGATGGCCGAGCTGACCGGGCGCGAGGGCGGCTATTCCAAGGGCAAGGGCGGCTCGATGCACATGTTCTCGGTCGAGAAGCATTTCTACGGCGGCCATGGCATCGTCGGCGCCCAGGTGCCGATCGGCGCCGGCCTCGCCTTCGCCGACAAGTATAACGACAATGGCCGCGTCACCTTCACCTATTTCGGCGACGGCGCCGCCAACCAGGGCCAGGTCTACGAGACCTTCAACATGGCCGCGCTGTGGAAACTGCCGGTGATCTTCGTGATCGAGAACAACCAGTATGCGATGGGCACCGCACAGGGCCGCTCGACCTCCTCGGCCGACATCTACACCCGTGGCGAAGCCTTCGGCATCCCCGGCGAAGCGGTCGACGGCATGGATGTGCTGGCGGTGAAGGAAGCCGGCAGCCGGGCGGTGGCGCATTGCCGCGACGGCAAGGGCCCCTACATCCTCGAGATGAAAACCTACCGCTACCGTGGCCACTCGATGAGCGATCCGGCCAAGTATCGCACCCGCGAGGAAGTCCAGAAAGTGCGCGAGACGCAGGACGCCATCGAACATGTGCGCGAGTTGATCCTGCAGGGCAAACATGCCGGCGAGGACGAACTCAAGGCCATCGACAAGGAAATCAAGGCCATCGTCAGCGAGGCCGCCGATTTTGCCCGTGAGAGCCCCGAGCCCGCGCTCGAAGAGCTCTGGACCGACATTTACGCCTGAGGAGAGTGACAGACATGGCAACCGAAATTCTCATGCCCGCGCTCAGCCCGACGATGGAAGAGGGAACGCTGGCGAAATGGAACGTGAAAGAGGGCGACACCGTCTCCGCCGGTGACGTGATCGCCGAGATCGAGACCGACAAGGCGACGATGGAATTCGAGTCCGCCGACGAGGGTATCGTCGGCAAGATCCTCGTGGCCGAAGGCACCGAGGGCGTGACCGTCAACACCCCGATCGCGGTGCTGATCGAGGACGGCGAAGACGCCGATGCCGCCGCCGCCTCGGTGACCGACGCCCATGCCGAGGCGCATCGCCCGCATGATGCGCCCGCCGACGCCGCCCGTGACGAGGTGGCGCAAAAGGCCGATGGCGTGGCCGCCACCCCGGCCGAGGCCAAGCCGGCCGCCGCGACGGTGCCGGACGATATGGACATTCCCGAAGGGACCAAGATGCGCGACATGACCGTGCGCGAAGCCTTGCGCGATGCCATGGCCGAAGAAATGCGCGCCGATGAACGGGTGTTTCTGATGGGCGAGGAAGTCGCCGAATACCAGGGCGCCTACAAGGTCAGCCAGGGCCTGCTCGACGAGTTCGGCGCCAAGCGGGTAATCGACACGCCGATCACCGAGCACGGCTTCACCGGGCTTGCCACCGGGGCCGCGATGGGCGGCCTGCGGCCCATCGTCGAATTCATGACCTTCAACTTCGCGATGCAGGCGATCGACCACATCATCAACACCGCCGCCAAGACCCGCTACATGTCGGGCGGGCAGATGAGCGTGCCGGTGGTGTTCCGCGGCGCCTCCGGGGCCGCCGCCCGCGTCGCCGCCCAGCACAGCCAGGATTACGCCGCCTGGTATGCCCATATCCCCGGCCTGCACGTGGCGATGCCCTATTCCGCCGCCGACGCCAAGGGGCTGCTCAAGACCGCGATCCGTTCGGACACGCCGGTGATCTTCCTTGAAAACGAACTGCTCTACGGCCATTCCTTCGAGGTGCCGGAACTCGACGACTACGCCATTCCCTTCGGCAAGGCCCGGATCTGGCGCGAGGGCAGCGACGTGACGCTGGTGAGCTTCGGGATCGGCATGGACTACACCCTCAAGGCCGCCGACAAGCTGGCCGACGAGGGGATCAGCGCCGAGGTGATCGACCTGCGCACCCTGCGCCCGCTCGACACCGCGACGGTGATCGAGAGCGTGAAGAAAACCAACCGCTGCGTCACCATCGAAGAGGGCTGGCCGGTCGGTTCGATCGGCAACCACATCTCGGCGGTGCTGATGCAGGAGGCGTTCGACTGGCTCGACGCCCCGGTGATCAACGTCGCCGGCAAGGACGTGCCGATGCCCTACGCCGCCAACCTCGAAAAACACGCGCTGATCACCGTTCAAGAGGTGATCGACGCGGCCAAATCCGTGACCTACCGGTAAGGAGAGCGAGATGCCGACACAAATCCTGATGCCCGCGCTCTCTCCGACGATGGAGGAAGGCACACTGGCCAAGTGGCTGGTCAAGGAGGGCGATACCGTCACCTCCGGCGACGTTATCGCCGAAATCGAGACCGACAAGGCGACGATGGAATTCGAAGCCGTGGATGAGGGCACGATGGGCAAGATCCTCGTGGCCGAGGGCAGCGAGGCGGTGAAGGTGAACACCCCGATCGCGGTGCTGCTCGAAGAGGGCGAAAGCGCCGACGATATCGACGAAGCCGCCAGCGCCGGCCCCGCCCCGGCGGCCAAGCCTGACGCCAAGACTGACGCCAAGGCCGAAGCGCCGAAGGCCGAACCGGCCCCTGCCGCGGCGGAGGCTCCCGCCGCCCCGCGCAAGGATGGCGAGCGCATCTTCGCCTCGCCGCTGGCGCGCCGGATCGCCAAGGACAAGGGGATCGACCTTGCCGCCGTTACCGGCTCCGGCCCGCATGGACGGATCGTGAAAGCCGATGTCGAGAGCGCCAAGCCGGGCGCGGCCAAGGCCCCTGCCCCCGGCGCCGCCGCGCCGAAGACCGCGATGCCCACCGGGCCGGACGCGGCGCAGGTGATCAAGATGTACGAGGGCCGCGACTACGAGGAAATCGCCCTCGACGGGATGCGCAAGACCGTCGCCGCCCGGCTCACCGAGGCGACGCAGACGATCCCGCATTTCTACCTGCGGCGCGATATCCAGATCGACGCGTTGCTCAGCTTCCGCAGCCAGATCAACAAGCAGCTCGAAGCCCGCGAGGTGAAACTCTCGGTCAACGATTTCATCATCAAGGCTTGTGCCCTCGCGCTGCAACAGGTGCCCATGGCCAATACCGTCTGGGCCGGGGACCGGATTCTCAAGCTCACCCCCTCCGACGTGGCCGTGGCCATGGCGGTGGATGGCGGGCTGTTCACCCCGGTGATCCAGGACGCCGACAGCAAGAGCCTGTCAGCGATCTCGGCGGCGATGAAAGACCTCGCCACCCGCGCCCGCAACCGCAAGCTCGCGCCGCATGAATATATCGGCGGCAGCTTCGCGATCTCCAATCTTGGGATGTATGGCATCGACAATTTCGACGCCGTGATCAACCCGCCGCATGGCGCGATCCTCGCCGTCGGCGCGGGCGTGAAAAAGCCGGTGGTGAAAGAGGATGGCTCGCTGGGCGTGGCGACGGTGATGAGCGTGACGCTCTCGGTCGATCACCGGGTGATCGACGGCGCGCTCGGGGCCGAACTGCTCGCCGCGATCAAGGACAACCTTGAAAACCCGATGGCGATGCTGGCCTGACCGGCCGCAATACCCAGGCAGAGTTCGCCCCGGCCTCAGCGGCCGGGGCTTTTTTTGTCAGTCCAGAACCTTGGTGAGCGTGAACACGCCGCGCATCTGGCCCAGCGTGAAACCACGCGCCATGTCGTTGGGATAAAGCTCGGCCAGCTTGGCCTCGACTTCGGGCTTCACCTCGTCACCGCCATGGCAGTTCAGGCAGGCCTCGCCGGTGGGGATTGCCTTGACCATGCGGAACACCCGTGTGCCGTTCTCTTCGACGATCTCGGCCTTGGCCAGCGTCTCGGCCGCCTCGCCCGCCGCCTCGCGCGCCACGAAATCCTCGATCGCGGCGGCGGTGTAGGCGTCAGCCACGTTGTCGGGGCTGCGCAGCTTGTGGCTTGACCGCCCGATCGTCCAGGCCGAATCCGCCGAGGCAGCGGCGGCAATCTCCGGCGCCTTTTCGTTGCAGACCGAAATCGCGTTGACCGGGCCGCCCTCTTGCATCGCCGCCTTCAGCGCGCCCAGAAGCTCTCCCGAGAAGCTCTTGATCAGCGTCTGTGCCTCACCCTTCAGAGCGTCCATATCCTCATCCGCCGCCATGGCCGGCACAGCCGTCAGCGCCAGGCTCGCGACTGCGGCGATCTTCATCCATCGTGTCATACTGTTCTCCTGAATCGTGATGCGCCCCCGCGCCGGGTGAGTGTGGCATAATCAGCGCGACGCACCAACGCCCAAACCTGCGCGACATCTCGCCACGCGACCCCACAACCGGCAAAGCCCCGCCGATAGAGAGCGATACGGCAAAAAAATAGCCCCGCCGGGCGCTGTTGGGGCGATCCGGCGGGGCGTATTGACGTCGGTCTCAGATGACCGCAATCGCCACGAGAAACAGGGCCGAAAACCCTGCCACGGTGGCGATCCACATGCGCAGCATATCGCTCTCCCACATCAGTGAACGTCGCGCAGAATGAGGTGAGTCCGCGCCAGAGTCATTGACCTTGCACAAAATCAGCGGCTTATCGGCGGATCTTCGCCCGTTCGCTCAGCAATCGTTGTCGAGCGTCTGGCGCATTTCGGACGATGGATGGTCGCACCCGGCGCTGCCCACCACCTTGGCCGGCACGCCCGCCACCGTGGTGGCGTCGGGCACATCCTCGAGCACCACCGATCCGGCAGCGATCCGCGAGCAGCACCCCACCCGGATATTGCCCAGCACCTTGGCCCCGGCGCCGATCAGAACCTCGTTGCCGATCTTCGGATGCCGGTCGCCATCCTCCTTGCCGGTGCCGCCAAGGGTGACCTCATGCAGCATCGACACGTTGTCGCCGACCACCGCGGTCTCGCCGATGACGATGGAATGAGCGTGGTCGATCATGATCCCCTTGCCGATCTTCGCTGCCGGGTGGATGTCGATGCCATAGACCTCGGAGGCGCGCATCTGGAAGAAAAACGCCAGATCCTTGCGCCCCTGTTGCCAGAGCCAATGCGAGACGCGGTAAGCCTGCATTGCCTGAAAGCCCTTGAAATAGAGGATCGGCTGCAAAAGCCGGTGGGTGGCCGGATCGCGCTCCAGCACCGCCATCAGGTCGGCCCGCGCCGCATCGGCCAGGGCGAAATCGTGGCCATAGGCCTCGTCGGCCACCTCGCGCAGCACCAGCATCGACATCTCGTTCGAGGCAAGCTTGGCCGAAATCCGGTAAGACAGCGCCTTTTCCAGCGAGGCATGGTGCAGCACACAGGAATGGACCAGCCCCCCCATCAGCGGCTCGCGCGCGACAGCCACCTCGGCCTCGGAGGTGATCCGGTCCCAGACCGGGTCGATCACGATGGGTTTTGTGCGGGTCTCGGCCATGCGGCGCTCCTGTGTTTGCGGTTCCGATATACGACAGATATGGTCGGAATTCCAAACGCAAAGGCGTGAAGGATTGCCCATGCAGGCCCGCAAGCTCACCGACTACCGCGCACGGCTCGCCGCCATGGCGGCCGGGCTCGATGACGACGACGCCCTCGGGGCCGAAGGCCGGCAGGTCGTCGAACTCGATCAATGCGCGGTCGGGCGGCTCAGCCGGATGGATGCGCTGCAAGGCCAGGCAATGGCGCGCGCCACCCAGGCCCGCCGCGCCGCAACCCGCCGCCGCATCGCCGCGGCGCTCGTGCGACTGGACGAGGACGAGTTTGGCTATTGCACCGAATGCGGCGACGAGATCGAACAAAGGCGGCTCGATCTCGACCCGACCACCCCCACCTGCATTTCCTGCGCACGCGGCTGAGCCTTCAGCGACCGCCCCCGTTCTTTGGTCTCCAAATACCTCGGGGGTCCGGGGGCAGCGCCCCCGCTTCTTTTTGCCCGCCTCCGGCGTGACGGGGCAGCGCCCCCGGCTCCATGCGCCCGCCTCCGGCGTGACGGGGCAGCGCTCCCGGCTCCTTGCGCCCGCTTCCGGCGTGGCGGAGCAGCCCCCCCGGTCCCGGACCCACTCACCCTGTCCCGCGCCCGCTGCCCCGCGCCACCAGCGCCTCGAACACCATCGCCAGGCAAGCGGCATATTCGGGGTTGTCGAGGTAGGGCTCTCGCCGCCTGGGCCGCGCCATCGCCGCCGACATCAGGCTGCCGCTGCCCCAGAGCGGATGTGCCGTGCCGGTGGCGCGTCGATAGGCGTCGGCGAGGTCGGCCTCGTGCAGCATCCGGGCCAGCAGCTCGGCCCGCGCCGTGGGCGGCGCCGCCAGCAGCGCCAGTCCTGCCATCGTCACGTCACCGTGCAGCACCGGGCGCATCTCAGCCCGTTACCACCGCCCGGCCGAACGGCCCCGGCCCGAAGCGTGCCGAAACCTGCGCCACCTCGATGGCGAAAGGCGCGGTCACGCCGTCGGCGGCCTGCATCGCGGCGCTGTAGGACCAGCCCGGCGTGGACGCCTCGGCCTCGCGCAGCACGGTCTGCCCGCCCATGACCCGGACTAGGTAGCGCTCGCTGTCTTCGCCCAGCGGCACCTCCGCAACGCCCCAGTCGTCGCCGCCCACCCGCGTCCGCCGCACCCAGCTCACGGCAAGGTCGCCATTCGCGCCCCGGCGCGCGGCCAGGTGCACCGGCGCCAGCGGCCGCAACCCGATCCCTTCGAAACCATGGGCCAGGTGCACATAGGTGTCATCGTCATAGGGCCGCGCCGCCGGACCGATGCGGAAATCGCGCTCAAGCCCGCGCAGGCTGGCGGGATGGGCGATCTGCCCGACCGCCGCGTCCAGCATGACGATATAGGAGCCGACCGGCCAGGCTTCGGGCATGGTGGCATCGGTGCCCGCCTGCCCGCGCAATCGACCCGACAGCTCATAGACGCCCGCCTCCACCAGTTGCGCCGTGGTGAACTGGAACACTTCCCAATTGCCCGGCGTGCCGTCGCCGATCGCCGCCGCGTTGGCGCCCGAGAGCAGCCGCGACAGCTCCGCCGAGGCGAGATCGCCGCTGGTCATCCGCACCCGGAGGGCCGCGCCCCGGTCGAGCACGCCCGGCCGGGCGCGGGCGAGCACCGTCTCGGTCACGCCGATGCGGGCGGCCACGCCGGTCGAATGGACCAGCTTGTAGCCCGCATCGCCCTGCCCGCGATAGACCGCGACCGGCCCGGGCCAGGGCAGCGCCGTCACCGCCAGATGCGGCGCATGGACCACCTCTTCACCGCTCAACAACGGCAGGTCGAGGAACAGCGGCAGCACCGGCACCGGCGGCGTGTAGCTTGGCAACTCAACGTCAAGGTCGAGCGCCTCGGCGGGGCGAAATACCCCCGGCTCCACCCGCACCGCGCGGGCCAGCGCGCCGATGCCCTGTTCAAGCTGGTCGATGCGGAAGGTGCCCGGCCCACCCGGCAGATCGAGCCGCGCCACATCGCCGGCGCGCCAGCCCAGCGCCGAGGGCGGCAGGGCAAACCGCGCGCCATCGCGCGCCACCCGCGCCTCGGCAAGCCAACGCTCGGTGATCGCGCGCCCCTCGGCCCCGGTCAGCACCATCGCCAGCTCGCTCTGCGATACCGCGTGCGTTGCCTCGTCGGGAAAGATCGCCTCGGTCGCCCGCGCCTCGTAGCCACCGTTCGCCTCAATGAAATTGAGCCGCACCCGCCCGGCGGTTTCGGCCTCCGCAGACCGGGTAAATTCGATGCTGCCCTCGATCTCGTCGTTCAGCGCCAGCCGGTCTTCGTCGATCGCACCATCGGCCAGGCCGGTGCGGGTGAAGAAGGCAAGCACGCCCTCGCGTTCGGCCACGTCAAAGCCGTGGGCCAGCATCAGCGGTTGCAGCGCGTTGCGCCCGCCGGTGACATCCGCCACCGCATAGCCGCGCACCACCCCGTGAAGCCCCGACACGTCATGCGCCGCCACTCCCGAGCGGGTGCAGATCTCGCTCACCACCGAGGCCAGCGAGCGGCTCGTTTCGCGCCCGTTGAGCCAATGCCCCCGGCTGTAATTCGCGCCATCCGACCACAGCGCGCCCCGCGCCGGAAACCACGGGAAGGGCCGCGCATCCCAGGCCCAGACATGGGCACGGCTCATGTCGAGCATCTGCACCCCGGTCTCGGCATCGGTCGGGTTGTTGACGGGATCGGCCCAGAACTCGTTCAGCGCACGCAGATAGCGCATCTGGATGAAATCGTCGCGTGCCCCGCTTGAGTATTTCGGCAGGCTCGATTCCGAGCTTTTCGGGTCGAGGAACTTGTTGGGCTGGTTGGTGCCCTTGTCGATCGCGGCGCAGCCGATCTCGGTGAACCAGATCGGTTTCGAGCCCGGCATCCAGCCGCTGTCTTCGTTCCGCGCCTCGATGCTGATCCGCGAGACCTGTTGCAGCGCCCCCGCCGGGTTATCGGGGGTGTAGCCGTTGAAGCCGATCATCAGCCGCCAGCCCTTCGCATCGGGCGCGATCTGCCCGACACCGCGCAGATCGTAGGGCGTGAAGGTCACGTTCATGTCGACCCAGCCATCGGCCACACTCAACCCCAGCATGTTGCCGACCACCCAGTAGCCGGAAAAATCGCCATCCGCTCCTATCGTGGTGATCCAGACATAGCAGCGATGCGGGTTGCCGTCCGAAGGCACCGCCAGCACCCTGGTGCGGATGGTGGCCGAAATCTCCTGCCCCTCGATGAACGGACGCCAGCCGCGCTCGCTCATGATGCGATACTTGTTGCCGACCTGGATCACGTTGCCTTCGCCGGGCACGTATTGCAGGCTGGCATCGCTGTAACCCGCCACGAAGCCGGGATCGGTGGCAAGCTCGGCCTCGTTCTGGCGGAAATAGGCAAGCCAATAGGCATCGCCATCGGCGAAGGTGCCGTCGAAGGCCACCGGGGAATTCAGCGGCAGATCGGTGAGTTCGACACCGCCGATCCGCGCGACATGCGGATTGCGCCACCAGTTCACCAGGTCCTTGTAGCGATAGACCCAATCCTTGCCATAGGCGCCATCGCTGATCGGGCTGCGCAGTTGAAGCGCCTCGGCCTCGCCGCTGCGATAATACCAATCGTAGCCCTCGCCGCCGAGGATATTGGACTTGAGGTAATCCAGATCGTAGATCGAGCCCCAGCCCGCATCGGCATGGTCGGCGCCGTCGCGCCAATCCGACAGCGGCATGTAATTGTCGATCCCGATGAAGTCGATATCGGCGCTGGCCCAGAGTGGATCGAGGTGAAAGTGCAGATCGCCCGACCCGTCCTGCGGATGGTAGCCGAAATACTCCGACCAGTCGGCGGCGTAGGAAATCCTGGTGCCGGCCCCGAGGATCGCGCGCACCTCGCCCGCCAGCTGGCGCAGCCTGGCGACAGCGGGAAAGCTGCTGCGCCCGCTGCGGATCTGGGTCAGCCCACGCAATTCAGACCCGATCAGGAAGGCGTCGACCCCGCCGGCCGCCTTGCACAGACAGGCATAGTGCAGGATGAAACGGCGATAGGACCATTCGTCCGGCCCGTCATAGCGCACATTGGTGCCGTCGAGCGAAAAATGCCGGCGGGCGGCGCTGCCGAAAAAGGCATCAACCTCGTCGCTGGCCGCGGCGGTCTGATCCGGCGAGCCGTCGACGCCGGGTGCGCGCGAGGTGGTGATACGGCCCCGCCACGGCAGGCTCGGCTGGCCCGGCTCGCCGGTCCACGGGTCGGTCAGCGTATTGCCCGCCGTCTGCGTCATCAGGATGAACGGATAGAACGTCACCGCCTTGCCCGCCGCCTTCAGCGCCGCGATCGCCTCTACCACCGATTGATCGGTCGGCGTGCCGCCATAGACCGGCCGCTCGCCCACCTGCGGCACCAGCCCGGCACTGGCCCGATCCAGCCCCGACACGTGCCACGGCATCTCGTGGCCGTCGCCAAAGCTGCTTTCGACCAGCGGCTTGATCTCGCACCGGTTGCACCGCAGGTCATCGCCGAACCACGACACCACCAGCGACGCCGCTTCCAGCGCCGGCATCGCCGCGTCGAGCATGTCCAGCGAGGCGGCGAAATCGGTCTTGCCGAGCGGGGTGTTTTCGTTGATCGGGCGTTTCTCCCCCGGTTTGTCGCCGGAATGCACCCGGCTTGTCGCCAGCGCATATTCCCCGGTGCCCGGAATGATCGCCACCGCCCGCGTGCCGCGCGCAATCTCGGCCACCTCGTCGGGCTGCTCGGGGCGGAACACCTCGAAATTCAGCACCGGCACCCGGTTGCCGAACGCGGTGATGTCGAGGTCTTCGATCACCACGTAGGCCACCCCCCGATAGCCCGGCGCGTTGCCCGCCCCCTTCACCGCCTCGATCTTCGGATCTGGCTGCTGGGTCTCGCTGCCGGGATAGACCCGCATGTTGAGCCGCTCCGGCTCGATTTCCTCGCCATCGGCCCAGACCCGGCCGACATGGGTGATCTCGCCCTCGCAGAGCGCAATCGCAAGGCTCAGCGAATAGCGGTAGTCCACCGTCGAGCCACCTTGCGCCGTGCCGGTGAGCATACCCTTGCCGGAACCGCCGTCGCTCGCCTCGCCGGTGTTGGCATGTTCCTTCACGCCCGAACTCCAGATCACCTGCCCGCCCATGCGCATCCGGCCATAGACCCGCGCCATCGGCGCACCTTCGGAAACGCCGGTGAGGCGAAACCGGTCGACCTTGCCATGCTCGACCACCTGCGATCCGCCGCCGGTTATCGCCTGGTCGATCATCGAGCCCGCAATCGCCCCCGCCGCCCGGCCGATCACGACCGAAGACAACCCGAGCAAGCCGCCACCGATGGAAGCCCCCAGCGAGGCTCCCACTGCGGAGAGAACAATCGTCGCCATCACTTATCCCTTCAAAGGAAACCTGAAATACGCCGCGATCCGGCGTTGCCACGGGGGCGTGAGCGGGCTTTCCAGCACCGCATGCCCCGAATAGGCGTGGATGAATGTCGGCGCGGGGCCGGTCTCGGCCAGAATGCCCAGATGCTTGGCCACCGCGCCCCGGCGCATCCGAAACACGATCACGTCGCCCGGCATCGCCGCGCCCCGGCCAACCGGGGCGAGCAGCGCCGCCGCCTCGCGCAACAACACGTCGTCGCCGCCCGGCTCCGACCAGTCGGGCGTGTAGGCGGGCACCGCCAGCGGCTCGCCGCCCAGCAACTCGCGCCAGACCCCGCGCACCAGCCCGAGGCAGTCCGCGCCCGCGCCCCGGCACGAGGCCTGATGCACATAGGGCGTGCCAATCCAGCCCCGCGCCGCCACCACCGCATCGCCGGGCGCCACGCCGCTCACTTGCCGCCTCCATCGCTGTTGAGGCTGGCGCGCCGCACAGGCAACGAGACCTGCCGATCCTCCCCCGGAATATCCGGAAATCCCCTGAAATTCAGGAAATTGCCGAATTTCGCCTTGCAGATCGCCGCCGACTTGTCGCAGCCCGCCTCAATCCGCACGGTGTCGCCCGGCGCGATCTCGGCGCGCAGGCTTTCCCACAGCTCGATCCCGCGCAGGCCGTCGCTTAGCCCATCGCGCCGGATCACCCCCACCAGCCCGGACGCAGCACCGCTCAGCACCGTCAGCCGCCCACGGGCGAACCAGCCATCGGCGTAGCCCTCGATGCCGCCAAGCCGCATCACCCGCTGATCGTCGACCGCCAACACCGTGCCCGTGGCGCAATAGGCCGGATCGTCCAGATCGAGCCCACAGGCCGCATCGCCCAGCACCGCCGAACAAGCGGTCTGGTAAACCCGGCCCTGAAGCGTGTTCAGCGCCTCCGACAAGCCCACCAATTCGGCCTGGAACGCACCACCCGCGCGGGTGATCTCGCCAAGGCTGCCGCGAAACTGCATCAGCTGCTGGTCGGGCGCGGCCCAGTTCACCAGCCACGCCTCCACCCGCGCGCCATCGAAGCGCCCGGCGCGGATATCGGCTTCGGTCACCGAGGCATCCGACAGCGCGCCCAGCGCCTCGGAATTGTCGATCGCGAGGCCGGTGGTTTGTTGCAGCGCGCGGGCCGTCAGCCCGGTATCGGCGCGGAAGGTGATGCCCTCGAAGGTGATATCGCGGTCATGATCGGTGAAGCCGAACACCGTGCCATCGCGCCGGGTCAACGCCCAGCACTGCGCCAGGGTCGTCACACCCGTGGCCAGATGCGCCTGCAACTCCTGCGACAGCGCCATCAGACCCGCACCTCCAGCACCGGCACGCTGGGCACATCGCCCGCCTGAAAAGACGCCACCGAAGTCTGGATCCGGTCGGTGTCGAACCGCACCGGCACGTCGAATTCAAACCCCGCGGTCACGTCCGCCCCTTCGGCGGGGGCATCTGCGAAGCTGACGATCCCGGTGGCGGTATCCACCTCGTAATGCACGGTCTCGATCAGCGGATCGCCCTGCAAGCCGAGCCTGACCGTGCCCGCCACCGGCTTCTGGATCGGGCGGGTGTAGGACTGCGCCCCGGACTTGTAGGTCTTGATCAGCTGAAACGCTTTCGTCGTTCCGTCGCCCCAGGCGATCAACTGATCCTGATACCCGGCATCGCGCGACGGCAGGCCGGATTTGAAATCGGCCCAGTCTTTCCACCGAAAGCCAAAGAGCTGGCCCTGCCGCGCCTCGAAAAAGGCGATCAGGGTCTCGACATCGTCGAGCGAGCGCATCGACACGCCCGCATCGTAGCGGCGGCGCGAATGCGCCCAGGGCGCGTTGCGCTCCTCGAAGCCGTTGGCGAGCGTCACCACCTCGGTGCGCCGCTCGGGCCCGCCAACCGAGCCGAAGCTCAGCGACGGCGGAAACCGGATCTCGTGAAAATTCATCTGCCTGCCCTTTTCAGCTATAGCGCTGGCCGCGCGCAATCGCCCGGCTCACCTGCGCCGCGATCTGGCCTTTCGACCGCCGGAAGCCCTCGGCGTCCGGCGTCGAGATATTCATCGTCACATTGACCGGGCGGCCCGATCCCTCGACCTGCACGCCGAGCTTGCCATTTGCCCCGCGCGCCAGCGGCATGATCGCCTCCGGCCCGGCCTCGCCCATCAGCCCGGTGCCGCCGCGCATCGGAAAGCTGACCGGCCCGGACACAACCCCGCCGCGCGCAAACGGCATCACCCGGCCCTGGCTGAACGCCGCACCATCGGCGTAAGGCAACAGGCCGTTCATCAGCCCGCCAACCGCCTCGGCCAGCAGCCCGCCGGCATGGTCGGTCACCGGAGTGACGGAGGCGTCATAGACCGTGTCGATCATCGCCTGGCGCACCGATTTCAGCGCATCGGTGAGCGACAGGCTGCCAAAGACCAGCCCGTCAATCGCACCCTTCAGCCCGCGCGAAAATCCGCCCGACAGCACGCTCAAATCGGTCGAGATCGCATCAATCGTCGCGCCCATCCGGGCCAACTCGGCGTTGAACGCCGCCGTCATCGTGCTCGCGCCCTGCAAGCTGCCCTCGAGCGCCGCCACCTGGTCGTCAAAGCCGTCGATGCTTTCCAGATCAGCCATCTATCTCACTCCGTTTCTGCCCCGACACCCGGTCGGGAAACGCCTGCGCCAACTCTTCGAGCCGCGCCCGGCCCAGCGGCGACTCGCCGCCATCGCAGCCCAGAAGCACCAGCAACTCGGCCGGGGTCAGCGCCCAGAAGTCAGCCGGTTGCAGCCCCAGCCCGCGCAGCCCGAGCCGCATCAGCCCGGCCCAGTCGAACTTCATGGCGCTGCACCGGGGCTGGCGAAGGCGCGCGCCAGCAATTGGCCGGCCGCCTGCGCCGCCGCCACTGGCCCGCCGTCGATCTCGGCCGACACCAGATCGCCCGCGTCACCGCGCCAGCCGCCGCCGCGTAGCCCCGCCACGATCAGCGCCAGCACGTCGCGCGACGAGAACGCCGCCTGCTCGAAGCGCTCCACCAGCTCGACGAGCGAGCCCGCCTCGAGGCTGTCCTCCAGCTCCGCCAGCGCCCCCAGCGTGAGCTTCAGCACCCGCCGCTCGCCGTCGATGGTCAGCGCCACCTCGCCCGTCCAGGGATTGGCCATGCTCAGAGCGCCGTGAAGCTGAGCGCGCCGGCCGAGGCCATTGACAGCTCGTAGTTGGCCTCGCCGTTATAGGCGCCCGCATAGTCGATCGCGGTGATCATGAACGGCCCTTCGATGATCCCGAAATCGGGCACGATGAGCTGAAAATCCGGCACTTCGCCGTCAAAAAAGATCTGCCGCGCACGCTCGTCGGTGGCGGCGTCCTTGAACACGCCCGATCCCGAAATCGCCGCCGATTTGACCCCGGCGCCGCCCAGCAGCTCGCGCCAGCCGCCCTGGCTTTCGAGGCTGGTCACATCGACGGTTTCGGCGTTGAAGCTGATCCGCGTGGCCCGGAGCCCCGCGATGGTTTCGAAGGAGCCCGTGTTGTCCATGTCGAGCTTGATGAGAAGGTCCTTGCCGTTCTGCGCAGTCATCGCGAAAACTCCGTTTGAAAATAGTTCGTTAGCTGTCCTGCACCCGGGCGCGAAACTTCAGGTCGATCCGCCGCACATCGGCATCCTGAACCCGGCGCGCCCGCGCACGGTGAAAGTTGAGATAGACCAGCGCGCCGCGCGTCAGCGGCAGGGTGGCATCCACCAGCGCATCGGAGACCGCCATCGCCACCGCCTTGGCGGCCGAGAACCCGGCCGCGTCGGTCACCACGCTCACGGTGATCTCGTGCAGCGCGCCGTGCCCGGTCTTGTCGCTGGCCTCGCGCACGTCTTCGGGGCCGAGGCTCACATAGGTGCCGCTCACGATCCCTGGCGGCACCGCGTCGTAGATCGCGGCCCCCACCAGCCCGTTCAGGGTGCTGTCGGCCAGCAGCGCCTGATACACCGCCTGTTGCAGCGCCACCGCCACGCCATAGGTCATTGGCTCACCTCCTCCTGGGCAAAGCATGTGAGGTAGCGCAGTCCGGCATCGGCTTCGGTCACCGCGAGGATGCGGAAGATCCGGCTGCCGGCGCGAAAGCGCTGTTCGGGCACGGGCCGCGACGGCGCGCCTTCGGGCGCGGCACGCAGGGTGATGCGATAGGGGATCGTGGCCACGGTCATGAACTCGGCGGCGCGCTCGCGCCCGGTTCCCGCCTTCACCTCGGCCCAGATCGCGCCACGGCTTTCCCAGGTGGTGACAAAGCCCCCGGCCCCGTCCGGCATCCGCACCGGCGCTTCGAGCACGAGCTTGCGGTTCAGCACCGGCGGTTTCATGCCCCGCCTCCGCCAAACAGCCGCACCGGCCGCCAGCGCGCCAGCAGCATCTGCGCCGATTTCGGCATATCGGCCTCGGTGCCAGACCCCCGGTTCTCGTAGAGATGGGCCGCGAGCAGAAACACCGCCTGCGCCAGATCTGCCGGAACCGCGGCCCAGTCCGGGCCAAACCCCGCCTCGAAGGCGATCACCGCCCGCCCGCCTACCGGGATCACCGGCAACGAAAAACCCGCCGCCACCAGCGCCGGCCGCTGGATGTCCTGATCCAGCCCGTAGCGCGCGCGGTCGATTACCTCTTCACGGTCCAGCCGGTCGACGATGCTGAGCGCCGTGATCGCGCTCACCGGAGCCACCGGCAGCACCTGCCGGGCAAGATCGCGCCAGGCGGTGAGCGTCCAGCGGTAGCTCCGGCTCAGGAGCGCCTTGCCGCAGCGCCCCTCGATGCCGGCGATTGCCGCGCGCAGATAGGCCTCCAGCACCGCATCCTGCACCCCGTCATCGGCAAACCCGGTGCCAAGCCGCAGGTGCTCCTTGAATTGCGCGACCGGAAGCGCCGTGTCCGGCACCGTGGTCTGCTCGGTTAACATCATGGTTCTTCTCCGAAATCCGGGCCCCTCGCCTCGCAAAACGGTGGGCGCGTGCTGCCCGCGTCGCTCGGACGGAGGGGGAGCAGCTAGACAACGCGGGGCAAGACCACACGCGCCCACCATCCACGCCCGCCATCACGCGGGCGCGGATCTCGGCCGGGGCCTTACGACGCCGACAGTTTCATCAGCTTGATCGCGGCAAAGTCGCTCACGTCGCCGCCCACGCGCTTGGTGGCGTAGAACAGCACATGCGGCTTGGCCGAGAACGGATCGCGCAGGATGCGGGTATCGGGGCGTTCGGCCACGGTGTAGCCCTGGGCGAAGTTGCCAAAGGCCAGCGGCGTGGCGTCCGCGCCGATATCGGGCATGTCTTCGGCGATCAGCACCGGGTAGCCCATCAGCCGCGCCGGTTCGCCCGCCGCCAGACCGTCCGACCACAGGAAGCGGCCGTCGAGATCCTTCATCTTGCGCACCGCACCCGCCGTCTTCGAATTCATCACGAAACTCGCCCCGGCGCGGTATTCGGCATCGAGCGCATAGACCAGGTCGATGATCGTGTCGGCGTCGAAATCGCCCGACACCCCGGAGGCGACATAGCCCAGCGCGCCCCAGGCCCAGCTGTCATTGGCCACCACCGGGTGGGTGAGAAAGCCGGTGGGCTTGTCGACGCCATCGCCGTTGATGAAGGCATCCGCCTCGGCCCGCGCGAACTTGTCGGCGATACGCCCGGCAAGCCAGGTCTCGATATCGAAGGCGGCATCGTCGAGCAGGCGCTGGCTCGCCTTGGGCAGCGCCGAAAGCTCGTGCAGCGGGATCGAAATCCGCTCGATGCTGGGCGTCGCGGTCTCGGTCACCGAGGATGTCTCGGTCGCCCAGCCGGTGCCGACCTCGCCATGGTCGACCAGCACGTCATACGAGGTCGCCTCGACGTTAACGACGTTTGCAATCGCCCGAATCGAGGCGGTGGAGGCCAGCACGCTGGCAATCGTCGCCGCGGTTTCGGGGTCGACGAGATAGCCACCATCGGAAGCCACGGCGGTGTTCAGCGCCTTGCCTTCCAGGTGCAGCCCGCGCAACCCGTCATCGTCGCCGCTGCGCAGATAGGCCTCGAAGGCTTTCTGATGCGGCGCGGCGCGATCTGCCTGGGCGGCAAGGGCCGGGCGCGCGGTGGTGAGGGATTTCCGATCCAGCATGGTCAGTCGCTCTTCCTGTTTGTTGATCCTGGTTTGAATGTCGTCGTGAAACATCTTGATATCGCTTATGAAACCGGCCATGGCGGTCTTCACCTCCGTGGTCGGCGACAGCTCGGGCCCGGCCTCGGTCCGGCCGTGAGCCTTGCACTCGTTCTTGCTCATGGAATGTCCTCTAGAGGGGTCGGATCGCTGGCTCAGGTTCCCATGGCCAGCATGTGGCGCGCGTCGTTGAAAACGCCCGCCAGCTCACGCAGGGCCGCGGCCTCGGGGCTCTCGCCCTTCGCGCCCACCCGCGCACTGGGCAGCATCGGAAAGGTGACAAGCGACACCTCCCAGAGCTCCAGCTCGGTCAAGAGCCGCCGGCCCTTGTCGTCCTTGGTGGCCTTGACGGTGCGGTAGCCGATCGACAGCCCGTCAATCGCCCCCGCCGCGATCAATGCCGCCGCCTCGCGCCCCTTCTCCACGTCCGAGAGAATCCGGCCCTTCACGAAAAGCCCGCGCGCGTCTTCGCGCACCTCGTCCCAGACGCCGATGGGCTGGGCCGGGTCATGCTGCCACAGCATCTTCACCTGCCCGCCACCCGCCGCCAGCGCCGCCAGCGACCCGGCATAGGCGCCCTTGGCGACGATATCGCCGCCCCGGTCGAGCTCGCCGAAATAGCTCGCATAGCCCTCGACCTTCAGCCCGTCCGCCACAGCTTGCGTCGCGCCCAGCGCCACGAACTTGTGCTCAAGCCCCATCTCGTTGAAATCGCTCATCTCTTATCCTTGCCTGAAGGTCTCATGGTCGGAACGCGCGCCTGGCCGTTGGCCCCGTGGCTCACATGCCGCCCAGTTTCGGCAGCCCCAGAAGGGCGCGCTTCTCGTCTTCCGTGAGGAACTCTGCCGCAGCCACCCGCGCCCATTGCTGATCGCGTTCCGCCGCCAGCGCCGGGACCTGGTCAAGATCGGGCTTCAGCATCACCGCCTCGCCTGCGAAGCCCGATAGCCAATGGCCCACGGCGGCGCTCACCTTGCTCACAAGCGGCAACACCGTGAGCCGGTAGAAGGCGCGGTTGGCCTCCTGGTAGTTGGCGTAAGTCATGTCGCCGGGGATTCCGAGCAGCATCGGCGGCACCCCGAACGCGGTGGCGATCTCGCGCGCCGCCGCTTCCTTGGTCTTCTGGAATTCCATGTCCGACGGGCTGAACCCCATCGGCTTCCAGTCGAGCCCGCCTTCCAGCAGCATTGGCCGCCCGGCATTGCGCGCGCCAACGTGGTAGGCCTCCATCTCGGCCAGCAGCCGGTCATACTGGTCCGGGCTCAACGTGCCTTCGCCATCCGCACCCTTGTAGACGATGGCGCCCGAAGGCCGCGCCGCATTGTCGAGCAGAGCCTTCGACCAGGCCGAGGCGGCATTGTGCACATCGATCGCAGCGGCGGCGGCTTGCAGCGGCGACAACCCGTAATGGTCATCCTGCGGGTGAAAACTGCGGATATGGCAGATCGGCGAAACCCCCTCGCCCACCTGAAAGCGGTGTTTCTTCGCCCCCACGGTGTAGTCATAGGCCACCGGCCAGCCATCGGCGCCCGGCACCAGGCTGATCCGGTCCGAGCGCAGCACATGCAGCTCCACCGGCACGCCCGCAGCAGCGCCCACGGCCTCGACATAGCCATTCCCCGAGAGCAGAACCTGGCCATAAAGCGCCTCGAACAGCTCGGCCCGTCCCTGTGCCGGGTTCGGCCGGGCGATCAGGTCCAGAACCGGGTGGCTGTCGAACCGCGTGGTCGCGTCCTGCAACACCACCGGCAGGGCGGCGGCGGCCTCGGCGATGAGCTTCACCGCCCGAAAGCCCACCGGGTTGCCCGAAAATCCGGCGCGGGTCAGGCTCACCGTGTCGCGCGGGCTCCACGCCACCCGGCCGGAGCCGGAATAGGCGATCACCGGGCCGGTGGCCGAAGCCTTCGCTTCCGGTGCCACCGCCGCCCTACGCGTCAGAAAATCGAACATCGCCATGCCGTCTCGCTCCTCGTCTCTTGCCTGTCGGGGCCGGGCAACCGGCACACCCCGCCCGTCCGCCCGGGAGCCGTGCCCGAACGCCGGATGTGTTCCTCTGTCTCGGTCTCGTTGCACCCGTCCCGGCCTGACTGCCGGGTCTGATGTCGCGATGGGGGCACTTTCCCACCGGGGGTTAAAAAAGCCTTTAACCCAGCGCGCGCAGCTGCGGGCGGCGATGGTCGCGCCCCGGCACGATCAGCACCTCGTGAATCGCCCAGACCAGCGCATCCACCCGGTCGGGGCTTTTCGACCCGGCGTAGCCCTGCGCCGTCATCCCGCACATCTGGTCTTCGAGCGCGCCCAGGCCCCGCAGGTGCTTTACCCGGCCTTGCTCGTAGAGCGCCGCCACCGGCTCCGCCCGGGCCACCTTGCCGCGCGTCGCCCGCACCGCGCGGAACGGCACCAGCGGGTCGATCTGGCGGATCACCTCTTCCACCAGGTCGCCGCCCTGGTTCACCTCCGCCACCAACCGCTCGGCGCCGTGCCGCGCCATTGCGTCCAGCGCCGCCTCGGCCCAGATCGTCGGGCGTGCGGCCGCAAGGCTCGCATCCTCCAGCACGACCGCAACCCAATCGCGCGGCGCCCCTCTGGCGACCACGCCCACCACAACGATCCCGGCCTCGTCCGAGCCCTTGTGCCCGGTCACCGGCGGGTCGACCGCCACCACCACCCGGTCAAACTCCGGCGCCGCGTCCAGCCGGGCCGCCTCCAGCCCCGCCAGTGTCCAGAGCGCGCCTTCGGCCTCGTCGATCAGCAACCCCTCCAGCTCCTGCCGCCCCAGCCGGGTGCCGGCATAGCGCGCACGCACCTCTTCGAGGAAGCTCCGGGCAAGGTTCGCCCGGTTCGCCTCTGTCGGCGCATGGGTCATCACCGTCGAGGGATTGGCGAGAATCGCTTTCAGAATCTCCACATTGCGCGGCGTGGTGGTGATCACCTGCTGCGGGTGATCGCCGAGCCGCAGGCCGAACTGGAGCATGTCCCACGCCTCCCGCGCCTTCTTCCACTTCGCCAGCTCGTCGACCCAGGCGGCATCGAATTGCGGCCCCCGCAGCGCCTCCGGCTCATGCGCCGAAAACACCTGTGCCACCGCCCCGTTCGGCCAGACCAGCCGGCGCCGTGTCGCTTCCCAGACCGGGCGGCGGTCGGGCGGCGAACAGCCGAGAATCCCGCTGTCGCCAAACACCATCACGTCACGCGCCTGATCCATGGTCTCGCCGATCAGCGCCACCCGCGCCGCCCGGCCCGGATCGCGCGGGCGCGCGCCTTCCACCTGCGCGCGCACCCATTCGGCCCCGGCGCGGGTCTTGCCCGCGCCGCGCCCGCCCATGATCACCCATGACCGCCAGTCACCCTCGGGCGCGACCTGGTGCTCCAGCGCCCAGAACTCCCAGAGCCACGGCAGCGCCAGCAGCGCCTCATCGCTCAGGCTCGCCAGAAACGCCGCCTGCTCCGCTTCGCTGCCGGAGGCGATCAAGTCTGCGCCCGATCTCAGCGCGTGCCGCCTCGAGGTCGAACCCCGGTCCACTGTTGCTGTCGCCGATTTTGCCGTCGAGTTTGTCAATGCGCTGCCTTTCATCAAAAACGGTCTGGATCGCCTTGCGCACATCCGTCGCGGCCGTTCTGGCCCTGACCTGCGCGCCATCCTGCCTGGCTTCGAGTTCCCCGATCACCTCGTCGAGCACCGTCAAGACCCGCGCGAGCTGCCTCTCCGCCAGGCCCAGCATCTCGCCGGGACCGGTATCCTGTTGCTTTGGGCTTTTTGTTTTCATTGTTGTTGCCTCTCGTCTTTGCCCTCCCCCGAGCCGACACGAAAAAACGGCCGCGGCGGGGATGCCGGGCCGTGAATTCAGATCGTCTAGCTTGGTCAGCTTTCTACCAAAGGGCGTTCTGTTGGTCAAATCCACCCGCCCTGATTGTGCTCTCAGGATTTACACTTTTTCAATCCAGTCCGTCACAGCCGCGCCGCCCCGGAACCCCCTGCGCAACCGCGAATTCTCCTGAGTTTCCCATATGTTCGCAGCCCTTCCCCAACCGCATCGGACGGAACCCGCCCAGCACCCCCCAAGGCCCCGCTTGCTCTTTCCTTGTCGCCATTCCTGCGATAGGTTCCAAAACGTGTCCCGGGGGGCCGGGGCGCGGGGGACGTGGACGAATGTTGACATATGAAACCGAATTTCGCGCTCGACCTCAGCCATGAGGGCATCAATCTCCTGCACCGCTCGAAGGGCGGGTGGACGCTCGTGGGCTCCGTCGCCCTCGATGACCCCGACATGCCGGCACATCTCGAAGAGTTGCGCCGCTCGGCGGCGATGCTGGAAAGCGGCGGCTTCACCACCAAGCTGATCATCCCCGACAGCCAGATTCTCTACACCACCGTCGCCGCCCCCGGCCCCGACGATATTTCGCGCGAAGTCCAGATTCGCGCTGCCCTCGATGGCCTCACCCCCTACCCGGTCGGCGAGCTTACCTTCGACTGGCGTGCCCAGGGCAACGAAGCCCGCGTGGCCGTTCTGGCGCGCGAAACCATGGACGAGGCCGAGGGCTTTGCCGCCGATTACCGGTTCAATCCGGTCAGCTTCGTCGCCCGTCCCAAACGCGGCGAGTTCTCCGGCGAGCCCTTCTTCGGCAAAACGAAGGCTGCATCGCGCCTGCTCTCGCCGGGTGAGCGAATCGAGCCCGACGCAAGCCCGGTTCCGGTGAACCCGAAGGCCAAGGAACTGCCCGCCGAAGCCCGGATCGACCTTCCGCCGGTGCCGGACGACTCCGGCGAAGACGAGCCGCCGGTCCTGTCGGACCCGGCCCCCGATACCCCCGAGACCGACGATCCCTTTGCCGAGCTCGATACGCTCGCGGCCAGGATCTCGGAGGGCTCTGACCCGGCCAAACCTGCCAGCCCGCCCGCGACCAAACCGCGCCGCAAAAAAAGCCGTGGCGATGCCGGTCAGCCTGTCGCCGCCCCGACGCTCGCCCCCTTCCCGCCGACGCTCGACGAAGACAGCGATACGCCCCGGCCCTTCCTGCCGCAGCCAGAGGCCAGGTCGAAGCCGGTCAAGCCCGCCCGTGCCGAACCCGTTCGGCCAACGACCACCTCGGACGAGCAGGACGACTCCGACCACTCGTCGGCGCCATCGAGCGCCGCGCCCGAACCGGCCCCTGCCGAGCCGGCGCCGGCCCCGACGCCGCCGGTGTCCTTCGCGAGCAGACGCGCCCCGCCAGCCGCGCCCAAGAGCAGCGACGCCCCCGGCCAGACCACCGAGACGATGCCCAAGAGCGGTGACGCTGACGCTGAACCGGCACAGGACGGCGCCACTGCCGCCGCGCCCAAAGCCTATCCCGCCCCGCTGCGTGATCCCGGCTTACCGCCGCTCGCCCATGACCGCATCCGATCCGACATGGCCGCCGCGCTGTCAAAACCGCTACCCAGCCCCGACAAGCAGCGTGAACCCGAAAAGTCCGGGCCCGGCCTGCTGTCCCGGCTGACCGGACGCGCCGCTGCCGTCGCCGAGCGCAGCAGCACCGCCCGGCGCGACCGTGCCACCGCACGCACAAAGGCGGCTGAAGCCAAGGCCGCTGCCGCCGCCACCAAATCCGGCACCGCCGCGAAAGCTGAGCCACAGCAGCCCGCTTCGACCGCCAAGACCAAGCCTGAAGCTCCTTCCCGCAAGGGGTTTCTCGGTTTTGGCCACGGTCCCGCCTCTGACGATCTCCGCCGCTCGCGCGAGGCTGAGGCACTCACCGTCTTTGGTGCCCGCCGGTCGCAATCCACATCATCCCGGCCAAAATATCTCGGCCTGATCCTGACCCTCGTGCTGCTGCTGGTGATGGCCGCCGTCGCGCTTTGGTCGAGTTTCCTCGTCGATGACGGCGAGGTCAGCCTGTTCAATCCCAGCCCCGAAATCGCCACCGGCGGCGCCGACACCGCGCCGGAAGCCGCGCCGCAAACCGGGGCCGCGTCGGAGGACGACTCCAGCCCGAGCAGCGCCGAAGTGCTCTCGCCCGAGGCCGCCGAAGCCCGCTATGCCGCCACCGGCATCTGGCAACGCGCGCCCGACGTGCCGGGCGTCCCGGAAACGACCCATCTCGACGGGCTCGACCTTGCCGACCTGGCGCCCGGCATTGCCAGCCGCGAGGCCGCGCCCCTGCCCGACGAAAGCTCCGGCGGGCTGCGCGAAGCGGCACTGGCCGATCCGGTGCCGCCGCCGCCGCCCGGCACCACCTTCGACCTCGATGCAAACGGCCTTGTCGTCGCCACGCCGGAGGGCGCACTCAGCCCCACAGGCATCCTCGTCTACAGCGGTCGCCCGGCAGCCGTTCCGCCCGCTCCCCCGGCAGGGATCTTCCCGTCGGCACCAGAGGCCGCGCCCGACGATGCCGCCGCCGAAGGTGCAGCCCTCGCCGCCCCGGTGACAGAAGACATCGTCGCCGACGCCACCGAGGCCGTCGCCGCGCCAGAGATCCCCGGTATCCGCCCGCCAACCCGTCCCGCCGATCTCGTGCCGGCGGCCGCGCCTGCTCCCGCCGAGCCCGAAGACAACGCCGCGCTGGTGGCCGAGGCCGCACCCGCCGCCGACACTGCCGCGATCGACGCCGCCATCGAAGACGTGATCCAGGCCGCATTGGTGAACCCCACCGAGCTTGCCGTTGCCGCCTCTACCGTGCCCAGCCGCCGCCCGTCCAACTTCGCCACGATCGTTGATTCCGCCCGCGCCAGCGCCTCCGATGGCTCCACCGTCGTCGCCGCCGTCGCCTCCGAGACCGTCGCCCCAGCGATCCCCACCAGCGCCAGCGTCGCCACCCGCGCGACCACCGAAAACGCGCTGAACCTGCGCGATATCAACCTGATCGGCATCTATGGCAGCTCCAACGCCCGCCGCGCCCTCGTCAGGCTCAAGACCGGCCGCTACGTCAAGGTCGAGGTTGGCGACCGACTCGATGGCGGCCAGGTCACCTCGATCAGCGCATCACGCCTGACCTACCAGAAAGGCAGCCGCAGCTACGCGCTCGACGTGCTGCCGCTGGGCTGAATTTCTTCTCCGAACCGCGCTGTGGTTAACCGCGTCGTAAGGCTCTTGGCGTAGCACGGGGGCGATCGCGGGTTACCCTCTGCCCGCACCAATCGTGCGGAGCGCACCTGTGAGCTACATTGAAAAACGCGATGAACTTCGGCCTGCCAGCGGCGAAGCCGTTTTTGGGCTCGACGAGGTGTTCTTCTCGCGCACCGATCCGCGCGGCGTGATCGAGGCGGGCAATTACGTGTTTCGACGGGTTGCCGATCACGACTGGTCCAGCCTGCTCGGCGCCCCGCACAAGATCATCCGCCACCCCGACATGCCGCGCGGCGTATTCTGGTTGTTCTGGAAGGCGATCCAGAGCGGCACACCCATTGGCGCCTATGTCAAGAATCGCGCGCGTGACGGGCTGCACTATTGGGTCTTCGCAGTCGTCGCCCCGATCGAGAGCGGCTATCTGTCGGCCCGGATCAAACCGTCCAGCGCGCTGCACGGCCAGATCGTGCAGGAATACGCCGCCTTGCGCGCGATCGAGCGCGACCAAAAGATCTCACCGGAAGACAGCGCCCAACGCCTGCTTGACCGGCTCGCCACTCTGGGATTCCCTGATTATGATCGCTTCGCCGCCCACGCCCTGAGCGAAGAACTGCTGGCGCGCGATCGCGGGCTGTCGCTGCCAGACGATCCGCGAATGTCGCGCCTGCGCCGGATGATCGACGCCGCCCACGTTCTGCAAACCGAAACCGCCGCGCTGGTGGGCGAATTTCACGCCATGCGCACCATTCCGCACAACATGCAGGTGATCGCCTCGCGGCTCGAGCCCACCGGTGGCCCGGTCTCCACCCTGTCAAAGAACTACGGCAACATCTCGCGCGAAATGTCGGACTGGTTCGCGCAAAACGTCGTCGGCACAGGGTCGACCTTCGCCACCATCCACGGCACCGTCGATCACTCGATCTTTCTCGAGGGCATGGCCCGAATCCTGTCGGAATGCGATACCCAGCTCCAGCGCGAACGGCGCGCCCTCGGCAACCTCGATATCGACCATGAACGCCGCCTGCTGTCGCGGCAGGCCGGGAGCTACCGAAGCATGTCGCGCGCCGGGCTCGACAAGGTCCGCGCCGAGGCCGACCGCATCGCGCGCGCCTGCGAAGTGATGCAGCGCCATGTTCTTGGCCTCTCCTCCACCCGTGTCCTGTGCAAGATCGAGAGCGGGCGCACCGCCCGTGCGGGCGACGCCCTGTCGGGGATCATCGACCAGCTTGGCGACTTTCAGGAACGCATCACCGCCCGGCTCGAAAAGATCGAAGCCGAAAGCCGGAAGGTGCTCATGCTCGCCGGCTGACGCTCAGCGGCACCCTTGCCAAACCCCGGCCGGGTTGCAATACCGCCTCTATGGATGCCTTCCTGCTCGACGCCACGATCTACCTCGCAACTGCCGTGATCGCGGTGCCGATCGCGACCCGGCTCGGGCTCGGCTCGGTTCTGGGCTACCTGCTCGCCGGTCTGTTCATCGGCCCGATCACCGGCCTCACCGGCTCCGAAACCACCGACCTGCGGCATTTTGCCGAATTCGGCGTGGTGATGATGCTGTTTCTCATCGGCCTCGAACTCGAGCCCCGCACCCTGTGGGCGATGCGCCACCGCCTGATGGGCCTTGGCGGGCTGCAAGTCCTGCTCACCACCGGGGCGATCTTCGCCGCCGTGCTTGCCCTTGGCCAGCCCTGGCCCACCGCCCTCGCCGTCGGCATGGCGCTGGCGCTGTCCTCCACCGCCATCGTGCTGCAAACGCTGACCGAGAAGGGTCTGATCCAGACCGCCGGAGGGCGATCGAGCTTTTCGGTCCTGCTCACTCAGGATATCGCCGTCATCCCGATGCTCGTGATCCTGCCGCTGCTGGCGCTCACCCCGCCCGAGACGACCACCGCGATCAAGGAAAGCGGCGGCGCCGAAACGCTGAGCCTGGTCGACGGGCTGCCAGGCTGGGGGGTGACCCTCGTCACCCTCGCCGCAATCGGCGCCGTCATCATCGGCGGGCGTTACCTCATCCGACCGCTGTTTCTCTATATCGACGGTGCCCGCCTGCGCGAGATGTATACCGCCTTCGCGCTGCTGATCGTCGTTGGCATCGCCCTGTTGATGACGCTCGTTGGCCTGTCCCCGGCGCTCGGCACCTTTCTGGCCGGGGTGCTGCTGGCCAGCAGCGAATTCCGTCACGAGCTCGAAACCGACATCCAGCCCTTCAAGGGCCTGTTGCTCGGGCTGTTCTTCATCACCGTCGGCGCCGGAATCGACCTTGCGGGCTTTCTCGCCGATCCCCTGCGCCTGCTCGCGCTCACCCTCACCCTCATGCTCGGCAAGGCCGCCATTCTCGCCCTGCTCGGCCGTGCTTTCGGGTTGCGACGACGCGACCACTGGCTGTTCACGCTCGGCCTCGCCCAGGCCGGCGAATTTGGCTTCGTGCTGGTCTCGTTCGGGCTGCAACTCGGCGTGCTCACCGACCAGATCGGCGCCGATCTGCTGACGATCATCGCCCTGACGATGCTGCTCACGCCGCTCGCCTTCATCACCCACGATCTCCTGCTGCGCTTCCGGCAGGAACGCGCGGAAAGCCCCGAAAGCGACGAGATCGACGAACAGCACCGGGTGATCATCGTCGGCTCCGGCCGCTTCGGGCAGGTCGTCAACCGGCTGGTTCGCTCCGCCGGGTTCGAAACCATCCTGCTCGACCATGACCTCAAGCGCGTCCAGTTCATGCGCCGCCTCGGGGTCAAGACCTTCCTCGGCGACACCACCCGCCCCGATCTTCTGCGCGCGGCCGGTTTGGCCACCGCCAAGGTGCTGGTGATCGCGATCAACAATCCCGAAGGCGCGGTCAAGATCGTGCGCCACGCCAAGCGGGTCAACCCGGATGTGATCATCATCGTGCGCGCCCGCGACCGCGCCCATACCTACGAGCTGCTGCAGGCCGGGGCCGACCACGTGGTGCGCGAGCTGTTCGACAGTTCGCTGCGGGCCGGGCGCTATGTGCTGGAGAATGTCGGGCTCTCAGAATACGAAGCGGCACAGGCCGAAAAGATTTTCTACCAGCATGACCGGCACACCATCCGCGAGTTGCGCGAATTGTGGAAACCGGGCGTGCCGACATCCGAAAACCAGGCCTATCTTGATCGCGCCGTCGAGCTCGAGCACGATATCCAGTCGGCCCTGCTCACCCAGATGATGTCGGACGAGGCACTGGCCCGCGAAAAGGCGGCGCGCGACGCCGAGGGCGATACCTAGCCGCCCGACACGCCCGCCTCGGCAAAGGTCGCCATGCCGGAATGGCACGCGACGGCGCCCTTGAGCACCGCAATCGCCAGCGCCGCACCGCTACCCTCGCCCAGACGCATCCCGAGCGACAGCAGCGGCGCCTTGCCCAGCGCCTGCAGCACCCGCCTGTGCCCCGGCTCGGCCGAGACGTGCCCGGCCACGGCATGATCCAGCGCACCGGGCACCGCGCGCTCCAGCGCCGCCGCCGCCGCCGTGCAGATAAACCCATCGAGGATCACCGGAATGCGCTCGGCCCGCGCCCGCGCAATCGCGCCCGCCATCGCCGCCAGTTCGCGCCCGCCCAGGCAGCCCAGCGCCGCCAGCGCGTCCGTCGCCGCGCCGGGATTGGCGGCCAGCCCCTCGGTCACCACCTGCGCCTTCAACGCCAGCCCGTGATCGTCCACACCGGTGCCACGACCAACCCAATCGGCGGGCGCGCCGCCAAACAGCGCATGGGCGAGCGCGGCCGCAGAGGTGGTGTTGCCAATGCCCATCTCGCCGGTCACCAGCAGATCGGCGGCCGGACTCACCGCCAGCCACCCCGCCGAAAGCGCCGCCACCAGCTCCGACTCGCTCATCGCCGGGCCGGTGGTAAAATCCGCAGTCGGTCGCGCCAGATCCAGCGCCACCACGTCGATCTTGGCCCCAAACGCCGTGGCAAGCTGGTTGATGGCGGCCCCTCCGGCCTCGAAATTGGCCACCATCTGCGCCGTCACCTCGGCCGGAAAGGCCGAGACCCCGCGCGCCGTCACCCCGTGATTGCCGGCAAACACGATGATTTGCGGCGCCGACAGCAACGGCTGCGCCACGCCGCGCCACCCGGCATACCAGATCGCCAGATCCTCAAGCCGCCCCAGCGCCCCCGGCGGCTTGGTCAGGTGCCCATTGCGCGCCACGGCCGCGGCCTGCGCGCTTTCATCCGGCCCCGGCATCGCGGCCAGAACCGCGCGGAATTCGTCGAGCGTCGAGAACGGGGGCCGGATCATGGCGTCTCTCCTGTTGATCTGCCTGCCCGCCCCCATTACCGAATGGAACCGAGCGGCAAAACCGGAAAGCGCCATGCCAGAGCCAAAACCCGACCTCATCCAGCCCGGCGACATCACTGAAGCCCTCGCGCTGCTCACCCGGCTGCCGATCCGCCCCGGGCCGCCTCGGGCTGCACGCAGCGCCTGGGCCTGGCCGGTCGCGGGCGTTGCCGTGGCGCTGATCGCCGGTGGCATTGGCTGGATCGCCCTCGCCCTTGGCCTGACAGCGCCGCTTGCCGCCGGCCTGATCCTCACCGCCCAGATCGCCGCCACCGGGGCGCTGCATGAAGACGGGCTGGCCGACAGCACCGACGGGCTCTGGGGCGGGCACGATCCGGCCCGTCGCCTCGAAATCATGAAAGACAGCCATATCGGCTCTTACGGCGTGATCGCGCTTGGCCTGTCGCTGATCCTGCGCTGGTCGGCGCTCACCGCGCTCATCGGTGCGGGCTGGCTCTTTGCCCCGCTGATCGCCGCCGCCGCACTTTCGCGCGCGCCAATGGCCGTGCTCGCTTCAGCCCTGCCCAATGCCCGTGGCGCCGGGCTCTCGGCGCATGTCGGGGCACCGTCGGCGCAAACCGCAAGCCTCGCCGTCACCATCGCCATCGCCCTGGCCCTGCTATCGGTGGGGTGGACAATGCTGGCCGCGCTGTTCTGGGTCGCGCTCACGGGCATCGCCGTGGCCGCCATCGCTAAAGCCAGGATCGCCGGCCAGACCGGCGACATTCTCGGCGCGAGCCAACAGACCGCCGAGATTGCCGCCCTCGCCGCGCTAAGTGCCAGCCTCGCCTGAGCGCAAACGAAAACCGCCGCCCCGAACGGGACGGCGGCTTCAATCGGTCTCGAGTCAGATCAGGCGGCGCGCGAGGTCAGCACGTCATCGACCTTTTTCTGCGCCGCGATCTCGTCGCCACCGGCAACGGCGGCCACTTCACGGGTCAGCCGTTCCAGCGCCGCTTCGTAAAGCTGGCGCTCGGAATAGCTCTGCTCGCGCTGATCGTCGCTGCGGTGCAGATCGCGCACCACCTCGGCAATCGAGATCAGGTCACCGGAATTGATCTTCTGCTCGTATTCCTGAGCGCGGCGCGACCACATCGCACGTTTCACCCGCGCCTTGCCCTTGAGCGTATCCATCGCTTTCGAAACGACATCCGGGCTCGACAGCCCGCGCATACCCACCTCGGTGGCCTTGTTGGTCGGCACCCGCAGCGTCATCTTGTCTTTCTCGAACGAGATAACGAAAAGCTCAAGCGAAAGACCCGCGATTTCCTGCTCTTCGATCGAGATGATCCTGCCCACGCCATGGGCGGGGTAGACCACGAATTCATTCGGGCGGAAATCCAGCTTCTTGGCCTTGCTCATATGTTCATTTTTCCTTTTCAATCCGGAAGGACACGAGCGTCACATTGAGCCGACGGCGGGCACTGCCTGCCGATCGCGAAGTCTCATAGTCCGATGCAGTTACACGCCAAACGGCGCAGCCCCACCAAAGCGCCCAAGCCTCCGGTTCCATACCAGAACTGGAATATAACATAGAATCACTCGAGAATCAAAAAGCTGCTGCGGCGCGGCAAGAAGGCGCGCGCGCGATCAGCCATTTTCAGCCCGCCAAACCCGTCGAAGTTCAGCCGCCCGGCTTCTCGGAGAAGTATTTCTCCAGCTTGCCCTCTTCGCCGTCGCGCTCTTCCGCTTCCGGCAATTGGTCCTTCTTCGACACGATCACCGGCCACATCTCGGCATACTTGCGGTTGAACTCGACCCACTTGGCCGCTTCCGGCTCGGTGTCGGGCCGAATCGCGTCTGCCGGGCATTCCGGTTCGCAAACCCCGCAGTCGATGCACTCATCGGGATGGATCACCAGCATGTTCTCGCCCTCGTAGAAGCAATCTACCGGACAGACTTCCACGCAGTCGGTGTATTTGCAGGCGATACACTTGTCGTTGACGATATAGGTCATGGGATACCCCGAAAGCCGTTGACTGGCGCCTAGCTAACCGGCTTGCCCGGATCATTCAAGCTGCGAGGGATCAAAAAGCCGGGCCTTGCGACGATCTTTCCCGCTTGGCCGCCCGCCGCCATCAAAGCGCGGGTTTGCCGGGGTCGGATCGGGAGCTGGCGAGAGGTCTTCGTAGAGCGCCTGCGCCTCGGGTGCCGGGCCGCGCCGCTCGCTCAGCGCCAGCAGTTTCACCACCCGCACACGGCGGGCCTGCGCAAAGGTCAGCACATCCCCCGGCCCGACCGATTGCGCCGGTTTGTGCACCTTGGTGCCATTCACCCGCAGGTGGCCCGCCGAGATCAGCTTGGACGCCAGCCCGCGGGTCTTGAAGAACCGCGCATGCCACAGCCATTTGTCGGCACGCATCGTGGCGCGCGGCGCCGACGGATCTGGCAGGCCGTCCTGCACCTACGACTTGTCCTTCAACCCCATGAGCGCCGCGGCGAAGGGATTGTCGGGATCAATCGGCTTGTCCTTGCGCGGCGGGCGCGCCTCGAAATTCTGCGCCTTGCCGCCACCGCCTTTCGGCCCACCCTTGGGCCGACGCGGTTTGCCACCCTTGCCCACGGCACCACCGCCGCCGCCACCGGCGCGCGGTTTGCCGCCCTTGGCCGCAGCGCCCTGGCGCTTGGCATTGCCCCCCCAGACAAAAGTGAAAAACACCTCGGGCGCGTCGGCGGGGGGCACGTTGGTTTCCGCCTCGCTGATCCCGTGCACGCCGGGATGCGGCTCGGTCTCGTCGTCGTCATCGACGTCAGGCTGGGCCTCGACCGATGAAAACCCAGAGCCTTCAAGATGATCGATATGCAGGTGTTTGGAATGCCCGGCGCCATCGGCCTCGGGGAAGGCTTCAACCTCGCTGACCCCGTGCTCGCCCGGATGCGGCTCGGGCGGACGATCGGCCCAAGGCTGCGCCTCCGCTTCCGAATAGCCGGTCGAGCCGGAATCGTGGTCGGCGCTGCGGGTTTTCGGCCGTTCGCCCCGGTCGGCCTTGTAGCCCAGCCCTTGCATCAGGTCGGCGAATTGCTCCAGCGTCATGCCGGTGATCGACAGCATGTCGGGATTGGCCTCGAAGCCGCCCCGGCTGTCCTGCGCGCGCAACTGGTCGGCCAGCCGCTCCAGCATGTCGATGCGGATCGCCCGCGCCCCTGCCGGGCGATAGCCCGACAGCGCGTAGATTTCGGGGTCGATCCCCTCGATCACCGGGATCGTCACCAACCCCGGCGGCGGGGCTTCGGCGAATTCCGACGCACCGCTGTTCAGCCCCCAGAGCACCAGCCGCAGCCGCGTTGGCGCGGGCTTGAGCATGGCAGGCAGGAAGATGGTGAACTGGCCAAAGCGCACACCGTGCTTGCGCAACAGCCCGCGCGCATCCTGATCCAGCGCCTTCACATCCTGCGCCACCCGGTCGCGCGGGATGATCCCCATCGCCTCGATCAGCCGAAAACCAAAGCCGCGTGCAAGCCCGGTCAGGGTCTCGTCCTTCTGGATCGTCATCAGCGGCTCAAACAGCGCCGCCACCTTGCGGTCAACGAAATGCTGCAACCGGCGCGCAACCTTCTCGGCCACATCCGGCCCGGCTTCTTCATCCACAAATGCCTCGACGCGCGGCTTGAGCGGGTCGTCGCCGCGCACCAGCTTGCCTACCGCGTGGGAGCCCCACATCAGCCCGCCCTGCTCGGTGAAATCGAGCTCGGTATCGGGCGCGTTATAGAAGCGATCGGCGCGCAGCGAAAACTCCGGCGCCAGTGCGCTCACCGCCGCGGCGCGCAGGGTCTTGGCTTCCTCCGGGCTTGCCGTCGCATCCTGCCGGAAGCGGAACCCCTCAAGACGGCCCAGCACTTCGCCTTCTACCGTCACTTCGCCCTTGTCGTTCACCTCGGCCACAAGGCTCTCCTTCTGCTTCAACCGGCGGAGCAAGACGCTCGTCCGCCGATCAACAAATCTCTGCGTCAGCGCGGTGTGGAGCGCATCCGACAGCCGATCTTCTACCGCACGTGTCTCGCCGCGCCAATGGTCAACATCGGCCAACCAGCCATTCCTTTGCGCGACATAGGTCCAGGTCCGGATATAGGCCAGACGTTTCGACAATGTGTCGATGTCGCCGCCGGGCCGGTCGATCCGCGCCACCTGGGCCGCAAACCAGTCTTCGCGCACCTGCCCGTATTCGTGCAGATCGCTGTAGATCCGCGCCAGCAGGCTGGCGTGCTCGGCATGGCTGATGCCGCGAAAATCGGGCACCCGGCACACATCCCAGAGCAGCCGGACAGACGGCCCGTCCGATGCCCGCGCATGGATCACACCATCCTCGGCCAGCGATTTCAGCGCCATCAGGTCGTCCGCCTCGCGGGCCTTGACCAGCCAGTCGTCGTCGGTGCCGCGCTCAAGCGAGGCGATCAGCGCATCGACAGTGCCGAAGCTCAGATCGCTGTTGCGCCAGTTGAGCTTCCTGAGCGGGGTGAAGCGATGCTCCTCGATGGCCTCGACCACTTCGGGCTCCAGCGTCGGCGCTTCGCCGGTCACCCCGAAGGTGCCGTCGCTGCGGTAGCGCCCGGCCCGACCGGCGATCTGCGCCATCTCGTTCGGCGCCAGCCGCCGCATCCGCCGCCCGTCGAACTTGCTGAGCGCCGAAAACGCGACGTGGTTCACATCGAGGTTCAGCCCCATGCCGATGGCATCGGTGGCGACGAGATAGTCGACATCGCCGTTTTGATACATCGCCACCTGGGCATTGCGGGTACGCGGGCTGAGCGCCCCCATCACCACCGCCACACCGCCCTTCTGGCGCCGCATCAATTCCGCAATCGCATACAGATTTTCAACTGAAAACCCCACGATTGCACTTCTGGGCGGCATCCGGCTTGTCTTTTTCGAACCTGCATAGGTCAGTGCACTGAACCTGTCGCGCTTCAGAAACGTCGCCTTCGGCACCAGCGCCGCAATTGCGCCGCGCATGGTTTCGGCGCCCAGAAACAGCGTCTCATGCCGCCCCCGCGCGCTCAGCAACCGCTCGGTGAAGACGTGGCCGCGCTCCGGATCGGCGCAAAGCTGGATCTCGTCAATCGCCAGAAAATCGGTGCCCAGCCCCTCCGGCATCGCCTCGACGGTGCACACCCAGTATCGCACCCGGTCGGGCACGATCCGCTCTTCGCCGGTCACCAGCGCCACCACCGAAGGGCCCCGCACGGCAACGATCCGGTCATAGACCTCGCGCGCCAACAGCCGCAGCGGCAGGCCGATCACACCGCTGCGATAGCCAAGCATCCGCTCTATGGCATAGTGGGTCTTGCCCGTGTTCGTGGGGCCCAGAACCGCGGTGATCCGCGACATGCCCGCCTCCTGCCCGGCTTCAGATCGTCTCGCCCTGAATGTCCGCTTCGAGGCGTTCTATCGCCTCTCTTAGATCGGGACGGTGCGGATGTATAGCAAGTGCGGCGCGATAGGCGCGGATCGCGCCCTCGCTGTCGCCGGTCTCTTCAAGGATCAGTCCAAGCCCGCTCAGGGCCCCGAAATGGCGCGGCTCCAGCGTCAACACCCGCCCGATATCGGCAAGCGCCGGGCCGATCAGCCCCGCCTGGTAATAGGCCGTGGCCCGCACGTTGAACCCTTCGGCGAATTCCGGCGCATTCTCGACCAGCGCCGTCAGGTGCTCGATCGCCGCCGCCGGATCGTCGGCCGAAAGCGCCTCGCGCCCGCGTTCCAACAAGTAATCCATCGCGTCCGACCCAGAGCGCGACCAAAGCTCCCAAATCTGGCTCTCAATCCGCTCCCACGTCGCCGCATCTGCGGTTTCGTTGCCTTGCAACGCCTCGAACAGCGCATCCAGGCCATCATCCTGCGCCAGCGCAGGCGCCGCGAACCCGATGAAAACCGCCAGGAGAATTGCAAATCGTGTCATGTGCCCAGCCTAACCCGATCCGCTCCCGCTTGCCCATCACCTTCACGTGCGCCGCTACCCCACGTCATTTTCCGCGAATCCGGTTCCGCGCCCGCCCGCCAGCGGCTAAGGTCGCGCCAAGGTAGACCATCCGCAAAGGACGCAGAGATGAGCGACAAGATCGAGGCGGCAGTGGCCGCGCTGAACGAAAAACTTGGCGGCAGCGGCTTTGACGCCGTGGCGAAATTCGTGCTCGAAGGCCTCGGCGCGGTGATGGTTGACAGCACCGGCGCCCATGCCGGCGACGAAGAGGCCGACGTAACGCTCACCGCCGCCCCGGACGTGTTCGAGGCGATGATGGATGGCGATCTGAACCCGACGGCGGCCTTCATGAGCGGCAAGCTCGCGGTCGATGGCGACATGGGCGCCGCGATGCGGCTCGGCGGGTTGCTCGGCTGACCATGGAGGCCGCGCCTTTCTACGAGGACGTGGCCGACGCGCCACCCGGCGGCGAAGCCTGGTGGCGCGATACCCGCGACGGGATGCGCATCCGTGTCGCCGCCTGGCCGGTGCCGCCGGGAATCGCCACCCGTGGCACGGTGCTGCTGCTGCCCGGCCGCACCGAATACGTCGAGAAATACGGCCCCTCCGCCCGCGCCTATACCGCGCAGGGCTTCGCCGTGCTCACCCTCGACTGGCGCGGACAGGGCCTTACCGCCCGCGCATTCGAAGACCGGCGCCTCGGCCACGTCATCGACTTCGCGGAATATCAGAGCGATCTCGCCGCCGCCCTCGACCTTGCCACCGCGCTCGGGCTGCCCGGCCCGCGCTATCTCGTCGCCCATTCGATGGGCGGCTGTATCGGGTTGCGCGCCCTGCACGCGGGGCTCGACGTGCGCGCCGCCGCCTTCTCGGCCCCGATGTGGGGAATGCAGATGGAAGCGTGGGAGCGCCCGCTGGCCTGGCTCAGCGCCCTGGCCGCGCCCTTCCCGCCCGTTGGTCGCAAGCTCACCCCGCGCACCGATCTCGATCACGCGCTCTATGCCGATCCGTTCGAGGGCAATGACCTCACCACCGATCCGGCGATGTGGGATTTCATGCGCCACCAACTCGATACCTATCCCGAGCTGACCCTTGGCGGCCCGACGATCCGCTGGCTGCGCGCCGCCCTGTTCGAAACCCGCGCGCTGATGCGCCTGGCGCCGCCCGATCTGCCGGCATTGACCTTTCTCGGCAGCGACGAGCGCATCGTCGAACCGGCCCCGATCAGGCGACTGATGCGGCGCTGGTCCAAGGGGCGGCTGGAGATGATCGCAGGCGCGCAGCACGAGATCATGATGGAGCGCGCCGAGGTGCGCGACCGCTTCCACGCTGAAAGCGCGCAGCTTTTCCTGTCACACCCCTGAACCGCCCCCGGTTTTGGTGGCACATTGTCGCACCCTTGCGTATCGTGCCCCAAACATGTGTCACCAGGGAGAACCGTGATGAAAACCCGCGCCGCCGTCGCCTTCGCCGCCAAACAACCGCTGGAAATCGTCGAGCTCGATCTCGAAGGCCCGCGCGAGGGCGAAGTGCTGGTCGAGATCATGGCCACCGGCATCTGCCACACCGACGCCTATACCCTCGACGGGTTCGACAGCGAGGGGCTGTTTCCCTCGGTCCTCGGCCATGAAGGCGCCGGCATCGTGCGCGAGGTCGGCGCCGGCGTGAAAAGCGTCAAGCCCGGCGATCACGTGATTCCGCTCTACACCCCTGAGTGCCGTGAGTGCAAAAGCTGCCTCTCGGGCAAGACCAACCTCTGCACCTCAATCCGCGCCACCCAGGGCAAGGGGGTGATGCCCGACGGCACCTCGCGCTTTTCCTACAAGGGCGAGACGATCTATCACTACATGGGCTGCTCGACCTTTTCGAACTTCACCGTCCTGCCCGAGATCGCGGTGGCGAAAATCCGTGACGACGCCCCCTTCGACAAGGCCTGCTATATCGGCTGCGGCGTCACCACCGGGGTCGGCGCCGTCACCAACACCGCGCAGGTCGAGGTCGGATCCAACGTCATCGTCTTCGGTCTCGGCGGCATCGGCCTGAACGTGATCCAGGCCTGCCGCATGGTCGGCGCCGACAGGATCATCGGCGTCGACATCAACGACGACAAGGCCGGTTGGGGCGAGCGCTTCGGGATGACCCATTTCGTCAACCCGACGAAGGTCAAAGGCGATCTGGTGGCGCATCTCGTCGCGCTCACCGATGGCGGCGCCGACTACACCTTCGACGCGACCGGCAACACCGACGTAATGCGCACCGCCCTCGAGGCCTGTCACCGCGGCTGGGGCGTATCCACGATCATCGGCGTGGCCGAGAGCGGCAAGGAAATCTCCACCCGCCCGTTCCAGCTCGTCACCGGCCGGGTCTGGAAAGGCACCGCCTTCGGCGGCGCCAAGGGCCGCACCGATGTGCCGAAAATCGTCGACTGGTATATGAACGGCAAGATCGAGATCGACCCGATGATCACCCATGTCCTCAGCCTTGACGAGATCAACAAGGGCTTCGATCTGATGCATGCGGGCACGTCGATCCGCTCGGTGGTGGTCTATTGATGCTCGAAACGGTCTCCACCTCGAAGAGCCATGGCGGCACGCAGGGCGTCTACCGCCACGCCGCCGACAGCACCGGCACGCCGATGGAATTTTCCGTCTTCGTGCCCGAACACCCCCCCGGCGCGCGTCTGCCGGTGGTCTGGTATCTCTCCGGTCTCACCTGCACCCAGGCCAACGTCACCGAAAAGGGCGAGGCGCGCGCCGCCTGCGCCGAACACGGGCTGATCTTCGTCGCCCCCGATACCAGCCCGCGCGGCCCGGACGTGCCCGACGACCCGGCCGGAGCCTACGATTTCGGCCTCGGCGCGGGCTTCTATCTCGACGCGACCGAGCCGCCCTACGCGACCCATTACAGGATGCGCAGCTACATCGAGGACGAGCTGCCGGCGCTGATCGGCGCCCATTTCCCCGCCGACATGGCGCGCCAGTCGATCATGGGCCATTCCATGGGCGGCCACGGCGCGCTCACCACCGCGCTGCGCAATCCCGATCGCTTCCGCGCGGTCTCCGCCTTCGCCCCGATCGTCGCCCCGTCGCAGGTGCCCTGGGGCGAGAAGGCCTTCACCGGCTATCTCGGCCCCGACCGCAGCACCTGGGCCGCCTACGACGCCTGCGCGCTCATCGAGGCGGGCGCCCGGCTGCCCGAGATCCTCGTCGATCAGGGCACGGCAGACGGCTTTCTGGACGAGCAACTGCGCCCGCAGCTGTTGCAACAGGCCTGCGACGCCGCCGGGATCGCCCTCACCCTGCGGATGCAGCCGGGCTACGATCACTCCTACTATTTCATCTCCAGCTTCATGGCCGACCAACTCGGCTGGCACGCGGCCCGGCTCACCGCCTGAGCCCTTTTTCTTGGCACAAATACTCCGCAGGGGGTCCGGGGGATGCGACATCCCCCGGCCTCTCCCCTCAATGCGCGGGCTTGATGAAAGTGCCGTTCTTCAGGTCGTTCACCGCGGTCAGAATCTCCTCGCGGGTATTCATCACGATCGGCCCGTGCCAGGCCACCGGCTCCTGGATCGGCGCGCCGGAAATCAGCAAGAAGCGCACGCCCTCCGGCCCGGCCTGCACGTTGATCTCGTCGCCGGTGCCAAAGCGCACCACGGTGCGGTTGCCCGACAGATCGCGGATATTCACCTCCTGCCCGCGCACCTCCTTCTCCAGCAGCACGCCCTCGGGCTGGCTGGCATCGGCAAAGGCGGCTGCACCCGCAAACACATAGGCAAAGCTGCGCTTGTAGGTGTCGACCTTGAAGGTCTTCTTCACCCCCGGCGGGATCGAGATATCGAGATATTGCGGCTCGGCGGCAATACCGTCGACCGGCCCCGCCTTGCCCCAGAACGCGCCGACGATCACCCGCACCGAGGTGCCGTCATCGTCGACCACCACCGGAATATCCGAGCCCTTGATGTCCTGGTAACGCGGGGCGGTCATTTTCAGGCTCGACGGCAGGTTGGCCCAGAGCTGGAAGCCATGCATCTGCCCCGCCGCGTTCCCGGTCGGCATTTCCTGGTGCATGATCCCCGACCCGGCGGTCATCCATTGCACGTCGCCGGCGCCAAGATTGCCCCGGTTGCCCAGCGAGTCGCCATGCGCCACCGTGCCTTCGAGCACATAGGTGATGGTTTCGATCCCGCGATGCGGATGCCACGGAAAGCCGCGCCGGTAATCGTCGGGCGTGTCACCGCGAAAATCGTCGAACAGCAGAAACGGATCATAGGCGTCCGGCTGGTGAAAGCCGAAACCCCGGTGCAGCTTCACCCCGGCGCCTTCCATCGTCGGCTGGGCCTGGGTGGTGGAGATAACTGGACGCAGTGACATGAGGGTCTCCCTTTCCTGGTCAGAAAGGTAAGACCTGCGCCACCACCCGGCAATCGGCGTGGTGGCGCAGAGAATGTGCAGGGGTGCACAGAGCCGCGTCGGGCGCTGGCGTCAGGCGCCGCAGCCGATGCCCTCAAAGCAGAGCTGCGGGGCAAAGCGTGGCCGGGTCATCACCACATCGCGGAAGGTCTGATCGCCGATCCCGGTCAACTCCGACGAGAATGGCGGATCGTAGTCCATCGTCGTCTCGACCATGATCACCCGCTCGCCATCGGCGATGAGCGGGATCACGTCGTTGTAGCGCGTCGCGATGTCGTCATCGGTCAGGTCCGGCTGCCCATCGGTTGCCCGCGACCACTCGATTTCAAGCGTGCGCCCGTCATCCTCGGCCCCCGGCGAGACCGCGCATTCATCGATGCAATGCACAACCGTCACCCGAATCCACGACCTGTCGCTATCGGCCTGGGTCAGGTAGCGATAGAGGCTCCGCGCGCCGTTGATATAGCTCATGTCGATGGTGTTGGTCTCACGCGACAACAGGTCCGACACCGCGTAGTTCGATTTCAACGCCAGGTTCTTTACCCGGTAGACATCGAAATAGGTGAAGGTTGCCAGGAACGCCCAGAACAGAAGCGGTGCAATCAGGGCCGCCTCCACTGAAAGGCTGGCGCCTTCGTCACGCCCGAACCGGCGGGTCGCGGCCGACACCGGGGCCGTCAGACGCGCGGGTATGTTGGAAAAATGCATCATGATGCGCTCCGCCCTACGGTTCGTTCACAAAGGTCGACGCGGCGATCAACTGAACGCCGCCCGACATATCAAGCGGCAGGTCCATCACCAGCGGCGTGGTGCCGAAAAACGGATCCTGCACCGCACAGGCCCGCACCACCATCACGTCGTTCACGGTGCCAAGGTTGAACCCGACCACCGGCTGGATCTCCTCGCCGCGCGCAACGCAGGTGATGTTGGATTGCGGCAAGGTCCAGCTATCTGTCGGAACCCGCGTCAGCTCGATCATCATCGAATTCATGCAGTCATGCAGGATCAGCGCATCCTCGCAGACCCGCCGCTTCAGTTCGTCAACCGTCGCCGGCTCGAGTTGCCCCAGCCGCAGCGCGCGCACGTTCACATCCACCGCGCGATCCAGCAACACCGACCGTGTCAGGTAGACCGACACCTCGAACGCCGACAGAAAGATCGTCATGATCGCGGGAAACAGGATGACGAACTCGATTGTCGCGTTGCCATCGTCCCGCGCCACGGCCTGCCGCAGCTTGTGAAAGATCTGTAGTGCTCCTGCCCAAAGCATCTTGTCTATCCTAATTCACGAGTTTCAGTTTCGAGATCTCGCGGGCGATCGAAGCAAACGCATCGCTCAGATCAAGTCCCTCGACATCGAAATAGAAGCTGTCTTGTGACGCACATTTCTTGAGGATCTGTTCTTCTTCCCAGTCGGTATCAAAACCGATGGTGAAGATCGTGATGTCCTCGTCCTTGGCGGCCTCGCAGATAGCGTCGAGCCGATTGTCCTTCTCGGACGTGCCAACCGAGGAGCCGGGGTTGTCGAGCCACCAGAAGCTTTCATACCAGTCCCACGACCGTTCCGCCCAAAGCTGCGGGAACGTCAGTTCAAACGCGCCTTCGCCCGGCTCGGGACGATCCTCGCAGGTCTCGACCCATTTGCCTTCTACATTTTTCCACGAGCATTCCGTGATCGTGCCGGTGCCATAGGGGTGGTCTTCATACTCACCTTCGATATCGTCGTCTGGGTGCGACAAATAGTATTCGTCGCGGCTTGGCCGGTAGACCGAATAGATGTAATCGTCTTCTCCGTCCGAATTGACTTTTTCGTTCGTGCGCCACACCCCGGACGGCCCCGCGCGGTATTCGTCATAGAGGTAGTATTGGCTGGTATTCTCACCGTCGGTCATCAGCACGATGACCTTTTCAACCGCGCGCGCCGTGTAGTCATAGGGCCGGTCGGTGAAATCCTCGTCGATCACGTCGTCGATCAGCGGCCGCGCCGCCGGGTCGAGCAGCGCCGCGCCCCATTTCACGCCCAGATCGATCGAGGTGTTGCCCGACGCACCAAGTGCGTTGATATAGGTGCGCAGGGTTTCGCCATCGCCTTCGATCGGGAGCACTTCCCGCCAGGGATCGGTCCGGCAGGTATAGCTCGACGGATAGTCCCGCCCGGTCCTCGCATCGAAATGGCCGGTGCGTTTGAGCCGCGTGTCTGCGCCGATCGCAACATCCTCGAAGTCCAACTGGTCGAAGGTCACGCAGGACGACGATGTATGTTCATCGGTCACGTCAAACTGCGACAGCAGCGTTTCACCGAGCAGAACCTGCTCGGAATAGGGCACGATCGAGATTGAAACCGTGCCTTGAGGCACCACACAGTCTTCGGTCTCGTCCGCATCCGACGGATCGCAGGTGGTGATGTTCACGAAATCGACGGCGGCATCCTGCAAGATATCGATCTTGCGGTCATATGTTCCGCTGGCGCGGCTCCCCATCGAACCCGACACGTCGAGCACCAGAGAAATCTCGGTGTCCGAGGCCATCTGCTGCGCCGCGCCGGATGCCGGTGCCGAAAGCTCGCTGATACCGACGAAATTGAGGAAGATCGACTTCACCGGCATCGTCACGTTGACCTCAACGTAACGCGCACTGTCAGACTTGGTGAAGTTGATGTCGTCCTGATCGATGTAATCGCCCATTCCCGCCCGCCGGAAATAGTCCATCACCACTTCGTCGGGGTCGAGTTCCTGATCAATGCTGGCGGCGGCGAGGATCGCCCGGTCAAGCGTGGCCTGAAGCTGCGCCCGGTGCGCCTCGTAGCGCATGAAGTCCACCCCCAGGCCACCCGCTGTCAGCATCAGGACAAAGATCATCAATCCAAAGATGATCAGAGATCCGTCTTCCGAGCGCAGAAACCCGTCACCACGAAACGCCCTGCTGCGCCTCCCCAATGTCTTGTTCTTCTGACGAAGCCCAATCATGATGATCCCTTCCCTACAAAGCGAAGCCCACGCATCGAAGCGTGGCCGCCCTACATTGATCCATCATTCACTTAACCCGAGCAGAGTGGCAAAATTTGGGCGGGATTCGGGTTTTTGGAGCCTATTAAGGCCCAGACTGGCAACGGTTCCGGGCGGTCAGGCCAAGCGTTGCCACGGGCCGGACAATCACGCTCGGACGGACAATGCTTTCTTAAGCAATTGGGCAAAGCCCGCACCGGCGCCTGTCGGGGGGATTGAGACCGGCCCGCACCCGGCCTATGTCTGGGTCTGAAACCGAAAAGGAGACACCATGCGCGCGCCCGTCCTGCCCATTCCCGTTCGTGATGCCAATGCCACCGCCGGGGGGCCGGATACGCTCGGCCCGCTGCCCGATTGGGACCTGACCGATCTCTACGCCGCGCCGGATGCCCCCGAGGTGGCGCGCGACCTTGCCCGCGTCGAGACCGCCTGCAAGGCGTTCGCCGAGCAATACGAGGGCAAACTGGCCGGGCTTGACGGCGCGGGCCTGCTCGAATGCGTCCAGGCCTTCGAACAGATCGAAGCCGTCGGCGGGCGCCTGATGAGCTATGCCGGGCTGCGCTACTACCAAAACACGCTGGACGGCGAACGAGCACAATTCCTGCAAAACTTGCAGGAAAAAGTGACCGATTACACCAATTCGCTTGTCTTTTTCACACTCGAACTCAACCGGCTCCCGGATCAGACCCTTGACGGGCTGATCGCCGCCAATGCCGACCTTGCCCGCTACAAGCCGGTGTTCGAGCGGATGCGCGCGATGCGCCCCTACCAGTTGTCGGATGAGCTGGAAAAGTTTCTGCACGACCAGTCCGCCGTGGGCGCCGCCGCCTGGAACAAGCTCTTTGACGAGACCATGGCGGGCCTCACCTTCCACCCCGAAGGCGAAGGCGAGCTGTCGCTCGAAGCCACGCTGAACCTGCTCACCGAGCAGGACCGCAGCCGCCGCGAAGCCGCGGCGCGCGCGCTCTCGCAGGTGTTCGGCGAGAACACC
>SWCA01008510.1_pt1 | contig 104542 bp, 87 predicted proteins | sample 4692961 | NCBI WGS metagenome assembly SWCA01 (sample SAMN10267275, study PRJNA491770) | bioreactor metagenome | isolation source: DHS bioreactor inoculated with | place: Japan: off Shimokita Peninsula | reverse complement strand
TTCTTTTTTTATTCCCTTATTCAGTAATATGTTAATTGTCTGTGCTAATTCTTTGCTTGCCTTTTCGGCCAATATTTTCGCTAAATTACTTGCTCCTTTTTTACTCCAGCTTGTTTTATTTCCTTTCATCCTCTGAGCTAGTATGTCGCATATATTATGCTCCATTGTCCCTAAATTCCTATATTTAGTGCCCTCTGGGGGCTTGGGTATATTTATGTCCGGACGAACTTTATAAACTACTATTCCTTCTCTATTATTTACTATGTAGTTATACAAGCTTTCTAATTTTTTCATCCTATCTTCATTTGCATTGTTTTCTATCATTAGCTTTGTTATTATTTCAAGACTTTCATCTATTTTACCAATACTTAACTTCTTTGTTACTTCCCTTGCCTTTTTCTTATCTTCTATATTCCTAAATACTGCTTGATTTCTATGGAATATGTCTAATTGAAAATGGGCATTATCTTTTCTTACAACTTCCTTTATCCATCTAGCTCCATCTCCATTTACTATCTTTGTTTCTATTTCATCTACCTTATATTCTTTTGCTATTTTTGCTTCTCTTATATCACTAAAATCTTTACTTCCACCAAAACTTGCATAGGCTTTTTTGTTCTTTACTATATATCTATCTTTTTTCTCGTGCTTTTTTTCCCAGCCATCATAGAAAATTCCTAATTTTAGCTCTTTTCTACCTTTACTTTTGGACGTTCTGTCTTTCCCTTGCATATTAATCCATATTCCATCCATTTCTTCAAACAATACTTTTGTTTCTTTTTTTCCTTGTAATTTTTCTTCTTTATTTAATTTTATTTCTCTTTTCTCTTTCTCCTCAATCTTATCTCCTAAGGTCTGTATTATATTCCATGCTGCACTATGACTTATACTTTGATTGGTCATTTCTGTAACTTTATCTGCTGTTTTCCTATAGGATTCATCTACTGCAAGATTTATAATTTTTTCTGCTAGATTAGTTGATATATGCCCTACTGTATCCATTTTTAAATATTCATCTAATAAATATTTATACCCTTTTTTTCCTTGTTCTGTCTCATATTCATATATCCTACGATTATATTCAATTTCACCCATTATTGTTTTTATGGTTGTTTTCTTAAAGCCTTTATTTCTATATTTTTTCTTATCTCTTTCTTTCATTAGCTTATCATCTAGCTCTTTAAGTATTTGTACTATAATCCCACATGCCTGTCGGCACACAAATTCATAAATACTTTTTTCTAAATCCTTGAAGTTTATTTCTTTTTCATTTAAACTTAATTTATACATGTAATCACCCAACTTTCTAGTGTTCTCAGCAAATACTATTATATTGGATGATTCATGTATTTTAAAGGTGCCTTCGGGCATCTTTCTAATTTTTTGTTATTTTTGCCTACTAAAATTATACTCTAAGTTACTCTTTTATTTTTTTCTAGGTCTTATTAAACATTTCTCCCCAAATCCAATTAAATCATTCCTACCAGCCTTTTTCAATGCTTCATAAACTAAATCATAGTTTCTTGGTACAGTATATTGTATAAGTGCTCTTTGCATTGCCTTTTCATGGGGAGATTTAGGCACATAGACCTTATCCATCGTTCTAGGATCAAGCTCCGTATAATACATACATGTAGATAATGTCCCTGGTGTAGGGTAAAAATCCTGTACCTGCTGAGGTCTATGGCCAATATCCCTTAAATATTCTGCAAGCTCTATAGCTTCATTTAATGTAGAACCAGGGTGGGATGACATTAAATAAGGAACTAAAAATTGATTCATCCCTAATTCTTTATTAACTTTTTCATATTTCTTTGTGAATTTTTCATAGACATCTCTTCTTGGCTTACCCATTTTGTCAAGTACCTTTGGTGAAATATGTTCTGGTGCTACCTTAAGTTGGCCGCTTATATGATGCTCACAAAGCTCTTTAAAAAATTTATCATCCCTATCCTCCATAAGATAGTCATATCTTATACCAGAACGAATAAACACCTTTTTTACTTTAGGAAGATTTCTTAGTTTTTTAAGTAATCTTAAATAGTCACCATGATCAATTTTCAGTTTTTTACATGGCTTAGGAAATAAACACTGCTTGTCCTTACATACACCATGCTTTATCTGTTTTTCACAAGCTCTATGTCTAAAATTTGCTGTGGGACCACCTACATCGTGGATATATCCTTTAAAATCCGATTCATCAATTATATTATTTGCCTCTTTAATTATAGATTCATGACTCCTAGATTGTACAATCCTACCTTGGTGAAAGGCTAAAGCACAAAAGCTGCAGCTTCCAAAGCAACCTCTATTACTTATAATGCTAAATTTCACTTCCTTTATTGCTGGTATACCACCATTTTTTTCATATATAGGGTGATAGGTCCTCATATAGGGCAAATCATATACATCATCAAGGTTAATTTGCTCCATTGGTTCTTGTGGTGGATTTTGTACTATATAAAAATTATCATCATAGGACTCAACTAGGGGTTTTCCTAAAACTGAATCCATATTATCATACTGCATTATAAAGCTTTTGGCATATTGTTTTTTGGATTTGGTAATCTCTTCATAACTCGGTAAAATATTAGGTTTATAAGGTCTATTAATATCCCTAGTTTTATATACAGTACCTTTAATATATGTGATTTCTTCAATTGGAATCCCACTCTCTATGGACTCAGCTATCTCTACAATTTGTTTTTCTCCCATGCCATAGACTATAAGATCCGCCTTAGAATCCAATAATATAGACCTTCTAACCTTATCATCCCAATAATCATAATGAGCAAATCTTCTAAGGCTAGCTTCAATCCCTCCTAAAATAATAGGTACTTCCTTATATGCCTCCCTAGCCCTTTGACTATATACTATAACTGCCCTATCTGGTCTATAACCACTTTTGCCTCCAGGGGAATATAGGTCTTCCTTTCTCCTTCTTTTTGCCACAGTATAATGATTTACCATGGAATCTATATTTCCACTGGTTATCAAGAATCCTAATCTTGGTTTTCCAAGCCTCTTAAAATCCTCTGCACTTTTCCATGATGGTTGTGCTATTATACCAACTCTATAACCTCTTCTTTCAAGAACCCTACCAATTATGGCAGCTCCAAAGGAAGGATGGTCTACATAGGCATCTCCAGATATTATTATGAAGTCTAATTCATTCCAGCCTCTACTTTTCATATCCTTTTTACTTATTGGTAAAAAATCATTCATTTTATTCATCCTTTGTAAATATAAGTATCATATATATAAGTACATTATATTGTACCCTTGCAACTTAATAATATTTCAATAATAGTATATTGATTTTATATTGTAAAGATATTTAACATTATATCATCACTTTTTTAATTAAAAGACCCTTCGCTATTCTGAAGGGCCTTAATTCATCATAATTTAGTATTTAGATTTTGCAACGTCTCCTTGCGCAAGTGCAGCTATATGACAATTAGTTACGCAGAAACTACATTCATCTAATTCAAGCGGTATACCTCTTACATAATATTCACAGCATCCTGGACAACTATTACAATCACAATACATAAAGCTAAAGGTCTGTGCAAAGTTATCTCTTTCATCTGTTATTTCAAATAACCAAGTATTTAATGAAGTCTCTGTTCCATCATCGCACTTTCTAACTAATTCAAATTCAAATTTAAGATCGCCATTTCCATCACGTCTAAATGGTACAAAATGAACGTTACTTGCAAACTCTATTTTTGTTTTAGGCTTACATAGACAAGTTGTATCTATTGTTACATTTGCCAATGTCTTAGGTCTACAAGCAGTACATGGGCTTGTTAAAGAAATACTCTCCCCATTATCAGCAAAGGTATATCCATTTCCTTGACCGCATTCCATTAATAATGGTTTTGGTAAAGGATGACCCGGCTTTCTGCAGTCTACGCAATCTTTGTTCTCATAGTAGTAATCGTACTTCTCATGTTTATCATATCTGTCATGCTTATCATACTTATCCATATATTCTTTCTTCTCCTTCCATTCATAATATTCTTTATCATAATCATAATAATCCTTGTTATTACATCCACAATATTTATTCGACATGCAATCCCTCCTATTTTAAAATAATTTTGCAGGCTACAAAGATTCTACTGTTTTATTGAAGTAAGGTTTCTACAGCAGTGTCTTTGTCCTCCTTGCATTACATACTATTAAGCTTTATTTATTTTTGTGACAAGTTAAATCTTTGATTTTTATATAATCTTAATATTAATTTCATTTTAAATAAACCTAGAAATTGTTTTGCTCCACTGTAATTCCAAATCTGGTCTTTCCTCTCTCAATACCCTTAAAAAGTCCTCTACTAATCCCATATCCCTTAGATGTCTTAATATCGAAAGATGAATATAGCTTTTTTTTCTTCTCAAATCAATCGCCTTAATACTTTCATCATCCTGTATATAAATATGCTTTGTTATACCATCTACCCTTAGGTTTAATCTTTCAAATTCATCAGCAAATTCAATTAGGTTAATAGATAGTTGTCTTGAAAGTCCATTCTCTTCTATATATTTTTTAATAGGTGTTCCTTTAACATATTCCCTTAATAAAAATCTTCCTTTACATACCAAAGCTTTAGGAAAGTATTTTATCCCTTCTACCTTTTTTAATGTTCTATATTCATATCTACATAAGCTTGAGTGGGAAAATTCTTTAAGAGCGTTACCATCGGGTGTTAGAAAAACTCTTCCCTCTAAACCCTTTCCCAAGAAGATGAGTTCCTTAGGATCTATACCAAAAACTTTCTTGCCCATAGCAAATACCTCCACTATAATTATTAGCAATCCAAAGTACCATGGACTTACTCTTTTTCTGATTTAAAATATGCAGTAGTCTTGTTTATGTGTCTTTAGTTGCATAATTTATTTTTATGGTTTTATTCACCAATATCGTCCAACCCCATATAATATAGTGAAGGGAGGTATTTGTCTCCTCAGAAAAATAGATCTTTAAGGAGTGATTTAATGGATGAACTTACTACTAAATCAAATGATTTAGTTCATTGCAAGGCATGTGTGGATGTTACTGGAGGCACAGTAGAATCCTGTACAAATTCTCCAGTTGATATAGAAGCAATTAATAGAAAAGTAGTGGCAAAGATACCAGTTGTATTAGCTGAGCTAAATATACAATTTAACGTATCAGCTCTTATTACACTTCCAGAAATGGCATTGGAAATAAAGGATACTAAAAAAAATCTAAAACTTACTCAGTGTATGTTAATACAAGACTCTAGTATACTATTTTTAAAAGGATATGTGCGAAAGAACATAAATTACTCAACAATAGCCCAGGCGCCTACGCCAGAGGGAATTTGTGGAGAATTACACCATTGTATTGTAGATATTCCATTTGAATGTACTACAGCTGTAGAATTCAATGGTTTATGTCCTGATGAAATAATATCAAATACTTCTCAAGAGTTTGAGTTCTTTAGAAGGCAAGCATTACCAAAGGGATTTGCTGAAAAAGATAAGCTATTATCAGCAGATTTATCGGAGCATAATCAAGTAAGTACAGAGTATTATAACGAGTTACCCTATTGCGAGTTAATAAGTAGTAGAATAATCGAATATGATGAATATCTCAATCGTCAAATAGTCAAGGGCGGTCCCTTGGAGGAATGTGTATTTAAGGATATCGAAGAGAAAATGGTTATTAACCTTGTAATTAGCGTACTACAAAATCGTCGAGTTAAAATAGATCATGGTATTTGCTAAAAAAAATAAATATGAGAAAAACTTTTAAAAAGATTCACCTACTATGTCCTTTCACATAATATGTATTAGGAAAACGGGACAATGTCCTGATTCCAAAATTATTGAAAGGAGTTATGTAAATGACAGAGGAATACAAAGAAACTGATGATATAGTTAGAAAGGATGACCATGTAGATGTTGATGGTGGTTCAGTAGGGTCTTGTGAGAGTGAAGCAGTTGAGGTTAATGGTATAGACCCTGATGCTTTTGATGCCTATGTAATAAATGCTCCAACTGTATTAGCTGAACGTAATATTCGTGTTAATGTTTCAGTAAAAGTTAAACTTCCGACTCTAGCGTTAGAAATTCAAAACATAAAAAACAAACTTAAAGTAACCCAATGTATGTTAATGCAAGCTCCTCCTATTAATGGAGCAACCGACGATGAAGTAATGTTATTTATAAGTGGTTTTATTCGCAAAAAAATTGACTATACCACACCAGGTATTTGTAGAAATGACGGAGGAATATGTGGAGATGTACGTCACTGCACTATTGATGCACCATTTAGCTGTACTACTCCAATAGATGACTTTGTAGTCCCTCCAGCTACTATACTGCCAGCAGCCTCTACAGAATTTGAATTTTTCAGAAGACAAAGTCTTCCCCGCGAATTTGCAGAAAAGGATAAATTAATGTCAGCGGATTTATCTGAATTTAATCAAGTTAGTACAGAATACTATAACAACTTACCCTACTGTGAGCTAATAAGTAACAGGATAATAGAATACAATGAGTTCTTAGGACGTAGATGGTTACACGATGCTCCCTTTGAAGAAAGAGCTTTTAAAGAATTTGAAAGTAAAATGGTAGTTAACATGGTAGTAAAAATTATACAAAACCGTCAAACTGACCTAACTCTAACATAGTTTAGATGAACTAAAGCTTCATTTAGTATATTAGTAGAGTATCTAAAAAACTAGATGCTCTACTTAAGCTACATATTGTTAGTATCGTTAAGGATGTGACTATATTGATTAAGAAAGTAGTTAATATAAATAATATTAAGACCTATAATAATATACCTGTAGAAATTAAGGGGATAGAGGACAATCTTATTTCGAAGGTACCCGTTATACTTCAAGAGACCGATATAAACATTACGATTAATAGCATAATAAAATTAATGGATGATATTGAAAAAATAGATTCTGTTCGCAATAAATTAATCATAGATAAGACAAGAGTTTTAAAAGAAGCAGGTCTTTTAAACATTAGTGGTCGGATTAGAAAAACAGTTTATTATAAACAAAGAATAAAACAATCCAATCCTAACTCTTCTTTAAATACACTTAAGCATTTTATAGTTTATATACCCTTTAATGTTGATGGAAAGCTAGATTTAACTGGACTTAATTTAAATGATATGAATAGTCCTCAATATAAGATATATTGTGAACCTGTTTATTCTAAAATAGTAGACTATATGTCCTTACTAAATATCCATACAGATACCTTTGATGATGATGTTAAGCAATTTTTTAATATTATTAGTCTGTTTTTAAGGTTTGATATTTTACAGGATAAGTTAGTAAGTATAAATCCTGTAGACTTAACTGTCACAAACAAAAACCAACCTACCTCTCAAGATTTTGAATATTGCCTAGATGACACTAATAATAATGATTCCAATATAGATAATTTACATGAAGCAGAGGAGAAAGTTAACAAAAATAGTGAGCCTGATATAGATCATATAGAAACTGCTAATGCTTCGAAACAACCTGTAAAAGATTTATCAGACAACAGTTCAGATGATAAAATAGATGATGTTATAGATAAAAATCTAAAATTCTATATTCCTAAATTGAATTTTGATAAAAAAAGCAAACGCACTTTACTGGCAATGCTACTTCTTCGATTTTTTAGAGGATTTTAAGCCTCTTCTTCAAATTCAATGATACTTTTTTATCACTGAAAAAACTACCTGATGTACTAGGTAGTTTTTATTTTAACTATTATGTATACTCTATTTAGAAAGTATAATCTTTTTTCTAGATATGTATTTATCGTAACTTTTTTCTCATCTTATTTGTCCTTAAATTAACTACCATTTACCATAGTGAACTCTATCTTCAATAAATCGATTTATAGGCTTCTTTTCTTCATTGGGATATCCTAGTCCAATAATGGCAAAGGGCTTAATTTCCAGAGGAATGTCAAGAATATCTTGTAATGGAGTCATTAAATCTTCCCAAGGATATAGACCCATCCAAACTGCTCCAAGTCCTAAGCCGTTTGCAGCTATTAGTAAATTTTCAGTGGCAGCAGCACAATCTTGAGACCAATAACCTTCAAATACTTCTAACCGAGGATCTCCACATATTACAATAGCTAAGGGTGTACTTCTTAATGAAGAAGAATGTCCCCTTGGACTCATCTCATTTATTTTCATCATTACTTTCCTATCTCTTAGTATAATGAAGTGCCAAGGTTTCTCATTACCAGCAGATGGAGCATGCATTGCTGCATTAAGTAGCTTATCAACTACTTCATCCTTTACCTCTTGATCTGTATATTTTCTAATACTTCTCCTAGTTAATATTGCATCCATTACGTCTTTCATTTCTATTCTCCTCGTAATATTTTATAATCTAAAGTGAATCTTTAACTTTAGTAGCTACCTCTTCTGGAACCCATTTAGTCCAAAGAGTCTCCTGTTCTCTTAAAAACATTTTAGCCGCATCTATAGGCTCTGCATCATTATCCTGGATATATGCCAATGCTTCATTAATAATTTTACTATTTGTATTATATTTCTTTAGAAATTCTGCTACCTTTGGTGCCTTTTCAGGTAATCCTTTATTAACTGCTATTGTTACATCCTCTGACGGAAAAGCACAATTATAATTTTCTTCCCATTTCTCCCTGTTATATTCTGGTTCTTCGATTAATGTCATATCATATTGGCCCATGACCCAAGTTGGTTCCCAATAATAGGCAATTATAGGTTTACCTTTTTTATATGCTGCAGCTATAGCAGTAGACAGTGCGGCATCGGAACCTGGACTAACATAGTTATATGTTTCGTTCAATCCATAATTTTCGACTTTTTTTCTTAATATTTCATCAGTTATCCATGTTGGTGGAGCACCTAGTATTTGCCCCTTATTAGGATCTTCTGGATCCTTAAATACTTCCCAATAATTAGGTAAATCCTCTATTGATTTTAGATTCGTGGCTATTGGCTCAATATCTCTTTCAGCATCTCCTTCTATAATATAAGTTGGTACATAAAATCCTTGAATATTGTCATTGAAGTTTACTCCTAGTTCAACGATATCTCCATTTTTTAATGGTTCCGTATACTCTTCACCAACCTGCTCTAACCAGTTTTCCATTCTTATATCAAGGTCTCCATTTTTCAGACCTAATAACCCTGCTGAAACTGAACAAGAAATAATTTCTGTGTTATACCCATAGCCCTCTCTTATGATTAATCCTGCTATTTCATTATGAAGACTTAAACTATCCCATCCATTATCCATAAATTTAATAGTCACATCTTTCTTATCTTCCACTTCTACATCAGTTTTCTCTTCTTGTTGCACTTCTTTGGTTGTACTTTCTTCTTTTTGTGAACATCCTACAGTGAATAACAACATTACTACCAATGATAAAATCATAATACTCGGTAATATACTCTTTTTATTAAAATACAATTCTATTCCCCCTATTTTAAAATATTTTAAATAATTACTTTGTACTTTTAATGATCTATTAACAATATGTAAATCCCATAACAATATCCAAATCAATCCAATAACAACAATACATTCTACCCATCTTAAAGAGATGGTTTATATATATAATTTTTCTTTACTCCTTCCTTTGTCAAGTCAATGTGAAATTTTGGAAAAGTATACAATAAAACCTTATTACATTATTATAAAAATGTCAAATTTGTTCATAAATATGCATTAATTATTATGTATAATGAAGCAGGCCTGCCTCAAATATTGTATAAAAAAACCATCAGCATAATGTTTAGCCGATGGTCTTCAAAGTATTAAGGGGGGAATAAATTTTTCTATTTATCTAAAATAATTTGTGGGTAATCAGTAGTAATGTAAATCTTTTCACTTAAATTAGTAATGCCTTCTATATCCTTTAAATTATTTAATGTCCATGCTACTAATGATATATTACTATCCTCTAACTCTTGGACCATATTTTGTGTGATATAATAATGATTTATAGAAACAAATTTAGATTCTGTCAATTTGACTTGTTCTAATAGCATTATTGGTTTACCATATATCAAAAGACCTGTTTTAAGTTCTTTATCTAATATAGACATCTCTTTAACTGTTTCATGATTAAAGGATTCAACCCAAATCTTATCTTTATGTTTGTAATTATTTAATATGTGAGTTAATTTCTTTTCTATATTGGGGTACATGTTACCCCCTTTTTTTATCTCTATAAACAAATCTTTTTTACCATCTATTATTTCAAGTACTTCCTCTAATCTTGGAATCTCTTCCCCAGTGAAATGATCTCCAAACCAGCCTCCAAAATCAAAACTACGAAGTTCTTGATATGTAAAATCACTTATATATCCTACTCCATTTGAAGTTCTACCTAATATAAAGTCATGGGCTAGTATCAAAACACCATCCTTAGTCATTTGTATATCTATCTCTATACCGTCAATTTTTTCCTCAGCAAGGGCAAGTTTAATTGCTGACAAAGTGTTTTCTGGAGCTTTACTTGACCATCCTCTATGGGCAACTATGGGATTCATTTAAACCCTCCTAATTACTTTAGTAGCTTTTCGCCCTTCTGTGCTGCAGCGTTTAAAGCTTCTTCAACTGATACACTGTCGTCAATAACTGCTCTTTGAATTTCAGTCATAATAATCTCTTGCAATTCCTTATATGCAGGTACCATTGGTCTTGGCTTTGCATATTCTAATTGGTCAATAGCTACCTTAAATTGTGGCTTTTCTTGATATAACGCCTTCATTACATCACCATTAACCGCTGATATTCTTGCTGGCATATATCCAGTACTTTTACTAAAGTGTGCAGTTTGCTCTGTGTTTGTCATAAACTTTGCAAATTCCCAAGCTGCTTTCTTTTCTTCCTCCGATGATTTTGATAAAATTGCTAGATTGGCACCGCCAGTTGGAACTCCATAGTCCTTTTTAGCTGGTAAAAATCCAGTAGCCACTTCAAATGGTGCTTGCTCTAATAAACTGTTTAATGAGCCAGTTGAAGTAAATATCATTCCTACCTTACCATTTACAAAGTCTTGGAATGCAACATCCCACGCGTTATATTTTTCTCCTGGAGGCATTTTCATTATTCCTTCTTCAATCATATCTTGCCAAAACTCTACTGGTTCGATGCCTTCTTGTGCGTTAAATGCTAGCTTAGTTCCATCATCAGTTAATATTTTTCCGCCATTTTCAAAGGTTAGTGCTTCATAGAACCATATATCTATTGGGCACTCAAATCCATATACTTCTCCCTCTTTTGTTAACTTTCTTGAGAACTCCCTTAATTCCTTCCAAGACTTAGGACCCGCTGGATCAAGTCCCGCCTCTGCTAACATCTCTGTGTTTATGTACATAATAGGAGTACTTCTATTAAAAGGAATAGCATATAAAGTATCCTTCCAATATGAATTACCCATTAATCCAGGTATATAATCCTCAACAAACTCTTTACCCTCTACATCTGTGTATTTACTAAGGTCTTCCAATGCACTAGAATCTGCAAAGGCACCTATTGAAGCAATTTCAATCATTGTAATATCAGGTTGTGTATTTGAAGCTATTGCAGTTAAAACCTTTGCATGGTTTTCGTAATAATCTCCTTGGAATGTTCCTTTTACAACAATCTTATCTTGGGACTCATTGAAATCTTTAATCATACCCTCAATAACTTCTCCATTTTCACCGCCTAATGAATACCAAAAATCAACTTCAATTGGTCCTTCAGCCTTAACTTCTCCATTTGCTTTTGCCTCTTCTTTACTATTATTTGATGACGCAGGTTCAGCAGGTGCTTTAGAACCACACGCCGCTAGGGATAATACCATAATTACTGATAATAAAATTAATATAGCTTTTTTCATTTTAAGTTCCTCCTAATTTTTATTTAATTCCTGAGTAAACAAAGGCCTTAATAATTTGTTTCTGTGCAAAGAAAAATATAGCTAGAATAGGTGCAACCAGTATCATATTGCCGGCCATAACAACATTCCAATGAACACCCCCTTCAGAGTCCTTTAACATTGCAATGCCAATAGGTAAAGTTCTAAGGTCTTCAATATTTGTCATTACTAAGGGCCAAAAATAATCATTCCAGTGATATATAAAGCTAAATAGTCCAAAGGTGACTAATACTGGCTTTGCCATGGGAACCATGACCTTCCACATTATGCTCCAGTCACTTGCATCGTCAAGCTTTGCTGCTTCAATTATTTCATCAGGTACCTGCATAAAGGCTTGCCTAAGCAAAAATATACCAAAGGCACTTGCCCCATAGGGTATTATTAGAGGAATATATGTATTTAATAATTCCCATGAACTCATTTGTAAATATACTGGCAAAAAGGTGATTTGCTCTGGGATCATTAGAGCAATTAGCACAATGGCAAATAACAATTTATTTCCTCTAAAGCTATATCTTGCAAAGGCATAGGCAGCAGGAACCATTGTTAGAAATTGTACACATAGTATTGAAATTGTAACAAAGACACTATTAAAAAGGTATCTAAGAAATGGACCAGAGGACCAGGCCTTAGTAAAATTCTCTAAAACTATTTTATCTGGTATCCATTTAGGTGGAAAAATCAAGACCTCTTGTAAGGATTTTATTGATGTTGATGCCATCCAAATAAAGGGAAATATAAATATTAGCATTATAAATAATAAGCTAACTTTTTCTAATGAAGACAAAAGCTTTTTCATAAAATTCATCTTTACCATCCTTTCTACCTATAGTGGACTTTTTTAGATAGGAACATAAAATGAAATACTGTTAAGATTCCAATTAGTAATATCAATATAGTTCCCGCCGAAGATGCATAGCCTATCTTGAAAAAATCAAAGGCATATTCATATATGTAAAATACAAGCATATTTGTTGAGTTAACTGGTCCACCCTGAGTCATGATTTTTACAGTATCAAAAACCTTAAAGGATGATATGGTGCTTACTATAAGCAAAAAGAATAATGTAGGAGATATCATAGGTAAAGTTATTTTTTTAAAGGTAGTAATTTTACTTGAATTATCAATTTCAGCCGCTTCATATATTTCCTTTGGAATACTTTGCAATCCCGCGATTATAACCAATGTATTATATCCAACTATCTTCCAAATACCTACGATTACTAAAGATATAAGGGCTGTACTTGGATGACTTAACCATTTCAATGGCGATATACCAACCAACTGGAGGACCCAATTTAGAAGTCCATAATCAGGATCCATTATCCATAGCCAAAGTAACGACACCGATACTAGAGAAATTATATAGGGACTAAATATAGCTCCCTGGGCTAAACCATAAATATATCCCTTCTTATTTAGCCATAATGCTAATAATAATGCTATGAAAATAGAAAGTGAAACCACTAAAAATGTATAAATTAATGTGTTTATTAATATGGTGCAAAACTCTGATGAACTTAAAAGCTCCAAATAGTTATCTAAACCTACAAATTCTTTTACTGGGTTTATCAGATTCCAAGAGGTAAAACTCAGTGAAATCATGTAAAATATGGGGTAAATAAAAAACATCAGAAAAATTGAAATTGCTGGTAGTACCATTAAGTAGGGTTTTACTTTGCTTAATACATTACCTAAATATGTCTTTGCTCTATTTAGAATACTAATAAAATTTGGCTTTGCTCTATGCAACAGCTCCATTAACCCTTACCTCCAATAGTTCAAATATATTATTATTTTTGGGTTCGTCTATTCTAATTCCATTATGATCAAAGGCATATATATCTGTATAATTTATATTAATATTCACATTGTTTTCCTCCCCAAAAACATAGCCATAGGATTTAACTTTAATATCTCCGAATCTAGTATTTACGTGATAAATAGTTTCTGAACCTAAAATTTCCCTTGTTATAATCCTTCCGCGTAAAGAAAGGCACCCTTCTAATTCATCCTCGGATATTATTGCCTTTTCTGGTCTAAATCCAATACTTTTAAATTCCATATAGGTATCAGTAAAGTTTAATATATTCATGGGGGGCGCACCGATAAATTGAGCAGTAAATAGATTTTTAGGTTCTGCATAAAGTTCTACTGGATTAGATATCTGTTTAATTTCACCTTCGTTCATTACTACAATCTGATCGCCCATAGACATGGCCTCAACTTGATCATGGGTTACATAAACAAAGGTAGTTCCTAGTTTTTTATGCAACTGAATAAGCTCTGTTCTCATTTGGTTTCTAAGCTTTGCATCTAAGTTTGATAAGGGTTCATCCATTAAAAATACCTGAGGCTTTTTAACCATAGCCCTTGCCAGCGCTACCCTTTGCCTTTGTCCTCCCGATAATTGTCCCGGCTTTCTGTCCAAGTAATCAGTCAAACCAACAATATCGCATATTTCATTAATAATTTCTTCTCTTTGATTTTTGGGAACCTTTTTATTTTTTAGACCAAATTCTATATTTCCCCTAACTGTCATAGTAGGATATAAGGCATAGTTTTGGAAAACCATAGCTATCTCCCTTTTCCCAGGCGCCAAGTTTGTAACATCTTTATCTCCGATTAAAATTTCTCCCTTGTTCACCTGCTCTAGTCCAGCTATCATTCTTAAGGTTGTAGATTTTCCACAACCCGATGGTCCAACTAAAACTGTAAAGGAACCATCTTTAATACAAATATTTAAGTCTTCAATCACCATTGTATCTCCATAACTTTTTGTAATATTTCCCATAGTAATACTAGCCAATTTCAAATACCTCCTCTTTACTTATTTTTAAGAATTCTTTTAAAAAAAGATCTAAGCTTTTAAATATATGGTGTGATTTTATAGTGTCATAAATTTCATTATTAAAATCACCATACCAATCTATTGCTACACATTCTATTTCCGCTTGCTCTGCAGCTTTGATATCAAACAATGAATCTCCAACCATGATTACTTCATTTTTGTGCATGCTCAATTGATGACATGCCAAATTTATCATTTGGGGGTCTGGCTTTCCCCTATTAACATCATCTAAAGTAACTATACAATCAAATAAATGGTCTATTTTAAATAGTTTTAAACCTCTATAGGTCAATTCTCTCTGTTTATTTGTTATTACCGCCAGTTGATATCCTCTATTATTAAGGAGTTCAAGATTACTCTTTGTACTTGGAAATAGCTTTACTGCTTTATCATGGTTTCGGGTTATATAATTCATATAATCTCTGTATATAACATCCCTATTATTTTTTTCAATTAGTCCTATAAAATTATCTAGGGATTCACCGAACCTCTCTTCAATATCTTTATATGTAAATCTATTTGGAGCATATTTGTTAGAAATATAATGTACCGCTTTAATTACAGATTTTTTACTATCTAAAAGTGTCCCATCTAAGTCAAATAATATTGCCTTATATTTTTTCATTAAAGTTTTTCCTCCCATATTTTTGGTGTCCCTGAAGCTACTGCAATCGCACCAGCATCTAAGGCTTCCTCTATATGTATCCTCTTTTTTATAAGTCCTCCTGCTATGACAGGAACCGTCACAGCTTCGTTTATTAATTCTATAATTTCAGGCATTCTTGATGGCATTATTTCAACTACATCAGGCCTTAAGTCATTTACCAATTTTATAGATGTATTTACTGCATCTGTGTCTATAGCAAATACTCTTTGTACAGTAAGTAATCTATATTTTTTAGCTGCTTTTAAAATGTTTTTTTTAGTGCTTATAATACCTGTGGGCTTTACATATTTTGCTATAAATTTTATTCCATCCTTATCACAATTAAGTCCCCCAATCATTTCCACATGTATGAACACAAGCTTATTTCTTTTCTTTAAACAATCCACATAGGTTTTTAAATTAGTAATATTTCCTGTTAATAGAAAAGCTATCTTTGAATCTGTTTCTAGTGCTTTATCCATTTGCTTTTCTTCCTTAATAACATTAATTAACTTAACTTCATTTAATATATTTATAAAATCACTAGTTATCAAAGTACCACCCCTTATAGGATTAAGAATATATGTCTTTAAATAATACTTTTCAAATGAACTCTTAGGTTCATTTTCTTTGCATAAAAAAGAGACACTAATAAAGGCCACAATAATAGGTCAAGGTATTATAGCATTTATTTGCATCTCTTTATCTCCTGCATATTTTTATTTACTTGTTAATTAGATTATATATTTAGGATGTTAATTATTTGTTATCCAAATATTATCTTCCTGTTAAATTTTAGTAAAGTTATATATCAGATACATTTTTAAATTTGATTGAGGTGGCTATAAAAGTGAAAATTCCACAGAAAATCAGTCCAAAGTAATAGCTTATTAATCTCCATAGTACGGCCGCAATAATTGCAAGCTTTATAAATTAAAAGATGATTACCATAGTAATTATTATACAAATTGTTAGTGCTATATAGTAGCTTAGTCTCTTTTTTATCATATTAATTCACCCTGTTTCCCAAAATATTATATAAGTTATCTGTAAAGTAGTTCTAAGGAATACTGGCCTATATTTTTTGAATTCAGATCATTTTTCAAGGTTTCCATATTGGTTACTATCTCTTGAAATTTCTCTTTATCATATAGTACATTATTTATTATATTAAGAAGCTTTTCTCCATCGTCGATATCATCTACTACAATTCCTATACCTAAGTTCATTATAAATTCAACATTAGCCATTTCTTGGCCAACCTTTGATTTAGTTAATATTAATGGAACACATTTATTAATAGATTCAAATAGAGTCACTCCACCTGGCTTAGTTATGATCAAATCCGATTCGTCCATAAGCTTTGATATTTCATTAGTAAATCCTATTATTTCTATATTTTTATATTTGTTTTTTTTAGATAATTTATCGTACAATTGATGGTTACTTCCTGTGACAATTATAACCTTTACATCTTCCATTTTTCCTAATTCATCTAATAATTTATCATTTAAACATACTTTCTTCATCTCACTATCCATAATTAAAATCTGTTTTGTATCTCTTGTTTTTTTATAAGTATCGTAATAAAACTCTTCCTTCACTGGAATTCCCGTTACCTTCAACTTATCTTTTTCGACTCCCTTTAATATATATTTATGTCTAATTTCTTTAGATGGAAGAAAGTAAATATCTGTACCCTTATGAATCCATTCCCAGCTAGCAACCACATCGGTGACAACTGTTACCAAAGGTGTATTAATGTCTTCCCTATCCTTTATTAATGAGATAAAACCGGAACACCAGGGAAAAGTACTTATGAAAATACTAGAATTTTTTTTGATAATATATTTTTTTACTTTCTTGTAGTAAATAAAATACAGTATTAAATCCATTATATTATTTTTAAAATTTCCTTTTAGATTATAGAAAAAATTGTAAATACCAGGGAATCTCTTAGTTAATATTTTATATATGCTAATAGCTATTTTTCTTCCCAAAGGATCAAATAAATCTAATATGTCTACTATTTCCACTTCATAGCCATAATTAATATCAATAATCTGTTTCTTTATAGCTTTAGCCACGCTATTATGTCCTTGTCCAAAGGATGCTGATAATATAATAATATTAGATTTTAATTCCATCTTAATGCCCTCCATGTTTATAATTTAGATTTTGATATCAGTATAGTATTATATAACACCTATGTTAAGTATAGGTAAAGACAACTTAACAAATAATCTCTTTATTATTTATTCTTCCCTTCTTCAAAAAACAGAAACAATTATTATTTAAATACTTTCAATTTTACATAAGAATGGAACACTATTTATATATTTAAAATAATTTCCCAATAAAATTTTACATTTTACTTCCGCTATCATATAATACTTATATAGAGATTTAAAATATAAGGAGGATAATTTATTTAATGTCATTAAAAAGTGGAATGATTGTTGATGGTACTGTATCAGGTATAACTAAGTATGGAGCCTTTGTAAAGCTTACTGAAGATACAACAGGGCTTTGTCATATTTCAGAGGTGTCAGATAGTTTTGTAAAGGATATTAATAACTATTTGACAAAGGGACAACAAATAAAGGTGAAAATACTTAAAATCAAAAACGACAACAAGATTGAGCTTTCAATCAAGGAAGCTAATAAAAACGGGGATTCTAATACAAGTAGTTCTAGTTCCCAGCCAAAAACAAGACCTAATGTGCGTCAATCTAAGCCTACTGAACAAAAATCCTTTGAAAATATGATGTCTAGTTTTTTAAAGAAAAGTGAAGAAAAATTAGGCGTAATTAAACAAAGAGAAAAAAGATTTTAATTATTTAAATAATTAAATAAATCTTTAATGATAAAATACCAAGGGTTAATAGACCTTGGTATTTATTATTTGTATAAAAAAATCTTTAGTAAATATCTCAATAGTTTTTTAGTTTTTGGGTATAAATTATTTGAATGTAAGAATATGTTACTATATATCTGTAATACCATCTTTAAATATTAATGATTGTATTATATAATTCTTTTATACAAACATTTTAAGGAGGATAATAATGAATAAACCTACCGTATTAGTAATACTAGATGGATATGGGATGAATTCTAATATAAATGGCAATGCAGTAAAGGCTGCCAATACTCCAAATCTTGATAAATATTTTGAAGAATACCCCAACACTATTCTTCGTGCCAGTGGACTTGACGTAGGACTTCCAGAAGGCCAAATGGGAAATTCCGAAGTCGGTCATCTAAACATAGGTGCAGGAAGAATAGTATATCAAGAGTATACTCGAATAAGCAAATCCATAAAGGATGGAGATTTTTTTGATAATGAGGCATTCCTTAAAGCCATAGAAAATGCAAAGGATCATAATTCTGCCTTGCATCTTTGGGGTCTTTTATCAGATGGCGGCGTCCACAGCCATAATACCCATTTATATGCTTTACTAGAACTTGCTAAAGATAAAGGTCTAAATAAAGTTTATGTACATGGATTCTTAGATGGACGTGATGTTCCACCTTCAAGTGCTGTGGAATATATTAGGGAACTAGAAGAAAAGATGAATGAAATAGGTGTTGGTAAGATTGCTACGATTTCAGGTAGATATTACTCAATGGATCGTGATAAGAGATGGGATAGAATTCTTCTCGCATACAATGCAATGATTTTAGGGGTAGGTGAATTAGCACATTCTGCTACTGAGGCCGTTGAGGACTCCTATGCTAAGGATGAATTAGATGAATTTGTTAAACCCTCAGTAATCATGGATGGAGATACTCCTGTAGGAACTGTGTCTGAAAACGACTCTGTTATAATGTTTAATTTTAGACCAGATAGAGCGAGACAAATAACGAGAGCCTTTGTTGACCCTGATTTTGATGGATTCAATAGGCCTAAAGGTTTTATCCCAGTTCATTATGTTTGCTTCACACAATACGATAAGACTATGCCAAATGTCCATGTTGCCTTTCCACCAAATGGCTTAAGCAATACACTAGGAGAATATCTTTCAGATAAAGGCTTAAATCAACTTAGGATTGCAGAAACTGAAAAATATGCCCACGTAACTTTCTTTTTTAATGGCGGTGTAGAACAGCCAAATGAGAATGAGAATAGAATACTCATACCTTCCCCAAAGGTCGCTACCTATGATATGAAACCGGAAATGAGCGCCTATGAGGTTACCGAAAAGCTTCTTGCTGCAATAAATGAGGATATTTATGATTTCATTTTAGTAAACTATGCCAATGCAGACATGGTTGGTCATACAGGGTCCTTTGAAGCTGCTATAAAGGCTATCGACACTGTAGATGATTGTATCGGAAAGCTTGTAGATACTGTTATAAATAAAGATGGTCAACTACTTATAACTGCTGACCATGGTAATGCTGATGAAATGATGGATGATGAGGGTAATGTAGTTACTAAACATTCTACTAATCCTGTTCCACTAATATTAATCAATTCAGCTAAGGAATATGAGCTTTTAGAGGGTAAATTATGTGATATCGCACCAACATTATTACAATTAATGGATCTTCCAAAGCCACTAGAAATGACTGGTGACTCCTTGTTATTAGAACCTGCCTATGCTGAGGAATAAAATTTAATAAAGATAAATTAAAAGGTTAGGATATTAAATTAATTTAATATCCTAACCTTTTATTATGGAAAGATCGAGCCCTTTTACAACCTTTAACTCTCAATCTCTACCTTTATTCTAAATATGAATTACCTCAACATCTTCAATGTCTATGCCAGACTCCATAACCTTTACTATAGCCCTTAGTGTATCTAAGGATGTTATTACATTTACGCCAGATTCCGTTGCTATCCTTCTAATTCTAAAGCCATCTCTCTTAGCATCATTGCCCTTAGTAGGTGTATTGATTATAAAATCTAATTCCTCGGTTCTAATAACGTCCAATATATCCGGTTTTCCATTTTGTATCTTTGCTACAGTTGATGTTTTTATTTGTTCTTTATTTAAGATATCTGCTGTACCCTCAGTAGCTATAAATTCATAACCTAACACACTTAGTCTTTTAGCTAGTTCTAAAAACTCATCTTTATCTTGGTTCTTTATAGTTGCAAGCATTCTTTTATGTTTTACATCTAAGTTCATTCCTGCAGCCAAAAACCCTTTATATAATGCTTCCTCTATGGTCCTTCCTATACCCAGTACTTCTCCTGTGGATTTCATCTCAGGTCCTAAACTTATTTCCACATTTGGTAGTTTATGTGTTGAGAATACAGGCACTTTAATCGCTATATAATCAGGTTCTCCATAGATACCATAGTTATAGCCAAGTGAAACTAATGATTTTCCTGTCATTGCTTTAGTAGCTAGCTCTATAATAGGTAACCCACTTACCTTACTAATATAGGGTACTGTTCTACTTGCTCTTGGATTAACCTCAAGAATATATAGTTCATTTTCAAACTCAATAAATTGAATATTTACTACTCCTACGATATTTAATCCCTTAGCAATAGATCTAGTGTAGGATAGTATTTTATCCTTTAGTTCTTCATTTATATTTTGTCCTGGATATACGGTAATGCTATCACCTGAATGGACGCCTGCCCTTTCTAAGTGCTCCATAATCCCTGGAATTAATACGTCTTCTCCATCGGATATTGCATCTACTTCAATCTCTCTACCCATAAGATACTTATCAACAAGGACTGGATTCTTCTTATCATTTTTGAAGGCCTTCTCTAGATAATGCACAAAATCTTTTTGTGTATAAGTAATCTCCATTCCTTGACCACCTAAAACATATGAAGGTCTAACTAATAATGGAAATCCGAGCTCCTGAGCTATTTTATTCCCTTCTTCCAAGGACCTTACTGCCCTACCCTTTGGTCTATTAATAGATAAATCCTCTAATAATTCTTCAAATTTTTCCCTATCCTCTGCCCTGTCCATGTCCTTAGGATGAGTTCCTAGGATATTTATTCCTTCTTCCATTAAGAAATTGGCAAGCTTTATGGCCGTTTGTCCTCCAAACTGTAATATTACACCAGTAGGCTTTTCCTTTTCTATGACATTTAAGACATCTTCTTCAGTTAAGGGTTCAAAGTAAAGCTTATCGGATATATCAAAATCTGTACTTACGGTTTCGGGATTATTATTAATAATGATTGTCTCTATATCCAGTTCCTTAAGGGCTTTAACACTATGAACTGAACAATAATCAAATTCAATTCCTTGACCTATACGTATAGGTCCTGACCCTATTACAATGACTTTTTCTCTATTTGTAACTTCTACTTCATCATAGGTTCCATAGGTTGAATAATAGTAGGGTGATATAGCTTCAAATTCTCCACCACAGGTATCTACCATATTATAGGAAGGTAGTATCCCAAAGCTCTTTCTAAGACCATATATCTCCCTCGGTTTAACTCCTAATAGATCAGCAATACCTTTATCAGAGAATCCTTTTTTCTTTAACATCAATAGCTTATCCTTTGTAAGGTCTTCCAATGAGCTTTCTCTCAATTCTTCTTCCTGCATTACTATCCATTTAATTTTTTCTACAAAGAATCTATCTACTCCAGTAATACTACATACCTTTTCTATATGATAAAATCTTCTTATAAGCTCTGCTAAATAAAATATTCTTTCATCGTCGGGAATAACAACTCTATTCTTTAACTCCTGAATATCCATTGTGGCTATTTCCTTAGAATAGAGATTATATTGACCTATTTCTAGTGATCTTACTCCCTTTAAAAGTGCTTCCTCGAAATTACTTCCTATAGCCATAACTTCTCCTGTGGCCATCATCTTTGTTCCCAAGGTTCTATCGGCATTATTGAATTTATCAAAGGGCCACTTAGGTATCTTTGCAACCACATAATCTATGGTAGGTTCGAAGCATGCCACGGTTTTTTGAGTTACTGCATTTTTGATTTCATCAAGACCATAACCCAGTGCAATTTTAGCAGCTACCTTTGCTATGGGATATCCAGTAGCCTTTGAAGCTAACGCCGAAGAGCGGCTAACCCTTGGGTTAATTTCTATAACAGCATATTCAAAGGACTGAGGATTAAGGGCAAATTGAACATTACATCCCCCTTCAATTCCAATCGCATTAATTATATCTATGGAAGCACTACGTAACATCTGATATTCCTTATCCGATAGAGTTTGGCTAGGTGCAACTACAATGCTATCACCTGTATGGATACCAACCGGGTCTACATTTTCCATGTTACATACTGTTATACAGTTGCCGAACCCATCCCTCATTACTTCATATTCTACTTCCTTCCAACCCTTTATACTCTTTTCAAGTAGAACTTGTCCAACTGGACTTAAGTGAAGTCCTTGCTTTAAAATATCCCTTAGCTGCTCCTCATTATCAGCTATTCCTCCACCAGTTCCTCCAAGGGTATAGGCTGGACGAACTATTACAGGATATCCAATCTCTAATACAAATTCTAGACCTTCTTCAAGGGTTTTTATAGCTTGACTTTCTATAATTGGCTGATTAATTTTTTCCATTAAGTTTTTAAAACTTTCCCTATCTTCCCCTTCTATAATTGCTTCTATTGGGGTTCCAATAATACTTAAATTATATTTTTCTAAAATTCCTTTTTCGTGTAGATCAAGGGCTAAATTAAGTCCCGTTTGTCCACCCATGGTTGCTAATAGGCTATCGGGCTTTTCTTTTATAATAATTTTTTCTACAATATCTATATTAATTGGCTCAACATATACTTTATTTGCTATCTCTCTATCGGTCATTATTGTGGCTGGATTACTATTAATTAAAACAACCTCAATTCCTTCTTCCTTCAATGCTTGGCAGGCTTGTGTTCCAGAATAATCAAATTCTGCTGCTTGTCCAATGGTAATAGGTCCTGACCCTACAACTAAAACCTTTTTTATATTTTCATTCTTCGGCATATTATTCCTCCTATCACATTTTATTCTGCTAGAGCTAAAAACTTATCAAATATAAGATCACTTTCCCTTGGTCCTGGGCTAGCTTCTGGATGGTACTGAACACTAACAATCCCTAACTCCTTATTTCTCATACCCTCTACCGTTCCGTCATTTAAATTAATATGGGTCTTAGTAATGCTCTCTGGTAGCTCCGATACTACATACCCATGGTTTTGAGATGTAATAAACACTTTTCCTGTTTCTAAATCCTTTACTGGATGATTCGATCCCCTATGTCCAAATACCATTTTTTCAGTTTTACCACCTAGGCTTAATGCCAACAGTTGATGTCCTAAACATATTCCTGCTATTGGCTTTTTACCTATAAGTTCTTTAATGGTTTCAACAACCTCTGGTAAATCCTCGGGATCTCCTGGTCCATTGGATAAAAAGATCAAATCTGGGTCTATTGATAATATTTCAGATGCAGATGAGTAAGAAGGAAATACTGTAACTTTACAATCTCTATTCTTAAAACTTCTAATAATATTATTCTTTATACCAAAGTCCATTATGGCTATACTTTTTCCTTTTCCCTCTATATTATAAATTTCCTTCGTAGTAACATTTTGTACTGCATCCCTATTATTAAATGCATCAATTTTTTCCTTAGTACTTTCTTCAGTTAATGTTATAATCCCCTTCATTGTACCTGACCTTCTTAGTATTTTTGTTAATCTCCTAGTATCTATATCTTCAAGACCAATAACTTTATGCTGTTTTAAATAGCCATCTAAGGTCATTTCACATCTCCAATTGCTGGGGATTTCACATTTTTCTCTAATAATTAAGGCCTTTACTTTTGGACTTTGTGATTCTATATCCTCTAAATTTATACCATAATTTCCAATTAAAGGATATGTCATGGTGACCATTTGTCCATAATAAGATGGATCCGTTAATATCTCTTGATATCCAGTCATTCCAGTATTAAAAACTACTTCACCTACAACTTCTTTAATGTATCCAAAGGCCTTTCCTTCGAATTCCATTCCATTTTCTAATATCAATTTTGCCTTCATACTTATAACCTCCTATCTTATATTCCTCTTTACTATTTAACAAAGACTAAGATTACAATTCTTTTATGGCATCAAAAAAGAGTAGTAGAGCCATGTACCAATGGCTTTACTACTCTAAGTTTTATTTTTATAATACTTACAAAAATTACTGATATGATAGAGACTTTCGTTTCAATCTCTATAAAATCTTTATTGATAATCGGTTTGTTTTTTACACCAAAAAAAGACCTAAACATAGCTTCATCTTCCTTTCTGGCCTCACAGGACCAATTTAAAGTAAAGAGATTTTAAGTTATATTCATATTTTTATCTTAATCTATTTTAATTAACATATAGTATTTTGTCAACCCTTATTATTTATTTAATACATGTTATAAACAAAATTATTGACATAATCTTATTGATCTGATATTATTTCAGTAAGAATTTTTTACAGAAAATAATGAATTGTACAAAAATTAACATGACATTATAGAAAGTGAGCAAAGGAGTTCACCTTGCTATGCATATATTCATTATATGTTTAGTCGGTGAGATTTTTTTTATCAAAATACTGGTTATTTATTAATAATTATGTATTGTTATACATGATGTGGTAAATATTATTAGATGCTTAAAGCTTAACAATATTGATTTTATTCTAATCTTGCAATTTAAATTAGCATCTAAATATTAAATATTTAATCTAATTGAAGGTGAGGTGAGGTGAAATATTATATAACGTAGCTTCAAAATATTAGTACTTAAAAATGCTTTAGATTAAGGGGGAAAGTATAATGTTTAAAAGTAAATTTATATTATTAAGTATTTGTATGGTTCTTGTAATGGCTTTAGTTGTTGGATGCAGTGGTAACTCTAGTACATCAACTGAACCTGCTAATGAAAATAGCAGTGAAAGTAGTGCTGAAGGAACAGTAAAAATTGGTTTCTTAGGAGATTTAACTGGTGATACTGCAATTTATGGTCAAAATACCCTTGATGGTATGAAAATGGCTGCCGATAAAATCAACGCAGATGGTGGTATCCTAGGTAAAGATGTTGAAATTGTTGTTGAAGACCATAGATACGATAAAGCTGAGGCTGCAAATATAGTACAAAAGTTTGTTAGTCAAGATAAGGTTGTTGCTATTGTTGGTGATCCTACTACAGGTATTACAAAGGCTACAGCACCAATCTCAAATCAAAATAAAGTAGTACAAATATCGGCCGGCGCAACCGGAACAGGAGTTGTAGAAATTGGACCATATGTATTTAGAAATACTTTACTTGACTCAATAGGTGGTCCAGCTACTATAAATTATGTAATAAATGACTTAGGAATGAAGAAAGTTGCTTTAGTAACAGCTGTAAATAATGATTTTAGTGTAAGTTTATCTGAAATATTTAAACAGGCTATTTTAGATAATGGTGGCGAAGTAGTAATTGAAGAAAGTGTTAAGGATGGAGATACTGATTTCAGTGGACAGGTATCTAATATCAAAGGTACTGATCCAGATGTAATAATCTACTCAGGTTATTATACTGAAGGTGGATTAATAATGAAGGAAATCCGTAAGCAAGGTATGGAAGACGTAATTATGGTTGGTGGAGATGGTCTGCAAGGAGATACCTTCTGGGAATTAGGTGGAACTGCAGTTGAAGGAAGTATTTCATACGCTGGTTTCTCTCCAGAGGATCCAACTGATGAAATAGCTGCTTTCATTAAAGAATACAGTGCACAATCTGGCTCAGAACCTGATTTATTTGTTGCCCAAGGTTATGACGCAGTAATGATCTTAGGAGACGCTATGAAAAAGGCTGAAAGTATAGACCCAGAAGTATTTAGAGATACCTTAGCAAAAACAAAGGAGTTCCCTGGTGTTTCTGGTACTACTACCTTTAGGGAAAATCAAGAGCCTATCAAGAGTCCAGTATATCTATTACAAGTAAAAGATAAAAAATGGTCTTTACTTAAGAAGGTACCCGTAGAATTTTAAGTACTATAGATTATATGTAATACATAATAAGGATTACCTTAACAATTTGGTAATCCTTATTTATTAACAAAGTCAATAATAAAGATTCTCAAAGTTGACTTTGTTGAAACCAATTACGGAAATTATAACTTATCCACAATTAAATAGGGTTTATAATTTCCTATTAGTTATAAAAAAGGAGGTACAATTTTGACTAGTAATTTAATCGTACAATTAATTAATGGATTAACTCTTGGATCTACCTATGCTTTGATTGCTCTTGGATACACCATAGTATATGGTCTTATACTCCTTATCAACTTTGCCCATGGCGAAATCTATATGGCTGGTGCTTTTGTTGGTCTTATGCTAGTAACAGTATATAAGCTCAATATAGTTTTTGCTTTTTTAGGAGCAATGCTTTTTTGCATGATACTTGGTGTAGTTATAGAAAGAATCGCATATAGACCCTTAAGACGTAGCGAAAGACTTACTGCTTTAATTAGCGCAATTGGGGTCTCTATCATTTTATCTAATTTAGCTAACTTAATATTTGGAGCAAAGCCTGCTTCCTTTCCTCCAATAGAAGAAATACTTTTTGAAATTAAGACCTATGATTTATTCTTAGGTGCTCAAATAAACAATCTTCAGATATTAATTATTGTAGTTTCTGCAATATTGATGATTGGACTTCAATATATGATTAAATATACAAAAATCGGTAAAAATATTCGTGCTGTTTCACAGGACTACGATACTGCAGCTCTTATGGGGATAAATGTTAATAGAACCATTGCATATTCCTTTGCTGTAGGATCTGCCTTGGCAGCGGCAGGGGGAGTTTTAGTTGGAATTTATTTTGGAGTTGTTAAATATAATATGGGAATGTTACCAGGGTTAAAAGCCTTTACAGCAGCGGTAATGGGTGGTATTGGTAGTATTCCTGGAGCTATGTTTGGTGGGATCGCCCTTGGAGTAGCTGAGATGTTCGCAGTCTCAATTGGTTTATCTTCCTATAAGGATGCCATAGCCTTTGGAATACTAATACTAGTTCTATTATTTAAACCAACTGGGTTTTTTGGAAAAAAAATTCAAAGGAAAGTGTAGGTGGAAGAGATATGTTTTTAGAAGGATTTATACCCCCGTATTTAGAATCAATACTATTAACAATGGGAATATATATAGTTTTAGCTTTAGGACTTAATCTTATAACAGGAGTTACAGGTCAATTATCCCTTGGTCATGCTGCTTATATGTGTATTGGGGCATATGCTTCTGCTGTTATAACAATGAAATTACATCTTCCCTTTGCAGTATCCTTGCTAGGGGGAGGTATACTCGCTTCAATTTTCGGTGTGATTATTGGATATCCTACCCTAAGATTGACTGGGGACTATTTAGCTATTTGTACATTGGGCTTCGGAGAAATAGTAAAAACAATATTATTTAATATGCCTTCAGTAGGTGGAGCCATGGGATTAGCTGGGATTCCTCCCAAAACTACTCTTTTAAATACTTATATAGTAGTTATTTTAGTAACATTTTTTATGGTGAGAACTGAAAACTCAAGATTCGGTAGAGCTTTATTAGCTATTAGAGAGGATGATATTGCTGCTGAATCCTTTGGTATAGACCTAACCAAATATAAAGTAAAGATGTTTGCAGTTGGTACTTTTGTCGCTGGTTTAGGCGGTGGTCTATGGGCCCATAAAATAATGGTGCTACAGCCTCGAGACTTTGGTTTTATGAAGTCAATTGAGATACTTAATATGGTTGTACTTGGAGGACTTGGAAGTATACCTGGAACGATTTTAGGTGCATCCATCCTTACGTCTATTCCTGAACTTCTCAGATTCTCATCAGATTATAGAATGCTTCTTTATGGGGTGATTCTTGTGACTATGATGATCTTTAGACCAAATGGAATACTTGGAGGGGTAAGCTTTAATGGGATTTTAAAAAGGACTCCAATTTTACAAAAGTTCTCCAAAGACACAAAATGCGTTACAGAAAAGGAGGTAAACTAATGGCTCTATTAGAATTAGAAAATCTCACTATGATGTTTGGAGGATTAACTGCTGTTAATGATGTAACTTTAAACATTAATGACGGTGAAATATTATCTTTAATCGGTCCTAATGGTGCTGGTAAAAGTACTATTTTCAACCTTATTACAGGAATTTATAATCCAACAATGGGCAAGGTAACCTTTAAGGATAATGTAATCAATGGTAGACCTCCCCATCTCATTAATGGTATGGGAATTGCTCGTACATTTCAGAATATAAGATTATTTCAAAAATTATCTGTATTAGATAATGTTAAAATTGGAATGCATTCTAGAAGTAAGGCTGAGTTTTTTCAAGCATTAATCAAAGGTAGAACTGTTAAAGCAGAAGAAAAAAGAATTGAAGAAAAATCAATGGAATGCTTAGAATTAATGGGACTATTATCTAAATGCAATGAAATTTCTAACAATCTATCCTATGGTGAACAAAGATGTTTAGAAATAGCAAGGGCTCTTGCTTCTGACCCTAAGTTATTATTACTGGATGAACCGGCAGCAGGTATGAATCCACAGGAAAAATCGGTTTTAGTTGATAAAATCAGACAAATTAATTCGATGGGAATTACAATATTCTTAGTTGAACATGATATGAAGTTTGTAATGGGTATATCCGATAGGGTAACGGTCCTTGACCATGGAACTAAGATAGCCGATGGACTCCCTCAAGAAGTTCAAAAAGACCCAGAGGTAATCGCTGCCTACTTAGGAAAGGAGGCAAGTTAAATGTTACAGGTTAAAGACTTACATGTTAATTATGGAGCTATTAGAGCTTTAATGGGCATATCCTTTGAAGTTAAGGAAAATGAGATTGTTACACTAATAGGGGCTAACGGTGCTGGAAAGAGTACTACTCTAAGGTCTATATCTGGCTTAATCGCTCCAGCCAATGGTAAAATACTATTTGAAGGCAAAGAAATCCAAGGCACTCCTCCCCATGAAATTGTCAAGCTAAAATTATCTCAGGTTCCCGAGGGACGTCATGTGTTTCCTGTGATGACAGTTTTAGAAAATTTAGAAATGGGTGCATCTGTACGCAAAGATAAAAAAGCTATTAAAGAAGATATCGAGAAAGTATATGGTAGATTCCCCATATTGAAAGAAAGAAAAAGCCAGCTTGCTGGTACATTAAGTGGTGGTGAACAACAAATGTTAGCTATTGGTCGTGCTTTAATGTCTAGGCCAAAGCTTCTTCTATTGGATGAACCCTCCATGGGATTAGCACCTATGCTGGTTCAAGAAATTTTTAATATTATTGAAGATATTAATTCTACTGGAACCACCATCCTTCTTGTTGAGCAAAATGCTAAAATGGCTTTATCTGTAGCAGACAGAGCCTATGTTTTAGAAACTGGAGAAATAACAATGTCAGGTACCTCAGAGGAATTATCTCAGGATGATGCCATTCAAAAAGCATATCTTGGTCAATAGCATCTTATTAATTTGTATTTATAAAAATTGATTATAATATTAAGTATATAAGCAAGGCCCTACTATATAGTGGAGTCTTGCCTATTTTTTTATATTAATATTAATATCTATAAACATTTGATAAAAATTTGACACATTTCTACACCATTTTGTCAAATAATAGTTTATAATAGTATGTATAGGACCTCAGTACTAGACATAAGTCCCAAAGGAAGGGGATAAAGCTTATATGATTAATTACACCCTTATTAACGAAACGGTTTTTGCAATAATAGAGGCTCTTTTTATACTTATTATATATCAAAATATATTCAAATCTAAAATGCTAACTATCCATAATAGCATGAAGTCTTCTTTATTTATAGTCTTTTATGCTACCTTTTTCTATTGGTCTTTAAACTATGTGCCTATTGGCTTTCATAGGCTGTTAGTATTTGTATTTTCAACCATCACCCTCGTGCTTTTGACAAATATAAATATAAAACAATCCCTATTAGTAATTCTCCTTTTCTCTACAATAGTTATGATATCCGAAGGAATTATTATGACATTATTTATTTTTGTATCTGACAGTGATGTATCCACGATTATTAATAATCCTGCAATCAAATTTCAATACTATTTTTTATCAAAATCCTTTGAATATCTTATAATTGTTTTTCTTGAAAAAACTATACTAAACAACTTTAGCATCACTTTAAACTACACCAACAATCCTTTTCTCATATTTATTTCTTTGGGTATAATTCTAATGAGTTTAATAGCATACAGTATAAATTATGTTATTACTATTAAAACTAACCTAATTGTATATGTAATATTATTAATATTGCTATTCTTTTTTTTAATAGGTTTTGGTTATTTAGTATATGATGAACAGAGAAAACTATGGACCATAAAAGAAAAGTTGAAATTGCAGGATGAATATATTAAAAACATTGAATCAATTGTCAATATTATAAGAAGAGAAAAACATGATTTTGCAAATCATATTAATACCATATATGCCCTTTGCACTTTAGATATAGATAAAGCTGTAGCAATTAATAGAATCAAAACTTATATAGGTAAATTATCCTATGATTTAAAATCCTCCTACCATTTTTATAATACCGGTAATGAATACATAGATGCGCTATTGGCCATTAAGAGTCATAATTGTTATGAAAACAATATACATTTAGATGTTGATTTTGAATCATCTCTAAAAAACTTAGATTTTGATTCAAATAACCTAGTAAGTATTGTAAGCAATATTTTAGATAATGCTATAGAAGCTCTTATTAATTATGACTCTAATGAGATTAAAAAAGTAGTTTCATTAAGTACATATATAGAGAATAATCATTTTTATTTGTCCATAGCTAATAATGGTCCTATAATACCTAATGATAAAATTAATAAAATCTTTAGTAATGGCTATTCAACTAAAACATCCAATAGCGATGACCATGGCTTAGGCTTATATATAACAAAACAACTCATCAATAAAAATAAGGGCTATATATCTGTATCAAGTACAGACTATGAAACTGAATTTTTAATAGATTTCAATTTAAACAATACTGGTAGAGAATTTACTACTGCAGAAAGTTATTCCAAAAACATGGTATGATATCATATAAATAAAAAAATGGTATAAATAGAGTCCTATTTATACCATTCTTTTATTTAATCTTCTTTAACTCATAATTTCACATATATTATTGGAAAATTCTACTGGATCCTCTAATGGTAGCCCCTCAATTAGCAACGCTTGATTATACAGTAAATTTGTATAGAGTTTTAATTTATCCCTATCATTTTCATAGGTCTCTTTTAAGGATTGAAAAACTTTATGATCAACATTGATTTCTAAAATTTTATCGGCTTGTACATCATGGTTATTTGGCATTGACTTTAGTATTTTTTCCATTTCTATGGAAAGTTCTCCTTCATTTGCAAAGCATACAGGATGTTTCTTTAATCTTTTAGAGATTCTAACATCCTTTACTTTATTTCCTAAAATTTCTTTCATCGTTTCAAATATTTCTTTATTTTCTTCTTTCTTTTCCTCTGTAATATTATCATTTTCTTCATGCTCAATACCTAAATCACCACTTGATACAGATCTGAATTCCTTATCCTTATATTTCATTATGATCTTTAAGGCAAACTCATCAATGTCTTCGGTCAAATATAATATCTCATATCCCTTATCCGTAACAATTTCAGTTTGTGGCATTTTCTCAATTCTATCAATAGATTCTCCAGCGGCATAATAAATATATTTCTGATCTTCTGTCATCCTAGCAACATATTCATCTAAAGTCACCATTTCCTTTTCCTTCGATGAGTAAAACATCAATAGATCTTGTAATTCATCTTTATTTGCGCCAAAATTTTCGTATACTCCATACTTTAGTTGTCTTCCAAAGGATTCATAAAACTTAATATAACTATCTCTTTCATTTTTCAAAAGACTTTCTAATTCTTTTTTAATCTTACCCCTAATGTTTTTGGCAATTAGTTTCAATTGTCTATCATGTTGCAGCATTTCTCTAGATATATTAAGTGATAAATCTTCAGAGTCTACCATACCCTTTACAAAACTAAAATAGTCTGGCAGCAGTTCAGAGCATTTATTCATTATTAATACTCCATTTGAATATAATTCTAAGCCCTTTTCAAATTCCTTACTATAATAGTCAAAGGGAATTTTCTCAGGTATAAATAATATGGCATTATATCTAATCATCCCATCTACACTAATATGTATATGCTTTAAAGGCTTATCAAAGCCATAGTGCTTTTCTACGTAGAACTTTTCGTAATCTTCAGTAGTGAGCTCATTTTTATTCTTTCTCCAAATTGGAACCATACTATTGACTACTTTTTCTTCTACCAATTCCTCATATTCATTTTCTGTTCCTTCCTTAAGCTTGCTTTCTGTAATATCCATTTTAATAGGATACCTAATAAAATCAGAATATTTTTTTATAATAGATTTTAATTCATATTCTTCTAAATATTTATCATAGTTATCGTCCTCTGTGTTCTCTTTAATACTTAATATAATATCTGTACCTACACTATCCTTCTCACACTCTTCAATGCTATATCCCTCAGCACCATGAGATTCCCATTTATATGCTTGTTCACTATCAAGGGCTCTACTAATAACTGTTACAACATCCGATACCATAAAGGCTGAATAAAACCCGACACCAAACTGCCCTATAATATCGTACCCATCCTTCATTTCATTGAGGCTTTTAAATTCTAAAGATCCACTTTTTGCAATTGTGCCAAGGTTGTTTTCAAGATCTTCCTTCGTCATTCCAATACCAGTATCAGAAACCTTTAGTACTCTATTCTCTTTATCTGGAGTTACTTTAATAAAATATTTTTCTCTATCAAAGGTTACAGAATCATCGGTTAACTCGTTGTAATAAATTTTATCGATTGCATCGCTAGCATTGGATATTAACTCCCTTAAAAAAATCTCCTTATGAGTATAAATTGAATTAATCATTAAATCTAATAATCTTTTTGATTCAGCTTTGAACTCTTTTTTTATCAATTAAATCTCTCCTTCTCTAAAATTATATGCCTTTTTTATTATTAGCACTCTCGAATTATGAGTGCTAATATCAATTATTGTATAACATATTGTGAGTTTTGTGTCAAGATTTTTTAACTTCTTAATACAATAAATCTACCTTTACCTTCCTAAAACATTTCCTCGACTTTTAATTTACTTTAGGTTATCATAAACTTAGTTATTTTTAAAGGCGGTGGACATCATGATTTTCTTTTCTATGATTATTTCAATGGTAGTTATATTATTTTTAGTTAGTAAGAAGTTAAATATAGGCTATTCTTTAATGATTGGGGCTACATTATTGGCATTACTAAACAGAAAAAATATTACATATATTGCAAAAACTATTTTAAAAACTTTTATAGATCCTACAACTATTACCCTATGTGCGATTGTACTTCTTATTACTATATTAGGATATCTCATGGATAAGTATAAGCTACTGGATAGAATGATTTTATCTTTGGAACAAATACTTCGAAGTGCCAAACTTACTATACTCGTTGCTCCAGCAATTATTGGCACATTACTGGTTACCGGTGGTGCCCTTATGTCTTGTCCAGTAGTTGAGCAGCTAGGAAAAAAGCTAGATATATCTAATGATAAGCAAGCTGCTATTAATTTAATTTTTAGACATGCTCTTTATTTCATGTTCCCCTTGTCTACTACTATTATAATGGCTTCAAAAATTGGTGAGTTTGACGTTATGGACTTGGTTAAAATCCAATTTCCAATTTCAATAGCCATATATGTATTTGGCTATATATTTTACCTTAAAGGTCTTAAGGAAGAAAATTTAGATAAAATAAGTATAAAAGAATATATCATCTCAATAGGTCATTTTCTTTTTTATTCTTCACCTATTTTAATAAGTCTATTGGGGGTTATAGTATTAAATATGCCCTTTTACATATCTCTTATTATGGGGATCATTGTAAGTATACTAATAAATATCTTTGATAAAAAAGCAGATAGCAAATATGACTTAAAAGAAAATGTATTTTTAACTATGTATAAAGGGATTAAGCCTACAATGGTTATAGCTATCTTAGGAATTATGATATATAAAAATGTTGTTAATGATTTAGATGAGCTCTATATTCAGCTAAGCATCTTGTTAGAAAAAGGAATACCCATTGAATTATTAATAATTATAGCTGCCTGTGCTATTTCTTTATCCCTTGGTTCTGCCCAACCTAGTGTAGCAATATTATTTCCTATGATTTTACCCTTGGCTCCTGATTATCATACAAAACTAGTATATGCTATGTTTATATATACAAGTGGTTTTATGTTTTATTATATTTCTCCAATTCATTTATGTCAGGTACTTACTATTGAATATTTTGACGTTAAGCTTAAGGATTTATATAAAAATTATAAGTTTATACTTCCATTAACCTATCTAGTTATGTTAATCATTTATATTACTAAATTATATATATAATAAGTCCTTTTATTGGTTTATACTTTCTGTTCTCTGTTCCAAGTCTTGTCTTCTTTTTCTAACGATCCTAAAATATAAGTCCAATTCCATGAAAGAAAACCTTGTATATTTAAACGTACAGTTTTATATACAAGGTTTTCTATTAAATAGTCTATTATTACTCTATTTGTATTAAAAATTCACTTAGAGTTTGAATTTAGAAACTAAGGAGTCCAATTTTACTGCAAGATTTTCTAGATATTTAGAATTCTTTGAAATAATATCGATTGAATTGCTTTGCTGAGCCATTGATGCAGCAGTTTCCTCAATCCCTGCAGAGTTCTCTTGAGCAATTGTGGCTATCTGCTCCCCACCCTTACTAATTTCACTACTATTTGACGTAATCTGTATTAAACTTGAAGATATACTTTGAATTTTTTTACTCATATCAATTACTTCTGAGTTTATTTTTTCAAATGTTTCTCCTGTATCCTTTATCTGAGTAGTACCTTCTTTCACTTCTTTATATCCCTTTTCAAGGGACTTGGTCATTTCCTTTGATTCTTTTTGAATTCCATTTACAATTTCAGTTATCTGTGCAAGGGAGTCACCAACCATTTCAGCTAGTTTCCTAATTTCTTCAGCCACAACTGAAAAACCTTTTCCAGCTTCCCCTGCCCTAGCAGCTTCTATGGCTGCATTCAGAGCCAATAGGTTCGTCTGTCCAGCGATTTCATCAATAACCTGTACTAATCTAGATATATCTTCAGATTTTTTATCTAATCCCTTTATATTGTCAACGGATGTCTTTACTATATCATTAACTGTAACCATCTGATTTATGGACGAATTCATTTGCTTATTACCATTTTCAGTTATATTAAGTACCATATCAGATGAATCCTTTAGTATATCAACATTATTACTGGCTGCCTTAATTAGATTATCTAATAAATTTATGGAACCAGAAATATTGTGGGAAGAATTTGCCTGTTCCTCTACACCTGCTGCCATTTCTTCCATTGTGGCTGCTATTTGTTCGGCACCTCCTCTTATTTCATCGGATACCTCGGTTAATGATTTACTTTGTACATTTGTCTCCTTGGCAACTGAAGATATTTCCTTAATCATATTTTGCAGATTAGATACCATTGTATTAGTGGCTTTAGCCAATTGACCGATTTCATCCTTGCCATCATAGTTCATCTGAGTTATTGAAAGGTCACCCTCTGAAATTTTATTATTCATATTAACTACTTTTTTAAGATTACTACTTACGTTTTTACTGACCAAAATAACAATTATAGATCCTAGTAATAATGATATAATTGAAGATAAGATCAAAGTGTTTTCTACATTTTTCATATTACTATTTGCTTGATTTATTGACTGATTTCTCTTTTCATCCAAAGCTTTGTTTATTTCTGATAAATAAATTGAAGTTGTATTTCCCAATAAAGATACTCTTTTACGTAAAACCACCGCACTTCCTTTATTACCATTATTTACAAACGGTACAATATTAATGTCAAATATAGCATCAATCTCTTGATTGTTATCAACAATAGTTTTATATTGATGTTTTAATTCCTCATCGTTCTCTAATATTGGTCTCACTTTATCTATTAATTCACTACATTCTTCTTTCAGTTCATTATATTTTTCTATTATGTCTTCTTCTCCAAAATGTACATAGTCGGAAGCCAGCACATCCTTATGTTTAATAATTGCCTCGAGTCGAGCTATATTTAGTGAATTATTAGCACTATTCTGTAAAGTTCTTATATTATTTTCAATACTACCTAGGGATTTAAAAATTATTCCAATTGAAATCATAAATAATATTACAGTTACTAGAAGTACCATACCAAATTTAAAGCCAATATTTATATTCTTCCATTTAAAACTTTTCACTAGATTACCTCCTTCAGATAATAGAATTTTACTGCAAACAATTTCTCTTTTCCTTTTTTCTTTGAGTAGATTTGTTTTATTTAGAATAGCCAATATTTCACTATTAACTCTGTGTGTAATACAAAAATAAAAACTTAACTAATGCATTTGATCTTCTACTAAATAATCTTCTACAAAAATTCGACAATTCCTTTATGAAAAAAGGACAATTTTTTTTTGGCCAAACAATAGGACTAAAACATAGTCTACTTCCATAAAAGAAAACCTTGTATATTTAAACATACAGTTTTATATACAAGGTTTTCTATTAAATAGTCTATTATTACTCTATTTGTATTAGAAGTTCACTTAGAGTTTGAATTTAGAAACCAAGGAGTCCAATTTAACTGCAAGATTTTCTAGGTATTTAGAATTCTTTGAAATAATATCGATTGAATTGCTTTGCTGAGCCATTGATGCAGCAGTTTCCTCAATCCCTGCAGAGTTCTCTTGAGCAATTGTGGCTATCTGCTCCCCGCCCTTACTAATTTCACTACTATTTGACGTAATCTGTGTTAAACTTGAAGATATACTTTGAATTTTTTTACTCATATCAATTACTTCTGAGTTTATTTTTTCAAATGTTTCTCCTGTATTCTTTATCTGAGTAGTACCTTCTTTCACTTCTTTATATCCCTTTTCAAGGGACTTGGTCATTTCCTTTGATTCTTTTTGAATTCCATTTACAATTTCAGTTATTTGTGCAAGGGAGTCACCAACCATTTCAGCTAGTTTCCTAATTTCTTCAGCCACAACTGAAAAACCTTTTCCAGCTTCCCCTGCCCTAGCAGCTTCTATGGCTGCATTTAGTGCCAATAGGTTTGTCTGTCCAGCGATTTCATCAATCACCTGTACTAATCTAGATATGTCTTCAGATTTTTTATCTAATCCCTTTACCTTGTCAACGGATGTCTTTACTATATCATTAACTGTAACCATCTGATTTATGGATAAATTCATTTGTTTATTACCATTTTCAGTTATATCGAGTACCATATCAGATGAATCCTTTAGTATATCAACATTATTACTGGCTGCCTTAATTAGATTGTCTAATAAATTTATGGAATCAGAAATATTGTGGGAAGAATTTGCCTGTTCCTCTACACCTGCTGCCATTTCTTCCATTGTGGCTGCTATTTGTTCGGCACCTCCTCTTATTTCATCGGATACCTCGGTTAATGATTTACTTTGTACATTTGTCTCCTTGGCAACTGAAGATATTTCCTTAATCATATTTTGCAGATTAGATACCATTGTATTAGTAGCTTTAGCCAATTGACCGATTTCATCCTTACCATCATAGTTCATCTGAGTTATTGAAAGGTCACCCTCTGAAATTTTATTATTCATATTAACTACTTTTTTAAGATTACTACTTACATTTTTACTAACTAAAACAACAATTAAGGCGCCTAGTAACAGAGATATAACTGCTGATAAAATCAAAGTACGCTCTACATTATCCATATTAGCATTTGATCGGTTTATTGCTTGGTTTCTCTTTTCAGTTATTCCTTCGTTCATTTTATCTAAATAAACAGTTGTAGTAACTCCTAATAGAGATGCTCTTTTTCTTAAAACAATTGCCTCTCCTTTTCTATCCTGTTTTATAAGGGGTACAATCTCATTAATAAATAAATTATTAATATCTTCATTGTTAGAATTAACCATTTTAAATGCAATTTTTAGATCATCATTATCCATTAAAGGTTCTATTTGTGTTATTAATTCCTTAAATAATTTATCCTCCTCATTAAATTTTCTAATTACATCTTCCTCTTGAAAATGTACATAATCTGAAACAAGAGTATCCTTGGATTTAATAATTGTTTCAAGACGAGTTATATCTAGTGCATTATTTGCACGACTTTCTAAAGTTTTTATATTATTCTCAATATCAATTAATGATTTAAAAATTATTCCAATTGAAACCATAAATAATATTACAGTTACTAGAAGTACCATGCCAAATTTAACGCCAATATTTATATTCTTCCATTTAAAACTTTTCACTAGATTACCTCCTTTAAATAGCAGTTTATTTAATCTTAAATCAAATGAAAATCACAACATATTATATAACTTTTACCACAGTCCTTTCTATCAAATTATGTCTTTCTTACAATGCTTAAATGCAATTTAAATAGAAATAAGTTGCCTTTAGTCTTCTATAGAGCTTTATATATTTTAAATAGCCCATACTGCACCATTAACCCTGTATGTAATGACAAATATAACACTTAATTAACTTTTAATATTCTACAAAAAACCCACAATTCCTCTATAAAAAATTGGAAATTTTTTTAGACCAAATATTAGTTTATATTAACAAAAAAATAAATCAATAGGTCTACACTCACTTATTAGTTCCAGCTTTCAAATCGTAAGTTCTAATATATATATAATTGGTGTTAAAAGTTTGTAACTCCATATGATAAAAAACATATTGAATTTTTGTCTCTTTATTATATAATAGCTTCAATGATGACTTTATATTTGTACATAATATATATAATAATCTAACTAAGAGGAGAATGAAAATGAGTGTAACAGTAGCAAAATTTGGTGGTTCATCTCTTGCAAATGCTGAACAAATGAAAAAAGTTAAAAACATTGTACTTTCCGACAAAAAATATCACTATGTGGTAGTATCTGCTCCTGGAAAACAATACTCTAGTGATAGCAAAATCACGGATTTACTATATCTATGTGATGCCCACGTCAAATACTCAGTTCCCTTTAATGAACTATTTGATATCATTAAAAGTCGTTTTATAAATATTGTAAATGAATTGGAGCTATCCCTTGATATTGGGTTTTATTTAGAAGAAATCAGACAAAAGATTAACGAAAATGCGTCTGTAGATTATATCGCAAGTCGTGGAGAATATCTTAATGGACTTATTTTAGCCGAGCTACTTGGCTATGATTTCGTAGACCCTGCCGATATGATTTATTTTGATAGATATGGTTCCTATGATTCCACAAAAACTCAGGAAGCCGTTGCAAAGCTATTACAAGAACATAAATATGCTGTTATTCCTGGATTTTATGGTTCTACTCCCAACGGAAAAATAAAAACATTTTCTAGGGGAGGTTCAGATATCACTGGAGCAATAGTTGCCCAGGCAGTTAATGCAGAGGTATATGAAAACTGGACCGATGTCTCTGGTTTTCTTATGGCAGACCCTAATATAATTGATAATCCAAAACGAATTGAAGAAATAACCTATTCTGAATTACGTGAGCTTTCTTACATGGGGGCTAAGGTTTTACATGAAGACTCAGTCTTTCCTGTACGAGAGGCCAATATTCCTGTAAATATTAGAAATACTAATGACCCTATAAATCCAGGTACTATTATATTTAGTGAAAAATCAAGTATTAGAAAAAAAAGTATTACAGGCATCGCAGGTCGTAAGGGCTTTACTGTAATATCTATACAGAAAAATCTTATGAAGTCAGATATTGGTTTCGTGCGTAAGATTTTAACTATCCTTGAAACAAATAATATTCCCTTTGAACATATACCTTCAGGAATTGATAATATATCACTTGTTATTGAAAGCTCTAGAATAGAAAAGAAAATAGATAGAATTATAAGTGCTATTAAAGAACAGTGTACTCCTGATTCAATTGATGTATATGAAGATATTGCTCTTATTACTACTGTAGGTCATGGAATGGCGTATATTCCAGGTATGGCTGCTAAACTTTTTACTGCTGTTGCAGATGCTAGTGTAAATGTACGTATGATAGATCAAGGTTCAAGTGAAATAAATATAATCATTGGAGTTGAAAATAAGGATTTTGAAAGGGCTGTTCGGGCAATCTATTGTGCATTTATTGATTAACTCTTTAAATAATAACAGGGCAGATCGGATTATATCTGCCTTATTATTTTGATTAAATTACTATCTAATCTTCAGCTGGATATTCTATAATACTGGAGTCTAACCTTTTTTGATAGCCTTCAAGAATATTACTTTCTATATTGTTTTCATATTCATTTATATTTTTATCATATTCTTCTCTTCCTCTATTTCTTTCTTCACCTTCTTGTGCCATGTTTACTACCACACCTTTCATTATATATGTGATAGTTTGTTCAATTACAAATTGTAAAATACTATACACTTTATTCCTTTTTTACTAAATATTTATTAGAAAATCAAATTTAGAAAAAAAATATTTTTTTTTTCTAAAAAGGAAAATGTTAACCTTGTGATAAAATACGCTTTTTGCATTTTTATAATTTTCAAAAAATTAATATTATTCTAAAAGAACTATTGAGATTCAAAGGTTTTTATGATATATTATTAAACAACAAAGCAAAGCATAAATAATTTACTTTAATATATAATTTAATAATTTTACGAACAATGTCGTTCGAAATCCATATTACATTTGGGTTTTCAACGACTTTTTTTATTTGAAATTTTAGTATACAAAATACACTTCTATCTTGCCTTACCCAATGCTATTTATATGACAACTAACACCTGTTGTCAATTAAATATAAATTTAAAAAATGAAAGGGTTGATATGTATGAGACAAATCGCTATCTATGGAAAAGGTGGAATTGGTAAATCTACTACTACGCAAAACTTAACATCTGCTTTAGGTGAAATGGGAAAAAAGATAATGGTAGTTGGATGTGATCCAAAAGCTGATTCAACAAGACTTTTATTAGGAGGTCTTTCACAAAAAACAGTTATGGATACACTTAGAGAGGAAGGTGAAGATACTGATTTAGACGATATCTTAAAACCAGGATTCCATAATATTAAATGTGTAGAATCTGGTGGTCCAGAACCTGGTGTTGGATGTGCAGGTAGAGGTATTATAACTTCTATTAATATGCTTGAAAGTCTAGGTGCCTATGAAGATGATTTGGATTATGTTTTCTATGATGTATTAGGTGATGTTGTATGTGGTGGATTTGCAATGCCTATCCGTGAAGGTAAAGCTCAAGAAATTTATATAGTTGCAAGTGGTGAGTTAATGGCTCTATATGCAGCTAATAATATTGCAAAGGGTGTACAAAAATATGCAAAATCTGGTGGTACTCGATTAGGCGGTATTATCTGTAATAGTAGAAAGGTTGATAATGAACTTGAACTACTTGAATCCTTTGCTAAGGAACTTGGAACTCAATTAATACACTTTGTACCAAGGGATAATATAGTTCAAAGAGCAGAAATAAACAAGAAAACAGTTATTGAACACGATAAGGACTGCGAACAAGCAAATGAATATAGAGCATTAGCTAAAGCTATCGATGAAAATCAAGTGTTTGTTGTACCACAACCTATGCATACCGATAGATTGGAAGAATTGATGATGGAACATGGAATTTTAGGGTAGAGTGCGAGTGTAAAACAAAATAAGTCAATAGAATTTATAACGTTTTCCCCAACGTTATAAAAAATATATGAGTTTAAACACCCACACTATTAATATGATAACATAAAAAACTACTAAAAATCAATATATAATGTTTAAACTCTGTAATCCAAAAACAAATCATGGATAGGAGGAATAATATGAAATTAATTAGAGCGATAATAAGACCTGAAAAAGTAACAAATGTACTTGCAGAATTAAGTGATGCAGGCTTCCCTGCAGTTACTAAAGTAGATGTTGTTGGCCGTGGTAAACAAAGAGGTATTAAGGTTGGAGATATTTATTATGATGAAATCCCCAAGAGTTTCTTAATGTTTGTATGTGAAGATAATGCAGAAAGCCATGTAATAGATGTTATTATGAGAAATTCAAAGACTGGAGAAAAAGGTGCTTTTGGAGATGGAAAAATATTTATTAGTGAAGTATCAGAAGCCTACACCATCAGTAGCGGAAAAAAGAAATTATAGAGGAGGCATCTTTTATGAAAGAAATAATTGCTATTATCCGTATTAATAAGATAAATCAGACAAAAAGTGCCTTGGCATCTGAAGGTTTTCCAGCTTTCACCTGTGTGAAGGTCTTAGGCAGAGGTATAGGTAAGCTAAAAGGCAAGTCTGAATTATCAAATGTAGTTTCTATGGAAGATGAAAACATTCCAAAAGAAATTGCCGAAGCAATGTCTGAAGAGGATAGACTATTGGCTAAAAGACTTATAACCCTTATAGTTCCCGATGAAGATGCTCCTAAAATAATCAATACTATTATTGATGTAAATAAAACAGGTCATCCGGGAGATGGAAAGATATTTGTATTACCTATAAATGATGCCATTAGGGTTAGAACTGCTGAGAGAGGCACCAGTGCTATAGTATAGAAGGAAGGGAGTGCATAGAATATGGCTGTTAAAGAAATATTAGATGACATTTTAGAGAAGTATCCAAAAAAAGTACAGAAAAATCGTGCTAAGCATGTTTTATATAAAGATTCTACTGAAGATCAAGAAATAAGTGCAAATACTCGTACAATCCCAGGAATTATTACTAACAGAGGTTGCTGTTTTGCAGGTTGTAAGGGAGTTGTACTTGGTCCTTTAAAGGATGTTGTTCATATTGTTCATGGCCCTGTGGGATGCTCCTATTATACATGGGGAACAAGAAGACATAAGGGACGTTCTAAGGACGGAGAAGATAACTTTTTAAGTTACTGCTTTACAACTGATATGCAAGAAAGTGATATAGTTTTTGGAGGCGAAAAGAAATTAAGGGCTGCTGTTAAAGAAGCATATGAGATTTTCAAACCTGATGCTATAACTATCTCTGCTACCTGTCCTGTTGGACTTATCGGTGATGATATACATGCCGTAGCTAAAGATGCTCAAGAGGAATTTGGAATTCAAGTATTAGCCTTTGATTGTGAAGGGTATAAAGGTGTAAGTCAATCGGCTGGTCATCACATCGCTAATAATGTATTAATGCGTGATGTTATAGGTACAGGTGAAGTAGAAACAGGCAAATACTCTATCAATATTATGGGTGAATACAATATCGGTGGAGACGGATGGGAAATCTCAAGGGTATTAAGTAAAATCGGGTATGATATTGTTTCAATTATGACCGGTGATGGAACTTATAAGGAACTTAAAAATGCCCATAAAGCAGATCTTAATTTAGTTCAATGTCACCGTTCAATAAACTATATAGCAGAGATGATTGAAATAAAATATGGTACCCCTTGGTTAAAGGTAAATTTCATAGGAGTAGAATCTACTATTGAAACCTTGAGAAATATGGCTAAATATTTTGGAGACGAAAATCTGATTCAAAGAACTGAAGAAGTTATAGCCGAGGAACTAGAAGCTATTAATCAACCCTTAGAGCTGTACAGAAAAATGTGCGAAGGAAAAACTGCCCTACTATATGTGGGTGGTTCTAGAGCCCATCATTATCAAGCATTACTTAGTGATCTAGGAGTAGAAACCATTATGGCGGGCTATGAGTTCGGTCATAGGGATGACTATGAAGGTCGTGATATCATTCCCCATATTAAAATGGATGCAGATAGTAGAAATATCCCTGACCTTAAGGTTTCTAAGGATGAAAAAAACTATAAGCTTTATTTAACTCCTGAAAAGCTAGAAGAATTAAAAAAAGAAATGCCCCTTAATAAATATGATGGTTTAATTAAGGAAATGAAAGATGGTACTTATGTTATAGATGACTTAAATCATTTTGAAACTGAAGAATTATTAAAAAAGCTTAGACCTGATTTATTTTGTTCAGGAATCAAGGATAAGTATGTTTCTCAAAAAATGGGGATTTTTTCTAAACAGTTGCATTCCTATGATTATAGTGGTCCCTATGCAGGTTTTAAAGGATCAGTCAATTTTGCTAAAGATATCTCAATGGGTATGAATACTCCTACTTGGGGATTCATTAATCCTCCTTGGAGGAAAAATCCTGTACTCGAGGGAGAATTGGTAGAGGGGGTAGAAGCATGTTAGATCATACAACTAACGAAATTAAAGAAAGAAAAGGTCTAGTGGTTAATCCAGCTAAAACCTGTCAACCTATTGGAGCTATGTATGCCGCATTGGGGATTCATAACTGTCTTCCCCATAGCCATGGTTCCCAAGGATGTTGTTCCTTCCACAGAATGCATTTAACTAGGCATTATCGTGATCCTATAGTAGCTTCTTCCAGTTCTTTTACAGAGGGAGCATCGGTTTTCGGTGGAGTTGCAAACTTAAAAAAAGGTCTGAAAAATGTATTTGCAATATATGATCCTGATGTAGTAGCTATTAGTACTACCTGTCTTTCTGAAACTATTGGAGATGATATACCTACTATTATATATGATTCTGAAATACCTGCTGGCAAACATGTATTCCATGCCAATACCCCAAGTTATTCTGGATCCCATGTCACTGGCTTTTCCAACATGGTAAAGGCTATGGTAAATCATTTTTCAGAGAAGACTGAAGGCACAAAGAATGGAAAAGTAAATATCATCCCTGGCTATGTAGAGCCTGGAGATATGAGAGAGCTTAAAAGAATAGCTAAACTTATGGATATTCCACATATACTTTTCCCAGATACAAGTGGAGTAGTTGATTCACCTATGACTGGGAAATATGAAATGTATCCTAAGGGTGGCACAACAGTTGAAGATCTAATTGATACAGGAAATTCAATGGCCACAATCGCAATTGGCGAATTTGCTTCTTGGGATGCAGGAAATGAATTAGAAAATAAATGCGATATAGACCATCATGCCATCTACCTACCAATAGGTATTAAGGCAACCGATGAATATATAATGGAACTTGTGAAAATCACTGGTAAAAGTGTTCCCTATGAGTTAGAAGAAGAAAGAGGTCAGTTAGTTGATATTATGACTGATATACATCATCATTATCATGGTAAAAAAGTGGCCATCTTTGGAGATCCTGACCATGTTATCAGTATGACTGAGTTTGTTGTGGGTCTTGGTATGATCCCATCCTATGTTGTTACTGGTACTAAGGGTAAAAAAATAGAAACAAGAATCAAGAAAATCTTCAAGGATTCCGGTATTGACGGTAAAGTTAAGGCTGGTGGAGATTTATTCCAGCTCCATCAGTGGATTAAAAATAATCCAGTAGATTTACTTATCGGAAATACCTATGGTAAATATATCGCAAGGGCTGAGGATATTCCTCTAGTAAGATTTGGTTTTCCAATACTTGATCGTAGTGTTCATAGCTACTTCCCTATCGTTGGATATAAAGGTGCAATGCGACTAATCGAAATGATTAGTAACACCTTATTAGAACGTGTTGACAGGGATGCTGCTGATGAAGATTTCGAGCTAGTATTATAAATATATTTTAATAAGGCAACTACTAATTTTTGGTTAGTCCCCTATATATAGTAATCTGCTTTTGACTTAATGAAGACCTTGTTTTTTAAATTACACCACCATAGTTTAAAGACGGGTCTTCAAAGTCTTTAAGCAGGAATATTTAATTTATTATTTGGAGTGATTATTATGGAGGCCAAGAAATATTTAGATACTTTAGAAGAACGAAGGGATTTTATACTAGAAAAATCTAATGTTGAGAGAAAACAAGATATCAAATGTGATCAAAATAGTGTAGCAGGTGCTGTAAGTCAAAGAGCTTGTGTATACTGTGGAGCAAGGGTAGTTTTAAATCCCATCACCGATGCTTATCATATAGTCCATGGCCCCATAGGATGCGCTAGTTACACCTTTGATATAAGGGGTAGTCTTAGCAGTGGTGAAGAAATCTATAGAAATAGTTTCTCCACTGACTTAAGGGAAAAAGATATTATTTTCGGTGGTGAAAAAAAACTTGCAGCAGCTATAGATGAAATTGTAGAAAGAAATAATGCGAAACTAATCTTTGTCTATTCTACCTGTGTTGTAGGAGTTATTGGAGATGATCTTTCAGCAGTATGTAAAGCTGCAGAAAACAAATATGGTATTCGTGTTATCCCTGTACAGTCTTCTGGATTTGCAGGTAACAAAAAAGAAGGTTACAAGGCAGCATGTCATGCCCTTCTAGACTTGATGGATGAAGGAGTCACCGATGAAAAGGAAGATGGTATAAACTTCTTAGGCGATTTTAACCTTGCCGGTGAGCTTTGGATAAATCGTTCCTATCTTAAAGAAATGGGTGTAAATTTAGTATCTAAATTTACTGGAGATGCCTCCTATGAAGAACTAATAAAGGCACCTCGAGCAAAACTAAATATAGTACAATGTGCTGGGTCCATGACCTACTTAGCTAAACAGATGCAAAAGCGTTATAATATTCCATTTATTAATATAAGTTTCTATGGGCTTGAGGATACAATAATGTCTCTAAGAAAAATTGCCTATGCCCTAGGAGACTCAAAAATAGCTAAGAATACAGAGAATTTGATTAACAAAAATTTTGATGAGACTAATAAAAAACTTGATTTTTATAGAAATAAGCTATTAGGTAAGAAAGCTGCAATCTATGTAGGTGGTGGTTTTAAAGCTATTTCTTTAATCAAACAATTTAATGATCTTGGAATAAAAACCGTTATGGTAGGAACACAAACAGGAAAAAAAGAAGATTACCAAACAATTAATAGTCTTGTTGATGAAGGTACTGTAATTCTTGATGATAGTAATCCAACGGAATTAGAGAATTTTATGAAGGAAAAGGGTGCAGATATTTTAGTTGGTGGAGTTAAGGAAAGACCCCTTGCCTATAAACTCGGAGTAGCCTTTTGTGACCATAACCATGAACGCAAACATCCTCTAAATGGTTTTGAAGGAGCTATCAATTTTGCAAAGGAAGTACATTCTTCTATAAACAGCCCTGTATGGGAGATTATAAAAAAAGAATTGAGGGATGGATATGAATAATAAAAACTATGTTAACTTAAATATTAATCCTTGCAAGAGTTGTATGCCTATGGGTACTTCCTTGGCCTTTAAAGGAATAGAAAGTACAATGATCCTTTTACATGGTTCCCAGGGCTGTAGCACCTATATAAGAAGACATATGGCTACCCACTATAATGAACCCATTGATATCTCTTCTTCTTCTCTTAACGAAAAAGACACCGTTCATGGAGGCGCTGATAATCTAAAAAAAGGGCTTAAAAACACCCTTAGACTGTATAACCCAAAAATGGTTGGTATTTCTACCACCTGCTTGGCAGAAACCATTGGTGAAGACCTTCATAGAATTATTACTGAATTTAAAGAGGAATATCCTGCATATAAAGATGTGGTTTTTGTACCTGTTTCATCCCCTGGATATGGTGGAACCCATTATGAGGGCTTCTATTACGCTTTAAGAAGGACTGTAGAAATAATTGCAACAGATACTGCTCCCAATGATTCCATCAATATTATTGCAGGTAATATGACACCAGCTGATATGCGCTATATTAAGGAAGTTCTTAATGAATTTAAAATTAGATACACCCTCTTACCTGATTTTAGCAGAACCTTAGATGGTACTTTTACAAAGAACTATAAGAAATTATCTAATGAAGGTACAAAAATAGATGATATTAAGAAAATGGCTGGAGCAAAGGCTACTATCGAACTTGGTATGTTAGTCTCTAATAATATTTCTCCAGGAAAATATTTAGAAGAAAAATTTGATATTCCTTTATATAGATGTCCATTACCTATTGGACTTACAAATATGGACTTATTTATTGAAGTTTTAAAGGAACTCAGTGGCAATAACATCTCTGAGAAGCTTATTGATTCAAGGGGTAGAATGCTCGATGGAATGATTGATTCTCATAAATATAACTCTGAAGGTCGAGCGGCCATATTTGGTGAACCTGACATAGTATATTCAGTTACTAGACTATGTCTAGAAAATGGAATTCTCCCCTTAGTTATTGCCACAGGGTCAAAAGCAAATAAATTAAAAATATTATTATCAAAATATTTGGAAAGGCTAGATGAAGTCTGTACTATAATCGATGATACTGACCTTGAGACTATAGAAATGTATGTTAAAAAACTTGGTGTTAATATCGTGATAGGAACCTCCGATGGCAAATTTATAACTGAGAGAGATGGCGTTCCTTTAGTTCGTATAGGATTCCCTATCCATGATAGAATCGGAGCCCAAAGAAAATTATATGTAGGGTATGAAGGATCAATGCAGTTTTTAGATGACATTACTAATACAATTATAGATCAAAAACATAGTGGCTATCATAAAAAAATGTTTGATAAATATTATGAACCAGCACTTTAGAATAGATGCTCTAATTGGTTAATGAAAGGAGGCATCATAATGAATGAAAAATGGACTATGGAGATCAAGGAAAAAACTGAAAAACATCCTTGTTACAGCGATGGAGGTCATAAGTATGCTCGGATGCACATTCCTGTTGCTCCAAAGTGTAATATACAATGCAATTATTGCAATCGAAAATATGATTGTTTAAATGAAAGTCGTCCAGGGGTAACCAGTGAAGTATTAACTCCAGAAGAAGCTGTAGAAAAGTACAAAACTGTAAAATCAAAATTGAATAACTTGATGGTAGTAGGTATTGCAGGGCCTGGAGATGCCTTAGCTAATTTTCAGGAAACAAAAAAATCCATCAATCTTATTAAAGAATATGACCCAAATGTCACCTTTTGTTTATCCACCAATGGTTTAATGCTTCCTGATTATGCCACTGAAATTAAAGAATTAGGTGTTACTCATGTTACTGTTACAATAAATGCTATAGATCCTTCTATCGCTTCTAAAATTTATGGTACAGTGAGCTATAAAGATAAAATATACACTGGTGAAAAAGCAGGTAAACTTATGATTGAAAGACAAATGGAAGGCCTTAAAGCCTTGAGTACTTTAAATATGGTTACTAAAGTAAATATCGTAATGATTAAAGGAATCAATGACCATCACATTGAATCAGTAGTTGAAAAAGTTAAGGAATTAGGTATATTTATGACAAATATTATGCCTCTAATTCCTGCAAAGGGCAGTAAATTTGAAGATTTTGATTTAATAACTAATAAAGAGCTAAATACTATGCGCCAAAAATGCTCTTCTCATTTAAAACAAATGTATCATTGTAGACAATGTAGGGCCGATGCCATAGGTATACTAGGTGAAGATATATCCTTAGATTTTAGAACTAACAAATGTTACCCTAAATTAGATGAAGCCAATATAAAAGCCAAAGAATATACTGTAGCCATTGCCTCAAAAACTGGAAGGCTAATAGACCAGCACTTTGGTCATGCAGAGGAATTCCTTATTTATAAATATAGTAATAATCATATTGAATTTATTGAAAAGCGATCCATTAGTCAGTATTGCAGTGGTGTTGAGGATTGTGATGATAAAGAATCAAAGATTGAAAATATATTAAATACCTTAGAATACTGTGATATGGTCCTTTGTCTTCGAATTGGTAATGGCCCAAGAAAGAATTTAGAGTCAAATCATATAGAAGTTATTGAGTTATATGAGGAAATTGAAAAAGGAATCATAAAGGCTATAAATAAGTTTAAATGCGCCTCATAGAGTCTCTGAAAAGAAAATCTTTATAAACTGAAAGGATATGATAATTATGTATAAACCAAAATACCATATATTTGTCTGTTCAAGTTCAAGAATTAATGGCGATCAAAAAGGGTTTTGCTTTCAAAAAGATGCTGTAGGTATTGTAAATAATTTTATGGAAGAAATTCAAGACCGTGAATTGGATGGAGAGGTTATGATTACAAACACTGGTTGTTTCGGAATTTGTAGCAAAGGCCCTATTGTAGTTGTTTATCCTGAGGGAGTTTGGTACGGCAGTGTAACTCCCGATGATGTAGAAGAAATTATGGACTCCCATATCGAAAATGGAGAAGTTGTCTCCCGTTTAGCGTTATAATAATATGAATTTTTTCATAAGCCCTCTTCTAGGAATCTTATAGCATAGGTAGTCTTAGCTCCTATGCTATAAAACTACTTATAACTATTTTATTTAATCGGGAGGTGTTAGTATATGCAAGACTTTTATATTATAGATACAACCTTAAGGGATGGAGAACAGTCCCCTGGTGTAGCCTTTCTTAAGCAGGAGAAAATTGCGATTGCCAATGCATTAAGTGAAGCAGGAGCAGATTATATAGAGGTAGGTATTCCTGTTATGGGTAAGGAGGAAAAGGATTGTATTCGTGAAATTATTTCCATGAATCTTTCTTCTAAAATTCTGACTTGGAATCGTATGAATAAAAATGATATTGATGAATCTCTTTCTTGCGGTTCAAAGCATGTTCATATTGCTGTACCAACTTCTGATATTCATATATTTAAGAAAATTAAGAAAGATCGTAAGTGGGTGCTTAATAAACTAGATACTGTAGTTTCCTACGCCATTAAGAAAGGTTGTATTGTATCCATTGGAGCAGAGGATGCATCCAGGGCTGATGAAGAATTTTTAGTTAACCTCTATAAAACTGCAGTAAATGCTGGAGCCATTCGTCTTAGATATGCTGACACATTAGGTATTTTAACTCCTCATAAAACCTTTAATATTATTGAAAGAATTATTAATGAGATAGGTGTTGATTTAGACTTTCATGCCCATAACGACTTCGGATTGGCAACTGCTAATACCCTCAGTGCTTTTGATGCAGGCGCAAAATACTTTAGCTGTAGTGTTAGTAATTTAGGTGAGCGTGCAGGTAATACTGCTCTAGAGGAAATTGTATCTACATTAAAAATACTACTAAAATGTAGTCATCCCTTTAATTTGAAAAGAGTAATGGATCTATCTAACATAGTCCAAGATGCCTCAGGCAGGATTCTTGGTGATAATAAACCTATTGTAGGTAAATATATTTTCTCCCATGAATCTGGAATACATGTTGATGGACTCCTTAAGGATATTAGTACCTATGAAGCCTTTTCTCCGGAGGTAGTCGGCCGTGAAAGACAAATTATTTTAGGAAAATTTTCTGGAAGTTCTTCAATCATACATGCTTTAAAAGCAAGAAATATATCAATAACTCGACAAGAAGCTGACTTGATTTTAAAAGAAATTCGTAGGGCCTATATACATGACAAGAATCCTAATATTGAGAATATACTCCAAGAATGGATTCAGTTATTACAAAAAACTGAAATAAGTAGTTTTTAGTTCATAGTAATACTTCATAAATTACTTAAGCCATTTTTATAAAATAAGTAGAAACTATCCCAAAATATCAACGGGATAGTTTTATTATGATTTTATTATATATCATCTTAAAAATATATATGTTACTCAGTAATTATTTAAAGATTTTCAACAAATTGTATTTTCAGTCCATTTGGATCAACTACATAAAAAAACTGTATATGAGGGTTTGGTTTAATAGGACCACTATGTATATCCATGCCTTTTTCTCTAATAAATTTCATCTTTTCTTCGATGGAGTTAACTTCAAATCCCCATGAAATATCTTCACCAATACTAATATCTTTATTATTTTCATCACATATTAATTCTACCTGTGTTTCTCCTTCTCCTAAAAAAGCAATTTCTCTTCCAGGACCAGCGTCAAATCTTCTAATTAATGAAAGTCCTACTATTTCTTGATAGAACTTCAATGACTCCTCCATATCTCTAACTTTAATAGTGCTCCAACAAAATTTCATAATAACACTCCTCATTCTTTTAATATTTTCTCCATGGTCTTCCATAGCTCAAGCCAATCATTAAGGTTCCGTATACGAAAAGATAATATTCATATTTATAGCTCTTCTCTTCACCCTATTCTTCAGTCTTGATGCCTCTTAGAAGATCTTCCTTTAAATCTTCAACTTCTTCTAATCCAACTGAAAGACGAATCAATTTGTCGCTAATCCCCAATCTATTTCTTTCTGATTCTGGCATTGCAGCATGGGACATCTTTACAGGATAGGATAGTATAGACTCTACCCCTCCTAAGCTTACAGCTACTGACCATACCTCTACATTTTGCATAATTTTTTTTGCTATTTCATTTGACGTTGTTGTAAAGGAAAGTACTGCTCCTGGTCCCAAGGATTGAGCTAAGTGAACATCATACCCTCCGTGGTTTTTAAGTCCAGGATAATATACATCTTCTATCCACGGCTGATCTTGAAGCCAAATTGCTATTTCATTAGCTGCTTTCTGCTGCATTTCCATTCTAGCCCTTAGAGTCTTAATACCTCTAAGTAGTAGCCAACAATCCTGAGGCCCTAGTATAGCTCCATATCCATTTTGCATAAAATATATTTTCTTAGCTAAGTCTTCACGGCCTGTAACTACTAAACCACCTATCACATCACTATGTCCACCAAGAAATTTTGTTGCACTATGTATGGAGATATCTATACCTAACTCTAAAGGACGTTGCAAATATGGAGACATAAAAGTGTTGTCAATAATACTAATAAGATTATGCTCCTTTGCAATCTTTGCTGCTGCTTTTAAATCAGTAATTTTAAGTAATGGATTAGATGGACTCTCTAAGAAAATTGCTCTTGTATTGTCCTTGATAGCAGCTTCTATGACATCTAAATCTTGAGCATTTATAAAGCTTACATCTATACCCATCTCTATAAAAAATTGAGAGAGTATACGATGGGTTCCTCCATAAATGTCTTCAGAAGCAATAATATGATCTCCTGGACGAAATATTGATAACACAGAGGATACCGCAGCTATTCCTGATGCAAAGGCATAGCCATATCGTCCTCCCTCTAGAGCTGCTATAGTGTTTTCTAAAGCCTCCCTTGTAGGGTTACCAGAACGGGCATAATCATATTTTCCAGGCTTTTCTATATCTTCCTGATGAAATGTTGAAGCTTGATAAATAGGAATACTAAGGGCCCCAGTATGGGGATCTATTTCATTTCCATTGTGTAGTATTTTTGTACCGTATCTCATTGTTTTCCTCCTTCTATGGCTTGCTGCAAATCAGCTATTAAATCATCTGCATCTTCTATTCCTACAGAAACTCTTAATAGATCATCAGTAACACCAATTTTATTTCTAATTTCCCAGGGAATATCAGCATGGGTTTGCATAGCTGGATAAGTAATAAGACTTTCAACTCCCCCAAGACTTTCTGCAAAGGAAATGAGTTTAAGATTATTAATTATCTTTTCAACCATTTTTTTATTTTCTACTTTAAAGGATATCATAGCTCCAAAACCCTTAGCCTGCAATTTCAATATATCATGCCCTGGATGATCCTTCATACCTGGGTAATAAACATTACTTATCTCTGGTCTGTCTTTAAGCCAATTAGCAATTTTAAATGCATTCTTTTGCTGACGATCCATCCTTAAGGCCAAAGTCTTTATTCCCCTAAGCATCAACCAACTATCGTTCGCTCCTAATATTTTACCTGTTGTATTTTGAATAAAACCTATTCTGTCACATATTTCTTCAGTGGCACCTACTACAATTCCTCCTAAAACATCGTTATGTCCACCTAAGTATTTTGTAGCACTGTGCACTACAATATCTGCTCCTAGCTTTATTGGCCTAAGTAAATATGGTGTCATAAAGGTGCTATCCACGATGGTTAATATATCTTTATCCTTTGCAATGGATACTATATCTTCGATATCAGTGATTTTCATTAATGGATTAGAAGGACTTTCTATAAATATTGCCTTTGTCTTTCCTGGTTTGATTGTTTCTTTTACTTTATTAAGATCAGAGGTATCTATATAAGTAGCTGTAATACCATACCTACTAAATACATTCTCTAATAGCCTATAGGTTCCTCCATACAGGTCATCGGATACTATAAGATGATCCCCCTGGGATAAGAGCATTATAACTGTGGTCACTGCCGCCATCCCTGAAGCAAAGGCAAAACCTCCATAACCACCTTCCAATATTGCTGCTGTATCTTCCAGAACTTTTCGAGTTGGATTTGCTGTTCTACTATAATCATATCCCGTAGATTCCCCTAGAGCAGGATGTCGATAAGTTGAACTATTATAAATTGGAAAGCTAATAGATCCATTTTCAGTATCTTTACCAACACCAGCCTGTGCAACGATGGTTTCAATTTTCAATTTTATATCCTCCTTCTAAATAATTCAATAAATAAAAACCTCCAATTCTTCAATGAGAATAGGAGGTTTTTTCTCATCTTTCAGAATTTCTTCTGAGGGATTTGGCACCAATGCAAAATGCTGGTTGCCGGGTTTCACAGGGCCCATTCCCTCCACCACTCTTGATAAGAATATAATACTGAATTATTTCTATTAGGTACATGCAAGATTCTAATAAATTCTTATATGTTTAGTACGATTTTATAATATAGCATTTTATTTGTCAATAATATTCTAACTAATAATACTCAGATTTAGTATACCCAAATTTTATAGGAAATTTATGTTCTTCTCAAAAAATAAAGTCAACACTATTATATTTTTTACTAGCGTAGTTTTCTATTCAACATCATGCTTTATAGTTTTCTATATACCATTCTATGATGGTTCTTGCAATACTTCCATGCCCCGGTAGTATTGGAAAGTTATTAGGAGTAAACCAATTGGCATCGGTAATCTCTTCACCGTCAACCTTGATTTCCCCCGACACATATTCAGCTGTAAAGCCAAACATCAATGAATTAGGAAAGGGCCAGGATTGGCTTCTAAAGTACTGAAGATTTTTTACTTCTATTCCCACTTCTTCCCTTATTTCCCTTACAGCCGCTTCTTCAAGAGTTTCCCCTAGTTCCACAAAACCTGCAATAAGACTATATAGATTATCTGGAAAATTACTATTATGAGCCAAAAGAATTTTATCATCTCTGAAAATAGCTACGATAATTGCTGGTGATATTTCCGGAAAAACTTTTTTGCCGCATTTACTGCATTCCTTCGATTTATCTTTACCGATGACAGACAATTTTGCACCACATATACCACAGTATTTATGATTTTTGTCCCAATTAAGGGTTTGAAAAGCCATGGCTGCTCTTCCATAGTTTTTTTCATCATAATGATTTCTACAGGTGTGTACTTTTTCAAAGATATAGCCTTGAGGTATTGAGAAAGTATCATCGGCTTCAAATACATAGTATTTTAAACAATCCCATTCCCACACATAGGATTTATTAAGACATTCTATCATATCAATTTTAAATTCATTTGCTGTTGGAAAAGTTAAAAACTCAGTATTTGCCTTTATCAAAATCTTATCCCTATTAAAGATGAAATATATACTTTCTTCCTGTTTATTGATTGCTTTACTTACTTTTTCAGACATGTTCTTCCTCCTATGCAACAAAAAACTCCCTTTCCCTACTATATTATAGAGTTAAAGGAGCTTTTAAACCATTCTACTCTTCCTTTTTCGGTGGCTTTTCTAATATTCTTTTACTAGATTTTATTATTTTACAACTAGGGCAAAAATAGCTTGTTGACCCACATCCCTTTTCGATTTCTAGTTTATCTCCACAATCTGGGCAATAATATTGTTTTTCCATGGGTTCTCACACTCCTTTGTAGTTTACGCCTTTATAATTACTACTACTTCTTTAATGGTACAAGGATATTTCTATATAAAATAATTCTACCATGACATTTATTTCACTTCAAACTCACATTCTACAACAGCTGTTATTTCTTTCTCTATGGAGCTAGTATCATTTATACCATAATCAGATATCTCATTTGAATAAAGAGGGGTTATTTGAAAAACACCTACCCGTGCCGATTTTAATTGTCCAACAGAATTTCCTGTGGTTGAGAGCATCTTTTCCGCTCTTTTTTTCGAATCTTCTGTAGCAAGACCTATCATATCAACTTTCAAGTCAGATAGTTTTGTGTAGAAATACTGAGGCATGTTTGAATTAAAAGAAACTCCTTCATTAATGATATCAGTAGCCCTTCTAGATATTTCAGTAATTTTATCAATTTCCTTTGATCTTATTTCTACAGTTTGTTGCAGTTTATATCTATCTACTTCATTGCTATAGGCTCCATTTGGGAGAATCCTATTTATTTGGATAGTATTAATTGATGAAAAAACAATCTCATTTTCACTTATTCCTTCATTCACTAAATATTTTTGAACTTTATTTTGACTATCCTTAATTCCATTATATGCTTGTTTTAAATCGCTTGATTCATAGGAGAATGATCCGGACCATACTATTAAATCAGATTTAATCTCTTTTTTTGCTGAACCCTTGACCGTAAGAGTATCTTTATCAGCCCTTACCTCAACAAAGCCATTGGTCATAATGAAAGACGAGATTATAATTCCCAACGATAAAATTATTGAAACCACAATCCATACATTGTTTTTTTCTTGCATTTATTTGCCCCCTTTACTTTTTCATTTCTATTTAAATTATATCACTAAACTTTAATTTTAAAAATATTATTAAGGAAGTAAAAGACAGCTTTTAATGGAATTAATTATCAAACACTTTATATTCCAACAAGCTGCCTTATATATTTATTTAGTATTAAATTTATATTATTGACAGATTTTATGTAGTCTTTTTATTGGTTAAATAGCTGAATTTGCTTCAAAAACTTTTAAAGCCTCTTGTGCAACTAGCATATCTTCTTCTACAGAACCACCACTAACTCCAATAGCACCTATAATTTTATCTCCCACTTTAAGCGGATAGCCCCCGCCAAATACAACCATACGGTTATTATTTGTATTTTGTAGGCCATAAAGACTAGCTCCAGGTTGAGTTAGGGAAGCCAATTGGTCAGTTGGCAGCTTTAAAAATACTGCAGTATAAGCCTTATTAATTGAAATATCAATACTCACTAATATTGCATCCTCCATTCGATTTAATAGTAATAGATTTCCACCTTCATCTACAACTGAAAAAATCATTGGCACTCCTATTTCCTTAGATTTTTTTTCAACAGCCTCTGCCATCTTTCTAGCTAGTTCTAGAGAAAGCACATACCTCTCTTCTTTTTTTATCACACTCTACACTCCCTTTCAAAATTATATTATTACAAGATTTAAATCTCCATATAAAATAGGTGAATATTATCATATGGACATCCTATTACTGATATATTATTCTAGATTAAACGCTATTATGATTTTATTTTTATATCATCAACTTTAAAAGTTAACGCTAATTTTTGACTTTTGCTTTGTCTATAATTTTTCAAACATAATACTTACATTTTATACTCTAAATCCAAAGGAATTATATAATAATTTACCAACAGCAGTCTTCCGTGACTCACTGCGTACATAGTAAAGGTCTATATCATGGTATATCCACCGTCAATGGCGAATACTTGTCCTGTAATATAATTACTTCCTTCGGAGCATAGGAATTCTATAATACCTACAATATCTTCTTCCTTCCCTAATCTTCTCATGGGAACATTTCTCTTAAACTCCTTTAGAGCATATTCTGGAAAAACTGATTTTGCTGTATTAGTCTCAATTAATCCAGGAGCAATAGCATTTACTTGAATTCCTACTTGAGCTGCTTCCTTAGCCAATGCCCTAGTAAGTCCAATAACTCCAGACTTAGCTGCCGAATAATGTACAAATCCAATTCCTCCAACTCTACCAGCCACCGATGCCACATTAATGATTTTTCCACTGCCTTGTTTCTTCATTTCATTGTACACAGCTTGAGTTACATTGAAAGTACCCGTTAGATTTATATCTATAACTCGTTTCCACTCCTCAATGGTTATATCTCCAAACATTTTTATAGGAAAAAATCCAGCATTATTAATCAATATGTCAATCTTCCCAAACCTTTCAATTACTTTCTCTACCATTTTTGATACATTCTCTGTAGAAGTTATATCACATTTAAGCGCCATAGCACTTTTATCTATACTCGCTATAGATCTTGCCATATCTATAGCAGCTTGATCGTCAATATCTGCAATACATACCCTAGCCTCCATTTCTGCAAGATGCTTCGCAACTACACTCCCAATTCCCTTGGCAGCTCCAGTGATTATAATAACTTTGTCTTTCAAATTATTTTTCATTTAATATCACTCTCTCCTAGTTTAGAAGATATTATGGCAATTACCTGCCCAACACGAACTTCTTCTCCTTCTTCTGCTAATAATTCACTAATATAACCTTCATTCTGGGCTTCTATAAAAATAGCTATTTTATCCGTTGTAGCCTCTGCTACTTCTTCTCCCTTAATTACTTTATCACCTGGTTTACATAACCATTGCTTTATTTTAATAACCGTTGCACCCTGTGCAAATTTAGGTACCTTAAGTTCGTAATTCATCTTTATATACCTCACTATTTAATATATTTTTATCTACCTCTACCTCAAAAATATTTGAAAATTCCTTAAGAAAGTCATACTTTATTTTTTCTACACTAATATTTAAGACTCCTAAATCTTCCAAAGATGTTACACCAGTATTTTTAAGTCCACAGGGAATTATCAAATCAAAATTAGTAAGTTTAGGATTAACATTAATAGCAATCCCGTGTTGTGTTATTCCATTTTTTATAGCTATGCCTATGGCAGCTATTTTCTTATCTTTAATCCATACCCCACTAGCACCGGCTTTTCTTTCTCCATTTATTCCGTATTTATCAAGTATATTAATAACTATCTGTTCTAATAAACGTAAATACCTTATTATGCTTTTCATATGATTTCTAAGTTTTAAAACAGGTGAAATAATTAATTGACCTGGTCCATGGTATGTAATATCTCCTCCCCTACTAGAACAAACAATATCAATACCTCTTTTTTCTAGTTCTTTCTTTGATACTAATAAATTTGCTTCCGAACCTGACTTTCCTATTGTAATAACCGGCTTGGATTCTTGAAAAATAATCACATCAGATATATATCCATTTCTTCTCTGCTTGTATATCATCTCCTGGATAGCATAGGATTCTTCATAGTCAATGATATTCAGATCTAAGTATTGGACTTTTTTTGTAACTACCATATGCTATCCTCCATTCTATCTGTTTTGTCTAACATAAGTAGATATCTATAATCTCTATTAAGATATAATAAAGTTCCTATGGCTTTAGCAGTTTTTTAAGCTTCTGCTAATCCCTGTGCTAATTTTTGGAGGTCATTATTTAATTGAGAGAATATGTACACAGGAGCACACCCTGGATAATAGGTCACAGTTTCAGCTACTTCTATGGCTTTACGGATATTATCAGTAGTTGGGAAATACTCCCAGCAATCTCCTGTAACAAATAAATGCTTGCCCTTAGCAAATTCAGGATTAAAATCTGGTAACCCTCCAGCTACAACTACTACCTCTCCGATCTCATTTATAAATTCTTCCATATCTATACCTGTATTAATAAATGAATCTAATGCCCCTCTAACATTTACATAACATCCTGGACAGGTTTGTTGAGCATAAACGGTGAAGCCTTTATACATTCCTACTGGATTATCATTCGAACGTTTAAAATGCTTTCTTACTACCTCTAAGGATTCTCCAACTACTTCTATCTTATCTAAATCCATCTCACCTAATCCTTCATTATAGGTACACCGAATAGCAGGAATTTCAATTGGATCAAATCCCATAATATATGATGAAACAGAGTCTGTAGCAACAGTATCCGTTCCTGCAACTATAAGGTTCATTTCTGTTGGTGTTCCAGCATGAGGGCCTTGACCTTCCATACCTATTATGCCGTCCACTATAACTAAATCTGCCTTTCTAACTCTATACAAGTCAGCAAATTTAGGTCCTAAATCTATACGATGGGCTCCCTGTTGTTGAGCACTCGGATGTACATTAGGTATAATTCCATTCCAATTCTTTAGACCTAAAGTAACAGTACCAGCTAGATGAACCTTTAATTTTGGTAGATTTATAACTACGTCAGCATCCATCACAGGCTTAAATACAGCTGCCTTTTTAAATACCTTAGCCTCAGGAATCTCAACCTCTACAACATCGACTTCATCAAAATAAAGCACCCTATCTACTCCACCTCTTCTAGCTGCTTCTTCCATTCCTGACTCTGCAAAGGCTGGTCTTGCTCTACCAACATGCATACCTAAGGAAGGATTATCACCGATCCATACTTCACTTGCCTTTGAGTTTTCCTTTACATAGGATACCACTGCTTCAATTACTCGAGGATCTACTACAGCATGACTTTCCGGTGGGGCTTGGAATGCAAGATTAGGTTTAATTAGAACCGTTTGTCCAGGTTTAATGATAGCATCTAAAGATCCTATTGCCATTTCAACTGACTTTGCAACAGCGTCCTTAATCTTAGCTACATCTTCCTCTTCACGAAGGAATTTTCCTTCCATAAAGGAACGATTTCCTGCTAATGGTGAACATTTAGCAATTGCAACTTTTGGTTTACTCATATCTTTTCCTCCTCTTTTTTATCTATATAACCATTGTCTAATTTAACTTTAATTGACAATGGATACAAACTTCTTAATTTTGAAACTGAAGAAATTATGTATTAGCATCTTCAATAAACTTGAGTTTTAACAGATAGCCCTTGTCCATCCTATAATATATTTATGCCTAAAATTATTTAATATTACTTTTCGTAGGCTTTAATATCCATTATTACTCTATATTTTAGTGCAAAAACTATGCCATTCATTTAATTTGTTCACTTAATATTGAATAAAGTTATATTTAAAGATTTATGAGTAATATAATTTGTTTTGAAATTTTTATAAAATGGCTTTATTACTAATATCCTTGACTTGCTTTGCTGATATTACAAATAAAATTCTTTGATGATAAAGATCATTTATGATAAAAAATAATCCGCGGTAATTTGCTGAATATTTCAAATTGTATAATAATTAAACGCACCCTCGCGAGGATGCGTTTAATTATTATACAATGTATGATTTTTAAACAATGTTATATCTCTTTACTTTTGCATATAAAGTTGCCCTTGTTATTCCAAGATTTTTAGCTGTCATGGTGTAATTATTATGGCATTTCTTCAATGTATACTTTATTGCTTTTTTTTCCCAATCCTCTAGACTATTCAACTCCTCTTGAGTACTCTTTTCTTCCCTGCTAAAATAATTCTTAAAGCTTTCAGCATGAATATTAAAGGACATATCCCCATCAAAATTAACAATGTTTTCTATACAATTTTCTAATTCCCTAATATTGCCTGGCCACTGATAATGTGATAGTTCATTATATAAATCAGATTTTATTTTAGGAATCTCCTTACTCAAAGAAATTGATTTATTCCTTAAAAAATAGTCAATTAAGAGCTTTACATCTCCAAATCTTTCCCTTAGAGGAGGTAAATAAATAGGTATAACACTTAACCTATAATATAGGTCTTCTCTAAATCTTCCCATTTTAACTTCCTGTTTTAAATCCTTATTTGTTGAAGCAATAACCCTAACATCAATATCTATCGATTTATTATCCCCTAATCTAGTAATCTTACCTTCCTGTAAAAACCTTAAAAAATGCACTTGCATATATAAGGGCATTTCTCCAATCTCATCTAAAAATAATGTTCCCTTATCGGCTAAGGCAAGTTTTCCTGAGTAACCACCTTTTTTTGACCCAGTAAAGGCACCTTCTACATATCCAAAAAGCTCCGACTCAATAAGACTATTGGGTATCGCTCCACAATTGATAGCTACAAAGCTATTATGTATCCTTTCACTATTGTTGTGAATTGCTTGGGCAAGGAGCTCCTTCCCTGTACCGCTTTCTCCTTGGATTAATATGGTTGAAGGACTATTGGATACTTTTTTTGCATATTCCTTTACTTGAACTATTTGTGGACTTTCTCCAATAATCATATCAAAATGATATTTTGCCGTCATACCAACATATTGATTTACTAATTTCAATACATTTTTAATATCCTTTAAAATAATTATATTCCCTAATACATTTTCATTTTTATCTAAGGCTTGATTTGAATTTAATATAAACTTTTTTTCTCGATTTTTAACAACTATGTTTACTTCTTTATTCTCAATTCTTTCTCCTTTTTTCAATAGCTTTTGCAATTCAATTCCTTCTACCACTATTTTATAAATATTTCTTCCTATGGCTTCATCCTTATATATATTAAGCATTCTACAGGCCTCATAGTTTATTAATTTAATTTTACCGCTAAATTCAACTGCTAATATGCCAATATCTAAGGAATTCATGATTGTATTAGTATAATTATATGTTTCTATAAGTTCATTTTGTTGTCTATTAACCTTCATCTGATTTTCTATGGATTTTACGGCTGCGACTACTAAAGCTAAGGTATGTTTATGTGCTTTTTCAGACCACCCTATAAGATTTATGCATCCAATGATTGAACCATCCTTATTATGAATTACAGCACAGGAACAAGTAAATTGATGAAAGATTTCAAGGTAATGCTCTTCTCCAACCAACTGAATTGGACAATCTTCTTGAAGCGCCAATGAAATAGCATTCGTTCCCGTACTAATTTCACTCATATCTGTTCCAACCAGCATATTTACATCAAAGGATTTTTGGACAATATCATTATCTCCAATAATGCTTAAGATAATTCCATTTCTGTCAATTACATCTATAAAGAATCCTGTTCCCTTCACATAATTATATAATGTTTCTATAAAGGGTTTTGATATTGTCAATAGCTCTCTGTTTTCATTAAGTAGCCTTTCAAGCTTGTCTCCTTTAAAGCCATTTGGTATCCGTTTTGTATTCTTATTAACTCCATGTTTTTCTGATCTCCTATGGGAATCCTCTATAAGACTTTTATATGTTTTATTTGTTTCAATTGTTATTTCTTCCACAGTCTTTTCCATACTCGGCCCCCCTAACAGGATATTTTACTTTATTATATCATATGATTAGCCAAAATATGGATATATGAATTATAGGATTAGTTGATATTTAAATATTGCAAATGATTTTTTAGTATTTTTAAAACCTTATAGTTTTTGGGATATTTGTATCTATTACATTATAATAGCCTGCTTTTTGGAGTCTTTCATTCGCAATCATAGTTTCTTTTCTATTTCCATGACAAAGTATAACTTTTTTAATAGACATATTATCTAATAGCATTTTCACCTCTCTGATTCCTTGATGGGATTTAATTTTCATTGATGAAATATCGGCCTTTAATTCTTTTGAATGCATAAGCGCCCATCGACCTATACTTTCTTTAGGTTCCCTAGATAAAAAAATAATCTTATTCTTTCTAAGATTTTTTAATTCTTTAAAACAATACAGAGCAATTCTATTGCTATTGCATAGATTTCCTGTAAAGATAATTTTAGGGCTATTATTTAGTTTAAAACAATCCTTACAATCATTAATATCATTTATAACAATATTATTTTCTAAGAAATGCTTATTCATAGCAAACCTGTTTCTATAATCATTATTTATAAATTTATTAATGGCCTCATAAAACTTCTTTATTATTATAAACTGATCTTTTTCAAATTTTTGTTTAAGTAAAATGTATAATTCAATACTTTTCCCATATATATGGGAAGGAAATAGCACATTGCCATCATTGTTTATTGCCTCTTCTACTTTATTCAATATCTGATTAATACAATAGTCATAACTAATATTCTCTATGCCATAGGCACAATCAATAATAGCAATATCAATACATTCATTTTTCAAAAAAACTGCTGGATCATGATGGGGTAATATCTTTGAATCACCATTATAGTCCCCTGTATAAAATATTCTTTTGCCATATACATCTACAATATACCAAAGTGCTCCCGGCATATGTCCACTGCTACCCCAAGCAATGCTCATATTAGGATTTAACCTATACCATTTACAGGGACCTACTTTTTCTTCTAAAATAGAAACATTAATATTAGGATAAGTCCCAAAGAAATCATGAAGCTGGTGGGCAGTTTCTCTATTCATAAAAATTTGCTTACTATACCCTTCTTTATAAAGATGGGGTATTGCCCATGAATGATCTTTATGGGAATGGGAGAGAAATACATAATCAAGCTGAGTTGCTTTTTTAGGTATAAGATCTGGAATTTTACCAGTATCTTTATTAATTCCGCAATCAAATAACAATGAAATATCCTTTACTGAAAAATAGTAACATGCTCTTCCATACTCACCAATTCCACCCCAAAACTCTACTGATGACAATTGTTTCACTCCTGTCTATTTAAATCTACCAATTTATTTAATGCAATAAGAATAAATACTGTTATACCGACTGATACTACAGCCATCGCCATACCCATGGATGCTTCTCCCTGCTCAAATTGTCCAAAAATATAGGTGGATGAAGTCTCCATTGAAGGTGGTAAAATCATGAGTGCTGCAACGAGCTCTCTAAAGGCTATAGTAAATGTCATAATCCATCCAGCAAATATACCTGGCATAATAAGTGGTACCAATATCCTTCTTACTACATATAATTCACTTCCACCGAAGACTTTTCCAGCCTTTAGTAATGATTCATCTATCTGTCCAAAACTTGACTTTACATATTGCACTGTGTAAGGAATAAATAGAACAACATAGGTTAATATAACCATCCAATAGGTATTATAAATCCTTATTTTCATCCAGGGTGCATTCCAAAATAATATTAGCCCAATTACAAGAACAATAGATGGAATTGTATTAGGTAGCAAACTTAATATATCAATAATTTTGTTTAACAAACCATTATTTTTCATGATAATAATAGCTAAAAAAGTCCCTATTATAGCACATATAGTTGCAGTTAATACTGCTATTTCTAAGCTATTTATAAAGGCATTTAAGCTCTGAGATTCTAATTTAAAAAGATTAAGATAATTCATTATGGTAAAGTTTCCAGCTTTTAGTCCATAACCCCTAAGTTTTAGTAAAGAAGTCATTATTATTGAAAAGTAGGGAATTCCAATAGATATACCCATAATGAATATCATATATCCCCATCCAAATATTTTTCCTATCACACCAAATGACTGTATATTCCTTCTCTGCCCCTTACCACTAAGCGTCTTATAGGTGTATTTATTTGAAATTACATTTTGTATATAAAGAAAACATATACAGGTAGTTAGCAAAACCGACGCCAATGAATTGGCTTTACTAAAGCTTATGGGCCAGCTCGATATAAATCTATGTATCTCACTTGTTAGTACATAGAATCCAATTCTTCTTCCCAAAGTAGCTGGAGTTCCGAACTCTGAAATCGTCTTTACAAAAACTAAGAGACTTCCCATTACATAGGATGAAAAGAGCAAAGGTACTGTTACTTTTTTAAACCTATAAAACCATCCACCTCCATGTATTGCTCCAGCTTCTTCAAGATTTTCACTTATATTGAATAGAGAATTCTTTATTATGAGATATAAAAATGGAAATATATGAAGGCTCATCACTATGATGAGCCCCCCCACACTGAAAAATAATTTATTAATTCCCTCTGTAAAGGGAAGAATTTGATTTAAAAATCCTCTTGATTGAAAAAATAGTATCCATCCCATAGAACCAATATATGGCGGCGTCATAAATGGAATGATTAACACCGTATCTATCCATCTATGCTTACCTAATTCTGTCTTTGCCATCAAAAACGCAGCCGGCAAGGCAACTATTGATGATCCTATCACAACGTAAATGCCAAGGAAAATAGTATTACAGTAGGTTTCCATTAGATTAGTAATTAGGATAACCTTTATAGGTGCCAGAATATCTATCTTACCTTCTATATATATGCTTGATAATATTAATTGGGCTATGGGTGCTAGGATTAATACTCCCATTAATATTAATGCAATTATTATTCCGGTATTTCCATTTTTCAATTTATCTTTTATCAATAAAACCACCTGACTCTACAACTAATTTATTTTTGAGGAATTTTCACAATTTATATTCCCGATAATTTCTTGCAAGAAATTCAAATATTTATTACTTAAATATTTCCATGAATTTTGTAATGTTTTCTTCTTGTTTCTCCATCATCGTATCCCAATCATATGTTAATAATGGAATTTCATCTAAATTAGCTCTATTTGTACATTTCAAATCATTTCTACCCGGTAAAATATAAGCATCCATTACTAGTTGTTGAGCTTCTTCTGTAAGCATGAAATCGACTAATGCCTGTGCATTCTCAACATTCTTTGCATCCTTTAAGATTACTACAGCCCTTGGATTTACTACTGTCCCACTTTTAGGATACACTATGTCTACTGGTTCACCCTTAGCTTTATTACTATAGGCCATATAATCTACTCCTGCTAGCACTACACTTTTAGCCCCAGTAATAACTGGCTCTAAAGCTACTTTATTTGCTCCAGCAACACTTACTTCATTTGTCTTTAATCCCTTAAATAGATCCCAGCCATTGTCTGGATAAGAATAGAGGTATCCTGAAACAAAATCCATACATGAACCAGAAAGACTTGGGTCAGGAATATTTACTTTTCCCTTCCACTCTTGTTTTGTATAATCAGTCCAATCTTCACCTGGCTCTGTAACTAATTCTGTATTATATGTAATTCCTAGGGCTGATCCACTGTATCCAAATATATGATTGTCTTCATCCTTCCATCCTTCGTTTAGTTTATCTGAATTTTTTGCTTCTAGGTAAGCTTGGGTCATTCCTTCTGCCTTTAAACCCATTGCAGATGGCCATGAAGCTAGAACTGCCACATCAGCTATAGGATTTGCTTTTTCTGCTTCCAGCTTTCCTAGTATTTTACCAGTTGTACTTTGTACTAATTCCATCTTAATACCTGTTTTTGCTTCAAACTTTTCTTGAATAGCACTTGAAAGTCCCTTTGGACCTGCGCTATATACTACTACCTTTCCTTTGTCCTCTTCCTTTGCTTCTTGTTTATTTTCTTCCTTAGCTGGCGCCTTTACATTACTATCTGATTTATCCTCTGGTGTCACCTTTGCTGCTTCATTACTGCTGCAACCTACAAAACTAAGTGTCATTACCATAGCTAACAATAAAAACCAAAATTTTTTCATCCTTAACATCTCCTTATTATTTATTAAAATTTATAATGGATTCAGAGGGAAAATAAATATTTACCTCTTTTCCAATTGCATACCTATTTTTACTAAAGACTAGCCATTCTCCAATATGTTGGATATGTAGATTGATTTCATATCTATCTCCAATAAAACCTATATCCTTTACTATACCCTTAACTGTTTTCCCATTCATAAGGGGTTCAAAAGAAATATTTTCTGGTCTTATAGCTTTATTTTCATTATTAAACCAATTAGATTTACCAACGAATTTAGCTACAAATTCTGATTCCGGATTATTATATATTTCTTCTGGTATGCCCCTTTGGATTATTTGGCCTTTATTCATAACTATAATAGTATCTGACATTGACATTGCTTCTAATTGATCATGGGTTACATATATACTAGTTAAATTCATATTCCTTACTTTTAAGGAAATTTCCATTCGCATTTCATCTCTTAAAACTGCATCAAGGGCACTTAAGGGTTCATCAAAAAGTATAATACTAGGATTTGATGCAATAGCCCGTGCAAAGGCAATCCTTTGTTGTTGACCTCCTGACATCTGATGGGGGTATCTTTCTTCCATATTATCGAGTCTCACCATTTTAAGTAGACTTTTAACTTTATTTTTTATATCTCTGTTTATTCCCCTTGCTTTTAAGCTAAATGCTACATTTTCAAATACTGTCATATGGGGCCAAAGGGCAAAATCTTGAAATACCATACCCAGATTTCTTTCTTGCGGCTTAATATTGATTCCCTGCTCCTTTGAAAAGACACATCTATCTCCAAAATATATTTCTCCACTATCAGGTATCTCTAGACCCGCAATAATCCTAAGCAAAGTAGTTTTACCACAACCTGAAGGGCCTAATAATGTAATAAACTTACCACTTTCTATATCAATATTTATATCCTTTAATGCACTAGTGTCTCCGAAGGTCTTATTCACACCACGTATACATATATCCATATTTTCACTTCCTAAATTTTGTAATATATAAATTTTTCAATTTATTTCTGTTTCATTATCTATTTTAGTATGTAATTTTTAACACAATGTTTACTTTTGGTTAATAATGGGTTAAATAGAATATTATAAAATATTAATATCCATAGAAAAAATCTATAATAGGTGATAATATGAATCTAAAAAAAATGCAGATTTTAGTAGAAATTGATAAACACAAAAACATAACTAAAGCTGCCAATGCTCTTAGCATTAAGCAGCCTACAGTTACATTTCATATGAAAAGTCTTGAAGATGAACTTAATTTAACTCTATTTAAAAGTATTTCTGGAAAAATATTTCTTACCGATGCTGGTAATGCACTCCTACACTATGCTAAAAGAATTATGCTTTTATCCGATGACGCTACAAGACTAATGGAGGCCTTCAGCATGGGTCAAAATCGCACCTTCAAGATTGGAGCTAGTATGGTTCCTGCAACCTTCATTCTTCCAAAAATTTTAGGTGACTTTAAAAAGTTGTATCCTTCCCTTCCGATTTCATTAACTGTTATGACTGCTCCATCTATTAGGGAAATGCTTTGTAATTATAAATTGGATATCGGAATCATTTCTACCGACTATGTTGATTTAGATGAGATTTATTCATCAAAGCTTTGTGATGATAGAATGGTTCTTGTATACTCACCACTGCACCCCTTGGCTACTCATAAAAAAGTATCACTTGATATAGTAAGAGACCAAAACTTTATTCTTCATACATCAAATTCAACAACTAGAAAATTAATTGATCAATGGGCAGAAGATAATAATATATCCATAAAACCCTATATGGAAATAGGTTCAACTGAGGCAATCAAAAAATCCGTGATAAATAATGTTGGAGTTTCAATACTTTCAAAATTGTCAATTAGAGAGGAATTTAATTCAAATAAACTCATGTTTTCTGAGCTACCTGGATCAAAATTGAATAGGGGTATTTATATCATTTATAATCGTGAGCGATATATGTTGCCAATCATAAAGAAATTTATAGATGGATTATATGAATTCGTACAAGGTACTAATAGATTTCAAGCCTTTTGATTAAGCTACTAAATCTTTCGAAAAAATAAGTATACACAAAATCATTGACAAAATCTCAGAACAAACATATTTCCTTTTCAAAATAAGTACTCAAAAAAACAAAAAACCCGAAGATAATTCTTCAGGTTTTAGGGCTTAGGTTAAAAAACTAGATTATTGTAATATTTTCAGCTTGAGGTCCCTTAGCGCCATCCACAACATTGAATGTTACTTTTTGACCTTCTTCTAAAGTTTTAAAACCATCTTTGTTGATTTGTGAGAAATGAGCAAATACATCATTTCCTTCTTCTGTAGTGATAAATCCAAATCCTTTTTCTGCATTAAACCATTTTACTGTACCATTTGTCATTTTTTCTACCTCCGAAATTTTTATTCCTTTAATTCTCCGTAAATATAAATTATCAATAAAAATTTCTAAATCTATATTCAAAGTTATTATTAACTAATATACACTAAAAATATTCTAAAAATAATGATTTACTTTTGAATTAAGGTTCCTCACTAATAATATAATATCTATAGAAAAAGTCAAGGGTTTTTTCAAAAACTTAATCTATATCATAAGCCTGTGACACAGACCACGCCTCAAAACTACTATAATGATGCGATAACTTTTAAAAAACTTTTCATGCAAAGAACATTAAGATTAATGTTATATTTATATAAATTTAGAGCTTCCCTGTAATTTAAAAGCTAACAGTAGAAAATGGATATTGACCATATAAAAGTATGATATAATTTGTTTTAAAGCAGTTAATATTAATCACGGGTCTTGAAAATGTTGACGATATAATTGAGGATATAGACCAAGCATTAGATAAAGCTTTTAAATAAAACATTTTAAATTTAAAATAGCTTAATAATATTTTAAGGTGAGTAGCAACCCTACTCATCTTTTTAAAATTAGATTTAGAATAATTATTCTCAAAAAAGAGTTTTACTATATAGATGAAATTTGGTATAATAACAACTGTAAGAGATATAAATATACATATATCAACTTTGTATACTAAAAGTTTTTATAAACTTTTGTTATAAAGATTAAAGATTGTGTATAGTTAATAATATGAGGTGTAAACGTATATAAATATTTATTTTATATACATTTATTTTTGTGCTTATTTGTTATATTTTTATCATATTTTAGTATTAATTTCTATTTAAAGATGTTGCATTTTGTTTGTCATTTAAATAATGTGTCCTATTATCCTATTTTAACAAAGATTATCACATGGTTATTATTGTTAAAAAAATATTTTTTGATAATTTCTTGCTATATATTCATAGCAATATATTTATTAGCTTATCTGTTAGATAATTATCTGCTTTTTCTCTAATTATCTATGCAATAATATAAAATTTACTTAATAGGAGGAATTTATTATGGGTTTACAATGGTTTAGAGTTCCAAAGGATATTGTATTTGGAGAAGGTGCTTTGGAATATTTATCAAGTTTACAAGGTGAAAAGGCTACATTGGTTACTGGCGGAAGTTCAATGAAAAGATTTGGATTTTTAGACGAAGCCAAAGCTCAACTAGAAAAGGCTGGCATGAAAGTATCTATTGTTGATGGTGTTGAGCCTAATCCATCTATTGACACAGTAGTAAGAGGTGGAAAAGAAATGGCTGAATTCGGTCCTGATTGGATTATTGCAATTGGTGGTGGCTCAGCCCTTGATGCAGCAAAGATAATGTGGGTATATTATGAATATCCAGATACAAAGTTTGAAGATTTAGTTGCGGGTAAATTCCCTAAATTAAGAACTAAGGCTAAGTTTATTGCAATTCCATCTACCAGTGGTACTGCTTCAGAAATTACTGCTTTTTCTGTAATCACTGATACAGAAGAACACATAAAATATCCATTGGTGTCCTATGATATCACACCGGATATTGCATTATTAGATCCAGCTCTACCTGCAAAAATGCCGCCACATATTACTGCAAATACGGGGATGGATGTTATAACCCATGCAGTTGAAGCCTATGTATCAACCAACGCTACAAGCTATACTGATCCCCTTGCAATGGAAGCTATAAAATTAGTATATAATCAGCTACCTGTTGCCTATGCTGAAGGTAGTAATATGAAAGCAAGAGAAGACATGCACAATGCTTCAGCTCTTGCAGGTATGGCATTTACTAACTCATCCCTCGGTATTGTTCATAGTTTAGCTCATAAAATTGGTGGCGAATTTGGTATTACCCATGGTTTAGCTAATGCAATCTTACTGCCTTATATAGTTGAATATAATAAAAAAGCTACCGACAAGTTTGCTGAGATTGAAAAACAACTTGGTGTATCTGATTTAGTAGAAACATTGAAGGAACTAAATACAAAATTAGGTATTCCTAATAACTTAAAAGAAGTAACAGAAGTTGAAATTACAGAAGAAAAGTTTAAAGAAGTATTAGATAGAATGAGCAAAAACGCCTTTGAAGATCCATGCTCTTTAACAAATCCAAGAACTCCATCTTCCGAAGATGTGAAAGCAATATATGAAGCTGCTTTCTATGGTACTACAGCTAAGAATATATAACTATTATATTAATTCAGATAACAACGGGCTATTAGATAATCTCTAATAGCCCGTTGTTATTAAATTATTTATTTATAATACTTTTGCATTTCCTCTATAAACCAATCCTCTAATCGAATCTACTGTTATTGTTTCTCCATCCTTCAGTTCATTTAATGCATTAATTGCTCCCACTATTACAGGCTTATTTAAGCTTAAACCTACTATTGCAGCATGGGATGAAAGGCCACCTTCCTCAACAATTAGAGCTGAAGATTTTTCTATTAGATTTATCATATCTTTATCTGATGCTATACTTACTATTACATCTCCTGGCTCAAACTTTGATTCTAACTCTTCCTTTGTTCTTCCTATACAAACTTTACCATTTGCTGAATTATTACCCACACCGGTTCCTTTAATTAAAACTTCCCCAACCATATGAACTTTTAAAAGATTTGTAGATCCCGATATTCCAACTGGTACTCCTGCAGTGATAACCACTAAATCTCCATCTTGAATGTATCCATCCTGCTTTGCTTTTTTAATTGAAGCCTCGAATATCTTATCAGTGGAATTAAATTCATTTATCATTACTGGATATACTCCCCAACTTAAAAGCATTCTTCTAAGTATTCTTTCTGATGTAGTAGCCGCAATTATAGGAGCCTTCGGTCTAAATTTTGATACCATTCTAGCTGTAAATCCTGAAGATGTAGCACTTACTATAGCTGAAGCACCTAATTCATAGGCTGTTCTACAGGTTGCATGACTTATTGCATATGTAACGCTAGCCTCTCTAATTTCACTATTTTTTCTAAGCATAGCCCTAAAGTCTAATGATTCTTCAGTAGTCTTTGCAATATTAGCCATTGTCTTAACTGCTTCAATTGGATATTTTCCAGCTGCCGTTTCCCCTGAAAGCATAATTGCATCTGTTCCATCATATATTGCATTTGCAACATCAGTAACTTCTGCTCTAGTAGGTCTCGGATTTCTTATCATAGAATCTAGCATTTGAGTTGCAGTAATAACAGGTTTGCCAACCTTATTGCATTTTTTAATCATCATCTTCTGAGCTAATGGCACTTCTTCTGTTGGTATCTCAACACCCAGGTCTCCCCTTGCAACCATGATACTATCGGATACTTCTATGATTTCATCAATATTTTCTACGCCCTCTTGATTCTCAATCTTAGAAATTATTTGTATATAATCAGCATTATTTTTTTCTAATATTCTTCTTATTTCATAAACATCTTCCGCTTTTCTTATGAAGGAAGCTGCTATAAAATCTATTCCATTTTTAATTCCAAATTCAATGTCACTGATATCCTTTTCAGTAATTGCCGGTAGGTTTATCTTGACTCCAGGAACATTAACCCCCTTTTTATTTTTAATTGTCCCACCATTTTTGACAATACATTTAATATTTTTATTTTCTGATACATTTAAAACTTCAAGTTCAATTAAACCATCATCTATAAGTATCTTATCTCCCTTAGTAACATCAGAAGGTAAATCCTTATAGGTAATATGACATCTTGACTTATCACCTTCTATTTCTTCAGTTGTTAGAGTAAACTCTTGACCTTCTACTAGATCTACTACTCCTTCAGTAAAGTTACCTGTTCTAATTTCAGGTCCCTTAGTATCAAGTAAGATAGCAACAGGTATTCTAAGCTCACTTCTTACTTCCTTAATCATATTAATTCTTTCCAAATGCTCTTCATGATTTCCATGGGAGAAATTTAGTCTTGCAATATTTAGGCCACTTTTAACTAGTTGAGAAAAAACTTCCTTTTCTTCACTTGCTGGTCCTATCGTACATACTATTTTAGTTTTTTTCATTATAATCTCCTTTAATTAAATAATATTTAATAAATTAGTTTAATATACCCTCTAGCATCAAATAGATGCTAGAGGGTACTATAAAATAGGGGGGGATAATGCTGTATTTATCTATTTTAATTTCAAATATACTTTATCTAACTAAACACGGTCTCTTATTATCAAATTCCCATCCTGGAATCAAATACTGCATGCCTATTGCATCATTTCTTGCTCCTAGATTTTCTTTTTCATATAGTTCATTTGCCTTTTTGACTTGGTCCATATCTATTTCAATACCTAATCCTGGTTTATTTGGTATCTTAATGTGTCCATCTCTGATTAGTAAAGGTTCTTTTGTTAACCTTTCTACTCCTTCTTGCCATATCCAGTGAGTATCTATTGCCGTTACTTTACCTGGTACAGCAGCTGCTACATGGGTAAACATAGCTAATGATATATCAAAGTGATTATTGGAGTGAGAACCCCAAGTTAAACCAAATTCATTACACATTTGTCCAACTCTAACTGATCCAGCCATAGTCCAGAAATGTGGATCTGCCAATGGAATATCCACAGACTGTAGTGCAATAGAATGCTGCATCTGTCTCCAGTCAGTTGCTATCATATTAGTTGCAGTTGGGAGACCAGTAGCCTTCCTAAATTCAGCTAATATCTCTCTACCTGAAAATCCACCTTCAGCACCACATGGGTCTTCACAATATGTTAAAATCCCATGCATATCCTTACATAATTCAATGGCATCCTTTAAAAGCCATCCACCATTAGGGTCTAGTGTAATTCTTGCATCAGGAAATCTTTGCTTAAGTGCTTTGATAGCCTTTATTTCTTCTTTACCCTCTAAGACCCCACCTTTAAGTTTAAAATCTGAGAAGCCATAGAGTTCTTTAGAAGACTCTGCTAATTTAACAATTCCTTCTGGTGTCATAGCTTCTTCATGACGTACCCTATACCAATCATTTTGAGCATTTTTATCTCTATAATAAGGAAGATCTGTTTTATCTGGGTTAGCAATATAAAATAAATAACCTAATACTTTTACTGCGTCCCTTTGTTGTCCATCTCCTAGTAGAGCTGCTACTGGAACTTCTAAAAATTTTCCTAACAAGTCTAAAAGGGCAGCTTCAATAGCAGTAACTACGTGAATAGTGGTTCTTAAATCAAAGGTTTGAAGACCACGTCCACCAGCATCCCTATCACTAAAGGCTTTATGAACTACATTCATAATATTCTTATAGTTTCCGATTGACTCTCCAATAACATATTCCTTTGCATCTTCTAGTGTTTGACGTATTTTCTCTCCACCTGGAATTTCACCAACACCAGTGTTCCCAGCACTATCTTTCATAATAACGATATTTCTTGTAAAGTAAGGCGCATGTGCCCCACTTAGATTAAGTAACATACTATCTCTACCAGCTACTGGTATAACCTGCATTTCTACTATTTTTGGTGTATTTCCCATATTATAATGCTCCTTGTCTCAATAGTATTTATATTATCTAGTTACTTCTATATTTGCTAATTTTTCATAGAACTTAACAATACTAGAGTGATCTTCTACTCCAGATCCATCTATTTTAATTGCCTGCATAATTTCCATTACTTGTGCAGCTAATGGTAGTGGTACTCCAACTCCATGAGAAGTTTCCATTGCATTATTTAGGTCTTTTATGTGTAAATCAATTCTAAATCCTGGGTCAAAAGTTCTATCCATCATCATTGGTGCCTTTGCATCCATTACTGTACTTCCAGCAAGACCACCTCTTATTGCTTGGAATACTAAGTCTGGGCTAACACCAGCTTTCTTCGCAAGTACTAATGCTTCTGAAACAGCTGCTATATTAAGTGCAACTACTATTTGATTACAAAGCTTTGTAGTATTTCCAGCACCACTGTCACCAACATATACTACAGAACCTGCCATAACCTTCATAATATCATGGTACTTATCGAAAATTTCCTTCTTTCCACCTACCATTACTGCTAAAGTACCATCGATAGCTTTAGGTTCTCCACCACTTACTGGTGCATCAAGAAAATCAACATCTTTCTTTGCTAATTCTCCATAAACTTCTTGACTTACTAACGGTGCAATGGAACTCATATCAATAACAACTGACCCTGGTTTTGCTCCTTCTATTACTCCACCTTCTCCAAGAACTACTGCCTTAACATGAGGTGAGTTTGGAAGCATTGTAATAATTAAATCAGTTTTACTTGCAACATCTGCACTAGATGTTCCCTTCTCTGCACCTAATTCTACTAATTCTTTCACAGGTCCTTCATTTCTATCAAATACTACAAGCTCATGTCCTGCTTTAACTAAGTTCTTTGCCATTGGCTTACCCATTATTCCTAGTCCTATAAAACCTATTTTCATTTTTAAACCTCTCCTTATTTGTATTATTTAATTTATTATTTGCATAGCAAAACTACTATGTCATTGACATTTGTTCCTGTTGATCCAAGTATAAGTAAATCTCCGCTGGCCCCTAGAGCATTGTAAGAGTCATTGTTATCTAAATATACTTCGGGTAATATATTTGCTGACCTCATGCGTTTAACTGTTGATCCATCAACAATTCCCCCAGCTGCATCTGTTGGTCCATCTGTTCCATCAGACCCTACTGAAAAAATAACTACATCCTCAAGTCCTTCAATTCCCATGGCTGCAGATAGTGCTAATTCTTGGTTCCTTCCACCTTTTCCATTACCTGCTAAACGTACTAGGGTTTCTCCACCAGCAATAATTGCACATGGGGGCTTTAGTAAAGTACCATTGGAGTTATTTACTTTAATTTCTCTAGCTATTGCAGCCATAAACTTTCCTGCATCCTTTGCCTCACAATCTAATGTAGATGTAAGAATTAATGGTTTGTATCCAAGTTTTTCAGCACTTTTTTCAGCGACTTTACATAATACACTAACACTTCCTGTAATGATTGTTTCACAATTTTCAATAGTCTTGGGAGTTTCAATATTTAAAACATCTTTAAGATGGTCACTTACTTCCAATTTATATCTATCAATTATAGCCATTGCTTCTTGTGAAGTAGAGCTATCTGGATATGCTGGCCCTGAAGCAATAGAGTCTAATCTATCTCCCAGAACATCCGATAGGACAATGGAGTATATATTTGTTTTTCCACATTTTTCAGCAAACCTTCCACCCTTAACTGCCGAAAGGTGTTTTCTTATTGTATTGATTTCAACAATATCTGCACCACAAGCTAAAAGCTGATTGGTAACATCCATTATATCTTCAAGGGTTGCACCTTCCATGGGTTTTTCAAATAAGGCTGATCCTCCTCCAGAGATCAAGAATATTACACTGTCATTTTGGTCTAGATCTTCAACTAATTCTAAAGCCTTCATTGCTCCCTTTATAGAGTTCTCATCGGGTATTGGATGACCAGCTTCAATTATTTCAAAACCCTCAATAGCTCCCTTAGAATGCTCATATTTAGTAACTACAAGCCCCTTCGAAACCTTGTCTCTAAGAACATTTTTTGTTGCATCAGCCATATTCCAAGCTGCCTTACCAATAGCTATAACTACTATATTCCCAGTAAATGTCTTTCCTTTTAATGCATTTATTACAGCAGTTTGTGGCAATACTTCTTCTATTGATTCCTCTATTATAGTTAGAGCATCTTCCCTTATTGAATTCATATGCTTAACAGACCTTATCACTGCTCTTTACCCCCACTTAATACTATAGTTAACCTACTCATTTTCTAAAAACTATTTAATAAGTTCTAGGTCAATTAAAACTTTTTTAATTGCCTCAAGTCTTTCCTGCGAACAATGCTCAATTGGTTTTACTGGATCACCTACATTTATACCCATTAAGTTTAGACAATCTTTCATTACCACAGGAAAGCTGCCATAACTATAGGTATTTCTTAATGGAATCAATTTGTATTGTGCTTCCATGGCTCCTGCATAATCACCAGCCATATATTTTTCATATATATCTACTACTAGTTTTGGTGCTACATTGGCTGTTCCTGCAACACATCCTACTCCACCATGCATTAGAGTTCCATAGATATAGTAGTCAATTCCACTAAGTACTTTAAAATTTTCATTATTTCTTGTAACGTCTATATATTGGATAGTTTGAGCAAAATCCATGGAAGTATTCTTAATACCTATAATATTATCAATCTTAGCCAGTCTTTCTAATAAAGAAATTGATATATTGTTTGTGGTCTTCCCAGGATTATTGTATAAAAGAACTGGAAGCTTAGTTGAATCAGCAATTGCTTTAAAGTGATTATACATCTCTTCTTCATTAGGTTGTATGAACATAGGAGCTAATACTGATATTGCATCTGCACCAGCATCTTCTGCCATTTTAGCTAACTTGATACATTCCTTAGTAGTAATAGCACTGGCACCTGCATACACAGGAACTCTTCCATTTACATGATTCACGGTAACTTCTACTGCCTTTTTCTGATTCTCAAAGTCTAATGCATAAAATTCTCCATTGCTCCCAAGTACAAAGATACCGTGTACCCCTCCATCAATAACGTGATCGATTACATTTTTAAGTCCCTTTTCATCCACATTTTCTTCTGAATTAACTGGTGTGATAATGGGAGGAATAACTCCTTTTAAATCCTCAATTTTTAACATAAGCTCCTCCTAACTAATCCTCTATTTTTTATTATTTCATAATATGAAATATTATTTTCATTCTTTAGGTTTTTTATTAAGTTACAGGAGCTGGATTAAACAAGCATAGAGCATTTGCAATTCCCCAATGGTCAGCCCAAGTTTTTCTCTGTCCACTGGCAACTTCTAAAATCAACTCAAAAATATGCTGTCCAACTTCCTCAATCGTAGACTCTCCTGTAGGAATATTACCTGCATCCACATCAATTAAATTGTTCCATTTATTTTTTAATTCTGTCCTACTGGATACTTTAATTACAGGAGCCATAGCCAAGCCATAGGGTGTTCCTCGTCCAGTAGTAAATACTTGTAAATTGATACCTGAAGCTAATTGTAGAGTTCCACATACAAAATCACTTGCTGGAGTTGCAGCATATACTAATCCTTTAGTCTTTACTTTTTCTCCTGGTGACAGTACATCTGCTATAGTCGATGTACCTGATTTTGCAATTGAACCAAGTGCCTTCTCTACAATATTGGCAAGACCACCCTTTTTATTTCCTGGGGCAGGATTTGCATCTCTATCTACTTTGCCTAAATCTAAGTAGTTATCATACCAAATCATTTCATCCTTTAATCTTTTACCGACCTCTTCATTAATAGCCCTTGGGGTTAAAAGATGTATTCCATCTCGTACTTCAGAAACCTCTGAAAACAACACAGTTGCTCCAGTTCTAACTAATAAATCTGCTGCGTATCCAACTGCTGGATTAGAGGTAATACCTGAAAATGCATCACTTCCTCCACACTGCAAACCAATAACAAGGTCTGATGCTGGGCATACTTCACGAACCCTTTTGTTTAATCGCTCCAAACATCTCTGGGATTTATCTACTATTGATTTAATCATACTTTCGAAACCAGATTCTTCTTGAAGTATTACAACATTATTCGGATTTACTTCATCAAATAACATATCAGGAGGCAATTTTTCGCAACCTAACCCAACTACTAATATCTCTCCTCCAAAATTGGGATGGGTGGTAAGATTTTTTAATGTTCGAATAGGTACCTTTGCTTCTGGAGCGTTTATAGCTACACCACATCCATAATTATGATTTATAGGCATAACACCATCTACATTCGGGTATTTAGGTAATAATTCTTTTTTAATCTTATCTATTGCTATATTTAGTACACCTTCCACACATTGAACACATGTCATGATGCCCAACATATTTTTTGTTCCAACACTACCGTCATTATTGCGGTAGCCTAAAAATGTGTATCCTTCCAGTGGTTCTAGAGGTTTTGAGACCTTTGTAGCAACTGGAAGGTCTTGAAGTGCTGGAGCCTTTGGCAAAACTACTTTTTGCTCATTAATCCAAGATCCCTTTGGAATATCTTCCTTTGCATAACCAATTACTTCACCATATCGAATAATTTCATCACCTTGTTTTAAATCAATCAAGGAAATTTTATGACTCTGTGGAATATGTTCAATAGCAACTAAATCATCTGAAATCTCTGTCCCAGGTTTTATTCCTTCTTCATTTACTACAACTTCTACATTATCTTTGGGATTTACCTTTATTAATAACGGTTTTTTCAAATTTGAACTTTCCATATTAGTCTCCCTTATCTAATAAAACAAACTTTTTATATTGTTTAATAAATGGTTTAATGTTTGAATCTTATACGTTATAACAGTTATATACTTTTATCTCTTATATAAAAGTATATATGATTTAGCTTTCTTTTATAATGTTAGCAGTGTACCAAAATTATCCAAAGCATTGTATCTTTTGCACAATGTGACTATTTATTTAAACAGCACACCTTCGAGAATTATAGATTGAGTATCCTATTGATATAATGATTAATATCCATAAAACCCAAGCTATTGGGCTTTTAGTAAAGAATATAGTCAAGGTTCCAAAGGACTCTAAACTCTTTACGAAATATACCTCTGCAGATTTTCCTAAGATAAACCCAATCAAAAATGGAGGTATTTGCAAACCTAGTTTTACTCCTACATATCCAAATAAACCAAATAGCAGTAAAGTCCATACATCAAACATAATTCCATAATTAATGGCATAGGATCCAATTACGCACATTATTATAATAATTGGATATAGTATATATTTAGGAACATAAACTACTTTTGATATGGTCTTAATTGAATAGAACATTAGTAAAAACATAGCAACATTTGCAATCAGTAATGAGAATATCATACTGTTCCAAATTTCGGGATTATTTCCAATGAACAAAGGTCCAACTTGTATGCCTTGTAATGTAAAGGCTCCTATTAGTACTGCTGTGGTACTATCTCCTGGTATTCCAAGGGATAATAACGGAATTAGAGCTCCCCCAGTTAGACCATTGTTGGATGCTTCTGATGCTATAATTCCTGCTGGTTCTCCTGATCCAAAATTACAATCTTTAGAAAAACTCTTTGCCTGAGAGTATGATAGGATAGAAGCTGCACTTCCTCCAACTCCTGGCAACATTCCTACAAATGTTCCTATAGAAGAGGATCGAATCAGATTAATAAACTGTCCTTTAAAAACACTGAACTTAAATTTTTTCTGCTTGCTTAAATCAATTTTATCGAAATTATTTTCCTTCATTCCTAATTCAGCTTCTTGAATAATAGTCGAAATAGCAAATAGGCCAATTAATACTGGGAGCAATGAAAATCCATTTTTAAGTATGCCCTCTAATGCATCAGGTACTAATCTTATTTTTCCATTTCCTCCACTTGATATGCTATATGTTCCAATTAAACTCACTAAGATTCCTAATGTTCCACTAAATAGTCCAACAAGCATACTGCCTTTTGATAGAGCTGCAATTACGGTTAGTGCAAACAGGATTATTAAAAACTTCTCAACATAGGAAAATTTAATAGCTACGTCTGCTAGCACTGGTGCAAATAAAGCTAAAACTACGATACTAAAAATTCCTCCAATAAGCGAGGACACGATTCCAATTTTTAAAGCCCTTGCCCCTTCTCCTCTTTGGGTCATGGGATATCCATCAAATGTTGTAGTAATAGATGATGGGGTTCCTGGAATATTCAGTAGTATAGCAGGTACCAATCCACCTGAGATTCCTCCTACATATAATCCAATTAAAAGTCCTAGAGACTCGTAAATATCAAAGGCATATGTTATGGGTAAGAATACAGCTACTGCCATTGTTGCTGTCATTCCTGGTATGGCACCAAAAACAATTCCTCCCATCACGCCAATTGTTATTAGAACAAAGACTGTTGGCGATAATAATTCCATGAATTCCATTCTATTTTCCTCCTATTCCTATGGCAATGTAATGTGAAATAAATAGCCAAATATAAACCACGCCAATGCAGGTGTAATTATTGAATTTAAAGTGATTGCAATCAACTTTTTCTTTGTAGATTTTCCAATAAACAGTAATGAAATTACAAATATAAAAACTATAGATGTAAAAAGAAAACCATATCCCATATTTGGAAAAAATCCACCAACTACTTCCATAGCTTTAAAATAAATCATAATAAGTGCTATAGTTGAAAATAATTTAAATTTATCATAATTTTCTTCAAAAAATCTCATTTTATCTCCATTTTTAAACTGTTGAATCTTATGGGGCAAATGCATAATAGCAATAACAACAAGCAATATCGCTAAGATTGTTATAATAATTCTTGGAAAGAACAAATGAGATTGTTCAAAATCTATTTGGATATTAGTTAAAGCTGCATACAACTTCAAAACCTCCCTTGGTATTTAAACATGATGATAAGCACAACCATGATGATAAGCATACTATGTGCTAATCATCATGTTTGTACATTTAAACTATTTAATTACTATTTTATAGATTGAATAATTTGCTCATAAGAACCTACTTTTTCCTTTAAGTGTGCATTTGAGTCTTCTACACTTCTATAGTTTGGAATAAAGAAAGCATCTTTCATTTCTTGTATTAATTCTTCATCTTCAAAAGCCTCAGCTAAAGCTTCTTCATATAGCTTTACTATCTCAGGGTCTGTATCTTTATTGAATAATACGAAGAATTCCTTATCGAATACAAAGTCTTTTGTTCCATCTTGAGTTACTGTAACATTTGGCTCTACATATTGTAGCAATTCTTCTCGTGTAGTATCTCCAAATCCTTCTTCATTAGCTTGTTCAATTGTTGATTTTCTAGCAGTTAACCATATAAACTTCATAGCTTTTTGGTCATCAGCTGGTAAATTATTGTATTGTTCGTTTGCTTGAACAGATGAGTGGATTATATCAGCTTGACCATCAAATAGTAGTTGGTTTTTATCGGATTGAGATCCAGTATTAACAGCTATTAAATTTTCTTCTTTACCAGGATACTGTATTTTTATTGCATTTTTCATGGCACTATATCCAATTTCTGATACCCCACCTGGTTGTATAGCAACTCTTACAGTCTCTCCGTTACCAACAGCTTCAATAACTTCCTGTGCTGTATCAAATTTTGAATCCTTTGCTGCTGAAAAAGCATTACCTGGATTGATTGCTACAGTTGGTCCAATTTTATAATCTTCGAAAATATCAGTGTATCCTTCTCTACCATATAGATAACCTAAATATGCCATATCATGAAAAATCATAATTGTACTACCATCATTAATTCTTTTAATTGCATCAAATCCATTGGATGATCCAACAGCATCAACTTTAAGATTTTTACCAAGAACTTCTCCTAGCTTTTGTGAAACTAAATTTGATGATTGATAAGTATCTCCACCTGTAGATGTGGAACCAATTACCACTCTAACATTTGGAGTTTTAATTAATTCATCTGCTCTATCTTGTATCGATTGCTCACCAGCATCTGCCTTAGGCTCATCTGCTGTACCATTATCTCCACCATCTTGTGCACATCCTGCAAATACTCCTATTACAAGTGCAAGTACCATCACAAAACTTAAAAAACGTTTAGCCCCTCTCATTACATTACCTCCCATAAATATAATTTTTTCTATGTTACAGGCTCTAATATTTATATAATTCTACAATTCAATTATTAAATATACTAAAGCCTTCACATCATAATTTTCACTTCAACCACCTTAGCAAATATCATTTTTTATTAATTCTGCTAAAAAATTGAAGTAGCAAAGCGCTATATTAATATTAAGAAAAAAGTCATAAAAGATTTAGCTATTTGTTATTATTCATCTTCATCTTCTAAAATATTTATTTGCAAAAACGTTTTTTTAATTCCAATATTCTTACAAACCCATACTTTCTTAATATTAAATGAAACGTTTTCCTGTTGTTAAGTTAATGTTAACATACATATAAATTTAACAATATGTTTCGAGTGTATCAAAAAAAAAAGAATCGCTGTACATTATGTACAATGATTCCCTTTTTAAAGAAATATATGTTATTGATTCTATTTATTACCAAGATAATAGGCTAATTCGTTTAAAAATTCTCTATCAGAAGCATTTGCTATAGGATTTATATTTAAAGCATCTTTAATTTTATTCAGTCTAAAAAGAACTGTGTTTCTATGAATATACAATACTTTAGAAGTATTTACCACATTATAATTATTTTCACTTAAAGATTTTACTGTCTCATAAATCATTGTTTTGTCCTCTTCATTAAAAATTGAATCATATATACTAAAAATATTGTCATAGGCTTTAATAGTAACAAGATTTCTATAATAATCTAAAATATTATCATTGAAGAAATATATGCCCTCTTTCTTCTTCTCTCTTAACGCTAATTGTTGAGCATGAGAATATGAAATCCTATATTTACTTATATCATTCTGCAATGATCCTACAAAAAAACTAAATTTATTAGCATCATAATCCTTTGGAATACTTTCTAAAAAGTCTTTTAAGTATTTCTCTATTGTATATCTATATTCTTTAACCGCTTCTGTAAAGTCTGAGTTTGCAACCTTGAATATAATAACGTCATTATTTCTTGCTGTTGTTATAATATCTTGACTTGAATATCCTTCTACATGCCTCAATACTCTTAAAAGTTTTTTATAATTATATTCTGAAGGATGTTTTATAATAATAGGGATTCTTAGTAAATCTTTCTTTAGATCAAGTTCATTAAGCCAACTATCCACTTCTAACAAATCTACATTTTCTTCAAAAAGTAGATAATATAATAGCTGGTCTGCTTTATCTCTTCTAAAACGCTTACTTTCCATTTGGAGTTCATACTCCAACATAGTTTCCATGGAGGTCTTTACTAATCCAGCAAATGCATGGACAGTATCAGGGTCACCACTTACACATATTACACCTACACGCCTATCTTTATATTCAATAAACATATTAATTCCAGGTTTTGTACCTAAGTATTTCTTACATTCCTTTACAACTCCTGTGTCCAAAGTTCCCTGTAACATTTCGTAGGCAACTTCATGGAAAGTACCTACTCTCTCAGGATCTTTGCTAGCAATAATAATACCCTTATCATTCATAATATTAATATTATACTCAAAGTTTTTAGCTGTTTTTTCAATAAACTTCTGGGCTAATGTAGGTCCTAAGATTGACATATATTACTCCCCCCTTAATAAAGCATCCTATTTTTATTCTTTTGTAAGTACTTGTTGTATATAAAGTTTAACAATAGTAATTTATGATGTCAATTTGTAATATCTGATGCATCTATCAATTTACTTATAACTAACTGCCTTAACAACTTCATTTTAGTAAATCCATTTGTTCTAATCACCTTTCTATAAAATGAAATATGCTTTAGTATTATTTCCAAAGAAATAATAAATATGTTGTGATTAGGCAGTTATATGCGGCAATTATATTTGATATATTTTCGCATTTATTAAATAAAAAAAATCCAGAATGATTATGGCTGGATTCTAAAGATTATAACAATGTTTTACTTTACATTAAATTTACTCTTAATTACTCTTATAGCAGTTTCGATCGATGAATTATCTCCAAATATACCTATTAAGGTTACATGTTGGGGGCATATACCCATAATTTCACATACCTGCACATTAGAGGCCTTTGCTGCAACATCAGAGGCAGTAATGATATCCGCAAGCTGGCCCTGTACCAATCCTATTGAATTAAATTTTCCTTCCCTTAGATCTTTTTGTATTTTCTCATTACGAATTCTTTGTATTAAGATTTCAGTAGTTCCCTTTGAAGGACTGTTTATAATTTGAATATTCAATTCTTTTCCCCCTTAATATGTGACCTTATCTGTTTAAAAGTATCATTATGTATTACAATTAATAAAGTAATAGTCTTAATTTACAGTATTAATTTAGTTGACTTATAAATTATAGACCTTTTCCACAATTTAATTCTAACATTATTCCATAAATATGTAAATATATAACAAAGTCTTCGATAAAGATTCTCATGGTTTACTAAAAAGACTTTTGGTTATAATATATTCCAATGATAGATATTAATGCACAAGGTGGCGATATAATGAATGATTATTTTGATAATCTAGATGTTATCGAAAGGAATCTTAAATACTTGATGGAGAATCATGGTGAAGTATATGATGCCTATGAAAATTTTGGGAGATTAGTCCATGAAAAAGGAGGGCCGATAGATGAGAAAACTAGGTGGCTTATTAAGGTAGCTCTGTCCACAAGCAGTCAATATGAATATGCACTAAGAACACATATCCTAAAAGCTTTAAAAAGTGGTTGTACTAAGGAAGAGATAGAACATGCTATACTTTTAGTAGCTCCCACATGTGGGTTTCCTAAGATGATGCAAGGATTACTTATATTGAGGGATATTATAAAGGAACAACAGTAAATCACTGTCTTTAAATTAAAAGCATCAATCAAATAAAACAAAAATAGGGACAGCTTTCCTGTCCCTATATCCCATCCCTATATCCCACTAGCTACCTACAACTATAATATAAATTATTTTTAATACTTCCAATAATAATCTTATCTAATGTCTTTAAATCACAGGTATTTATCTTATTTACTAATTCCTTTGCCTTGTCAACATTATATGGTCTATCAACTTTATTGATAAATAATATTTTCTCACCCTTGGCATTCTTAAATATACCCTTTGGATGAAGAATGACATTTAATAGATGGTCATGGGTTATAATTTTACCTTCATCTGAATTAGTTATTTCACAAAACTTCTCAATTCTATGAACATTACCTTCACATATTTTCATCCCTAACACTTGAATATCTAAAACACCTATTGTTTTTGTAGTTTTTTCAAAAACAACGGGTTCATTATCATTCCATCCTTTAATAGGTTTCATTTTTGACCCATCTGCTTCTATAAGGGTATAGTCAAAATATTTTACTAAATCATCTAGTTGTTCTTCCTGTAGACCAATAACTTTATCTTCTACATTTATTTCTGTGCCGTAGACGTAAATCCCTTTCTTGCCTAACTTAGCATATTTAGAAAATTGATTTTCACCAATACAAATAAAATCATACTTTTCTTTTTGTGGTACATATATTTTAGTTGTGGTTGTTAATAGGAGTTTGCTATCATTTTTCTTAATCTCCTGAGCTAATTGAAACATGAGGGAGGTTTTTCCCCCTGCCCCCACAATTGATATAATATCTTTTTCTTTTAACTCAAGATAACTTAATAACTTCATAAAATCACCGTTTTTCCATTATTCCCTTTAGAACCTTTTCTGATGTAATCGGTAGGCTCCTTATGTTTACACCAGCAGCATTAGCGACTGCATGGGCAATTGCTGGTGATGGTGTATTAATAACAACCTCTCCAATAGATTTCGCTCCAAAGGGACCCGTTGGTTCATAGCTACTTTCAAATTCTACTACTATGTTTCCTACATCAAGTCTTGATGGTATTTTGTATTGCATAAAAGAATTATTCCTCATTTTACCCGAATCCGTATAGGTAATATCCTCATATAATGCCATACCAATACCCTGTACAATACCACCCTCCACCTGTATCCTAGCGAGGTTTGGATTGATAGGAGTACCGCAATCTACAATGCCAAAGTAATCTATAATATCTATTTTCCCCGTTTCTTTGTCTAGCTCGATTTCAACAAAACCTGCCATAAAGGGAGGTGGTGAATTAGGACTAGTATGGGATGCACTTGCCATTAAAAAGTTTCCATCACCAAGAACTAGTTCTTGGGCTAATTTATCCAGTGTAATACTTTTTTCTTCATTATATATTTTTTGTCCATCAAACTCCAAGCTATTTTTTTGAGCCTCTATTATTTTTGATGCTTCTGAAAGCATTTGATCCTTCAATTTCTCACAGGCTTTAACAACGGACATACCTGTTAAATATGTGGTGCTTGAGGCATAGGACCCTGTATCATAGGGAGATTGATCTGTGTCTACACCATTTACAACTATTTTATCCATATCACATTCTAAACACTCAGCTGCCATTTGGGCAAGTATGGTATCACAGCCTGTCCCCATATCGGTGGCACCAATAAGCAAAGTATAAAACCCATCATCATTTAACCTTATTTCAGCAGATGCAATATCAATGGCTGCTATGGCTGATCCTTGCATAGTTATTGCCATACCTACTGATCTAACCTTACTATTACTGATAGGCTTATAGGGATACTTTTGATCCCATTTAATAAGCTCCTTACCTTTATTAATACAGTCATCAAGGGTACAGCTTCTTAAGGTTTCTCCATGATATGCAGTTAAAACTTCCCCTTCCTCAAGGAGGTTTTTTTGCCTTAAGGTAATGGGATCCATATCGAGTTTAACTGCTAACTCATTAATAGCTGACTCTAAAGCAAAGGCTCCTTGAGTCGCTCCATATCCACGGAAGGCCCCTGCTGACATAGTGTTGGTATAAACCACATGATAGTCAAATTTAAAGGCTTGGGCTTTATTATATAGGGGCATTGTTTTATGGCCTGATAAGCCAACTGTAGTAGGTCCATGTTCTCCATAGGCCCCTGTATTTGAAAGGGTATATAGGTGTATAGCCTTAATATTTCCTTCTCTATCAGAACCAACTTTAGCTCTTATTTTCATTTCATGTCTACTTGTTGATGCCGAGAATGTTTCATATCTATCGAATATCATTTTAGCAGGCTTTCCCGTTCTCATTGTTACAATGGCAGGAAAAATTTCACTTATAACGGTCTGTTTTGCTCCAAATCCTCCACCAATTCTTGGTTTTATAACTCTAACCTTTGCCTTAGATATATCTAAGGCTCTAGCAACTATTCTTCTTACATGGAAGGGAATTTGAGTAGAAGTTACAATATTTAATCTGTCGTTATAGTCCATATGGGTATATGTGGAGAAGGTTTCCATCATAGCTTGATTATTAGCCTTTGTATGATAGACTTCATCTACAATAAAATCACATTTATTAAACTCTTCTTCCACATTACCACTTTCAAAGCCACCGGAACAACATATATTTCTTTTAACATCGTTACCTATATCAAAATTCACATGATAATTATCCTCTGTGTGAATTACTGTACTATTATCTATGGCGCTCTCTGGATCTAGTACTGGCTTAAGGACTTCATACTCCACTTTAATAAGCTTTAGTGCCTTTTCTACTGTTTTTTCATTAATTCCAGCAATAATTGCTACGGGATCCCCCACATATCTTACATATTCATCGAGTATTAACCTATCATAGGGACTTGGCTCTGGATATGATTGCCCCGCCATTGTAAATCTTTTTTGAGGTACATCTTCATAGGTTAAGATACATTCTATTCCAGGAACTTTAAGGGCTCTATCCATATTTATATCTAAGATTCTTGCATAGGCATGGGGACTTCTAAGAACCTTTACAATCAAACAGTTTTTTGGTGCTATATCATTAGTATATACAGGCTTACCAGTAAGTAAACCCATGGCATCTAGTTTAGGAATACCTTGATTAACTATCTTCATTTAAGCACCATCCTTCCCATGTTGTAAATATTTCTTGATTGCTCTTAATTGTCCCATATATCCTGTACAGCGACATAAATTACCTGCAAGGTAGTGCTTTATTTCTTCTTCCGTTGGGTTTTTAAGCTCTCTTTTCATAGCAAGTACATTCATCACAAATCCTGGGCTACAATAGCCACATTGCTCAGCACCTTCATTTGCAATAAATCTTCCAAACTCTAGTGCTTCTTCCTGTAATCCTTCAAGGGTAGTTACGTGTTTTCCATTAACACCTACCGCTAAAACAGAGCATGACAATACCGGCTTTTCATCTACCCAAACAGTACATAAACCGCAGTTAGCCGTATCACAGCCACGTTTAACACTTAAGAATCCTATATCACGCAAAAAATCTATAAGAAGCATGTCCAGTTGGATATCTTCATTGAATACTCTATTATTTATATAACACTTTATTTGCATATCTCCTCTACCCCTCTTCTAAAGAGAACTCTAGCCAATTGTTTTCTGTACTCTTCTGATCCCCTTAGGTTTGTACCAAAATTAATCTCCTCTATAATTTGCTCACATGCACACTTTATATCGTTATTATCTGGATTTTCAGGAAGTATTTTAGCTGTATTGACCGCTAAAGCTGCTCTATTAGGTCTTGCTCCAACAGATATTCTCCAGTTACTATCCCATCTACTAACAGCAACTACTAATACTGGTAAATCTGTCGCACTGATTCTATGGTTTTGATAACTTGCTTTACATCCGTTTTTTTTAATAATTATTTTCATTAGGATGTCTTTTTCATAGGACATATTAATAAACTGCTCCAAAGGCATTATACCCCCTTGGTACATTTGAACATAACTATCCAATGCCAATAGTGCTGTTAGAATGTCGGAGAACCCAAATCTCGAATATACACTTCCTCCGATTGTTGCACAATTTCTAAATTGTACTCCAACAATATTCTCAACGGATTTTGCTAATATCCCATCAAAATAGCTATTTAAAATGTCACTTGTCTCAATTTGTCTAAGGGTTGTCATGCAACCAATTTCTATTGATGATTTTTTTTCTTCAATGGTATTAAGACTCAGTTGAGATAAATCTATGCCAATATTATAATTTTTATTTCCCATTTTCAACCATAGCAATCCACCTATTACAACATTATTTTTATTTTTATTAAGTAATTCATAGGCTTCTTCTATACTTTGTGCCGGAACATACTCCTTTAATGAAAACATGTCCATTCTCCCTTCCTAGCTTTTCCTTTTTAGTTACAACACCTTCCATGAGTCTAAACTCAATGGAAAGAGCCTCCTATAGAGATTAGCATCATTATAATAAATGTAGTTTACTATCCTTTTTCAACTGTAAAGGACATATTTTTCATGTTTTCTTCTTCTTTATCTTGAGGTAGTACTAGGTTTAGTACAACTGCCACAATAAATGCCACTACAATGCCATTTTGAGCAAAAACAAGATTTGCCCACTCAGGTAAATGTTGAAGAGCATCCGGTACAGAACCAAGCCCCAATCCTAACCCTAAAGCAATTGCAACTATCACTGCATTTCTTCCGTACATATTTTGTTTAAATATTAATTGCATACCACTTATTGCAATCATTGAGAACATAATAATCGTTGCCCCTCCAAGTACTGATTGAGGTACAGCAGAAATTATAGCACCTAATTTAGGAAAGAATCCTGCTAATATCAAAAATACAGCACCTGTCATGATTGCGAACCTATTAACTACCTTTGTCATACTAACTAGTCCAACATTTTGACTAAAGGATGTGTTAGGTAATACCCCAAAGAATGAAGCTATCATACTTCCAACTCCATCGGCTAATACACCCCCGGATAATTCCTTGTCAGTAGCTTCTCTATTTAATCCTCCTGCAGTTACTGCAGAAATATCTCCTATTGTTTCAACTGCAGTGGCTATATACATAATACCCATAGGTATAATAACATCAAGTCTAAATTCCATTTTATATACAAAGGGCCTTGGTAAGCTAAACCAACTAGCCTGGGCTACAGGAGTAAAATCTACCTTTCCCATAAATATTGCAACTATATATCCAACTATAATTCCTATTAACACCGCGGAAACACTTGAAAATCCCTTTGTAAATTGTTTAAAGAATAATATAACTATAATAACGAGGGTACCTAAGAATAAGTTGCTTATAGAACCAAAATCTGGAGCACCAAAACCACCGGCAAAATATGTTATTCCTATTGGTATTAAAGAAAGACCAATTGCAATAACCACCGTCCCCGTTACAACTGGTGGAAAGATTTTTCTGAGGGGTTTAATAAAAAATCCAAGTATACATTCAAGAAATCCTCCTACTAAACTAGCGCCTAAAACTGCACCATAACCATATACACCGGCTGCTGCTCTTATTGTTGGTAAGAAACCAGAGCTTGTCCCCATGACTATTGGTAGCTTAGATCCAACTCTCCAAATTGGATATAATTGGATAAGTGTTACAAAACCAGCTATAAACATAGCATTTTGAATAAGCATTGTTTTTTGTTCTGGCGGCATATTTAATAGTCCACATACAATGATTAATGGCGATACATTACCTACAAACATCGAAAGAACATGTTGTAATCCTAAAGGTATAGCTTGCTTTAATGATACTCTCCCGTCTAATTGATGAATATTTCCGTTTTTCATTTATGCCCACTCCTCTAGTCATATTATTCATATATTAATTTCAAAATGCTACAAAGTCGAGGAGTTATTGTTAATTTTTAGTAATAAAACCTCGTAGTCTGTGAATTTACGGCTCACAGGTAGAAACTTTTGACCCATATTATCAAAATTATACGAAATATAATATATGAATTTGCAATATTAATTGTATCAAACCGAACGTTTTATTTCAAGCAAAAATATACATTCGTTTATTTTTGGCATAATAAACTTTTTTGCAAATTCAAATGAATACATAACTATTCTAATAGGAAGCAAAGCACTAAGAAATTTAATTTTTGAGAATAATTTAAAAAGGACTAACTTTTATATTATAAAAGTTAGTCCTTTAAGTTTCTAATTGATCAGGCTTTTATTATGCTAGCATTGATTTAATAAACCATAGATTCTTACTATAGCCGGCAACATGATCTTCGAAGGCTCCTACAACTTCAAAATCACCAGCTTCATCGGCTTCATTTCTTATTTCAGTTGCCAAGGTCTTCATTTTATTTAGATCATCTTGAACAATCTCAAGAACTTCATCACTAGAAAATCTCTCTTTATCCAATTCTTTTATAGAAGCATTTTGTAGATAATCTGCTAGTTTAACCAATGGCCTTTGATCTCTCATTTTTAAAAGCTCTGCTACCTCGTCATACTTTTCAAAAAAATCATTATATAGTGACTCAGTAAATTCATGGATTTGAACAAACTGTTTGCCTTCAACATTCCAATGCAAATTATGTAACTGTACATTTAGAACAACTAAATTTGATAGATATTCATTTAATTTTGTAGAATTTTTCATTTAAATCCTCCTTAGTTTATATATTAGTAATTCTATTTAACTTATTATTACCCTTTACCTTCTAATTTAAACATATTTTGATACAAGAAAAAAATTTAGATTTTTTTGAAATCTTTTTATAGCTTGTTAATATTTAGTCTTATGCTTATGTACTTTAATCTGATTATAATGGTCTCGAAATTTCAGTATCTTTATCAGATTCTTCTTTAAAGGTTCTATATCTTTCAATTATATCAGGGTTATCATATAGAAAGATATTAAGTATATTTAAGTTCCGTAGGGCATTAATGCTTATATAATGCTCTATCATTTCTGTATCTTTGAGGAGAGTTTCTTTTATACCAAGATTCTTTAAAAACTGTTCTATAATTTTATGTCTTTTTAGAAGAAACTTACCCATCTCCTTACCTTCGTCTGTAAGATGTACGACTCTATATCTTTCATAATCTACTAATCCCAGTTCTTTTAATTTCTTTACCACTTTGGTGGTTGATGATGGTCGAACATTTAATTTTTCAGCTAGCTGATTAATACGCGCATGCCCATCTTCCATACAAATTCGATAAATCATTTCTAAATAATCCTCCATACTTGAAGTCAATAATTTGTTTTCTGCATTTAAAATTTGATATCCACGCACCGTATGAAACTCTCTATCATTTTTCATATATATCATCCTTTCATTTCATTTTACTTGTAACAAGGATAAACACTAATGCATAACCTAGTTATTAGCTAAGGCAAATAAAGTTTCCTATGACTAATTTATGAAATGAATCTAGAAAAAATTAACATTTAGGAGGTTTTTTATGAAAAAAAATTTGGTTCCCTTAAATGAATTACCTATAGGCTCCTTTGGAAAAGTGAAAAAACTCACTGCTAAAGGAGTTTCCCGTAGAAGGATGCTAGATTTAGGGCTTATACATGATACAACTGTAGAATCACTTAGGAAAAGTCCGGCTGGTGACCCCATCGCGTATGAAATTAGAGGTGCCGTTATAGCCTTACGCTCTGAAGAAGCATCAAAAATATTTGTTGAATCAATTTAATAAATATTTATAAGGAGGTTTTATAAATGGGTTTAACGAGTCAATCCACAGGAACAGGTGCCTTAAAGGAAATGTTTGAGGTTGAATTAGAATCCCCCGATGATATCGTGGTTGCATTGGCCGGCAATCCAAATACAGGTAAAAGCACTGTATTCAATAGTCTTACTGGACTTAATCAACACACTGGAAATTGGCCAGGTAAAACAGTTACTAATGCTCAAGGTAAATATACCTTTAAAAATAATAAATATGTTCTAGTTGACTTACCGGGAACATATTCTTTGTTGGCTAATTCTGTGGAAGAACAGGTTGCTAGGGATTTTATTTGTTTTGGTAATCCCCATGCAACTGTAGTTGTTACCGATGCTACCTGTTTGGAGAGAAATCTAAATTTGGTTCTTCAAATAATGGAGATAACAGATAAGGTAGTTGTATGTGTAAATCTTCTAGATGAGGCCAAGAGAAAGAAAATTAGTGTTGATTTAAAAAAGCTTGAAGATTTGCTAGGTGTCCCTGTAGTTGGTACCACTGCAAGAAGTGGTAAAGGTTTAGATGAGTTAAAGGATAAAGTACAGAAAGTTGCCCTTGGTGAAATCAATACCACGCCTAAACAAATCAGTTATGATGAAATACTCGAGAAAGCAACCTACGAAGTAGAACCTCACATACATGAATTAGTTGGTAATAAAATTAATAGTAAATGGGCATCCCTTCGTTTAATCGATGGAGATAAAGCACTTCTAGAGTCTTTAAATAACTATCTCAACTTTGATTTAATCCAGGATGAATCATTAAATAGAAAATTAGCTATTGCCCATGATGAGTTGAAAGCGCAAGATATTGGCTTAGAGGATCTTAGAGATAAAATCGTATCCAATATTGTTAGAACTGCTGAAGAAATTAGTGATGACGTTGTTACATTAGAAAACAAAACCTATAACCAAATGGACCGTAAAATTGATAGTGTGTTAACATCTAGAATATTTGGTATTCCAATTATGATTGCACTATTAGGAGTTGTTTTTTGGCTTACTATAGAAGGTGCAAATGTTCCTTCTGCAATGTTAGCAGATGGTCTGTTCTGGATTGAAGATAAATTAACTATATTCTTCAATAACCTTGGAACACCGCAGTGGGTACATGGCATCTTGATATTGGGTATATATCGTACTTTGGCATGGGTTATATCCGTAATGCTACCACCAATGGCAATTTTCTTCCCCTTATTCACTTTACTTGAAGATTTAGGGTATCTTCCTAGAGTTGCCTTTAACCTAGATCATTATTTTAAGAAGGCTTGTGCCCATGGAAAGCAAGCTCTTACTATGTGTATGGGATTTGGATGTAATGCAGCTGGTATTATTGCATGTAGAATAATTGATTCTCCCAGGGAACGATTAATTGCAACTATCACTAATAACTTTGTACCCTGTAACGGCCGATTTCCAACATTAATAGCATTAGCTACAATTTTTATTGCCCATTCTGCTGGTACTTTTAGTTCTATAGCCGCAACATTATCCATATTAGCAGCCATTGTATTAGGAGTTATGATTACATTATTTATTTCTAAATTATTATCAAATACAATTTTAAAGGGTTTGCCTTCTTCCTTTACATTAGAACTTCCTCCCTACAGAAAACCACAAGTCGGTAAAATAATTGTTCGTTCCATTTTGGACCGTACTTTATTTGTACTTGGTCGTGCAGTTGCCGTTGCTGCTCCCGCTGGACTTGTAATTTGGGGTATGGCTAATATTACAATTGGTGATGCAAATATACTTACTCACTGTGCAGAATTTTTAGATCCCTTTAGCCAATTATTGGGGATGGATGGATATATAATGATGTCCTTTATATTAGGTCTACCGGCTAATGAAATAGTTGTTCCAATATTAATTATGAGTTATATGTCAAAGGGAGCTATGCTGGAATTAGATAGTTTAAATGAGATGAAACAACTCTTTATTGATAACGGCTGGACCTGGCTCACGGCTGTTTGTATGATGTTATTTTCATTAAACCATTGGCCCTGCGGCACTACACTATGGACCATTCGAAAGGAAACACAAAGTTGGAAATGGACCTGGATTTCCTTCTTAGTTCCAACGATTACAGGTATAGTTGTATGCTTTATCGTTGCCCAAAGCGCTAGATTATTTGGCTTAGTATAGGTGAAGGAGGGGTAAATAATGGGTAACTCTTCCCATGATATGTATCTAAAGCAAAGTGAAAAGAAAATACTATATTCAATTGGACTGGTAGCTATTTTATTTGTACTCAAGCTGTTTGGCGGTATTTTTGCCAACAGCTTAGCCCTATTAAGTGATTCTCTACACCTTATTACCGACTTTTTTGCACTGCTAATAAGTTGGATTGGACTACGAATGACATCAAAACCAGCCAACTCCAAATATACCTATGGCCATTATCGTCATAGCATACTTACTGCCTTTATAAATAATATATTTCTCATTATCATTTCAATCTTTATTTTATATAAGGCATATATAAGATATCTTAATCCAGTTCCCGTAGAATCTACTTTAATGATTATTTTCTCTGCTTTAGGTATAGTCGTAAATGCTTTGATATTATTGAATTTAAAAAATAATGCCAATAATATAAATGTCAAAAGTGCACTTCTTCATTTTATTGGGGATATCATTGCAGATATTTCAGTCTTAGTAGGTGCTATAGTTATTTATTTTTCTGGTATTACTGTTATTGATACTCTACTCAGCGCAATCTTATCTGTACTGATACTTAGAAGTGCAGTTAAAATGGCAATAGACTGTATAAAAATATTCTTAGAGGCTACTCCAAAGAATATTTCTCTAGACAAATTAAAGGAGTCTGTTAAATCATTAGATAAGGTAATTGAAATCAAGGATTTACATGTATGGAGTTTATCTCAGGAAGTAATTGCTATGACCGCCCACATATCTACTACGGAGGATGATTTAGAAGCAAGGGAAGATCTGATACATGAAATACAACATCTTCTTAAGGATAAATTTGATATATCCCACTCTACAATTCAATTAGAAAGCAATCCCTGTAGTACTTGTTTTCATAACAAACCAGATCATAGGGGAGAATGTCCTTTATGTATAGATTCTAAATATAAGAATGAATAAGCAAATAAATCCCTTAAGCTCATATTTGAGTAAGGGATTTATTTTATCACAACTTCACAGAAAATCTAGAGTTTACTTCCACCCTATTACGTCCATTCTGTTTTGCCTGGTACAAGGCTAAGTCAGAGCACTCAATTAATTCTTCAGCATATTTTTCATTCTTAATATGTGCTGAAGCAACACCAAAACTGGCCGTAATATTTATACAAAAATTGCCATCTAATAAAGTCATTTCTAAATTTCCTACAGATTTTCTCATTTCTTCTGCTACTATATATGCTTCTTCTAAATTTGTTCTAGGAAGACAGACTATGAATTCTTCGCCACCATATCTTCCAACAAAATCATAGGTTCTACATCCATTTTTTAGCACTTTTGCAAGCTGTTTTATTACCTTATCCCCTATTCTATGACCATATGTATCATTTATACTTTTAAAGTGGTCAATATCTACCATAATGATGGATATAAGAGAATTATCTTCTACAGTATGGCTTGATTTTTCAAATAGTTTATTCATAAAAGCTCCACGATTATATAAACCAGTAAGATAATCAGTTTGTGCAAGCTTTTCTGCTTGGGCACGGGCTTGATCTGCATCTAATTTTGCACGCCTTAATTCTTCCTGTATTTTCTTACTCATACTTATATCTTGGATCTGCGCAATAACATAAAAAGGTTTTCCTAAAGAGTCTTTTACTATAGATGCATTTAGAAGGACCCAAACGATATTACCTTTTTTATGAATATATCTCTTTTCAATTTGGAAGTTTTTAACTTCTCCATTTATTAGCTTCTGCATGCTATCATTACTTATTTTAATATCCCCTTGATGCGTAAAATCGTTATAGGTCATATTTACTAGTTCCTGAGTAGTATACCCCACCATATCCGCTAGTGAGTTGTTAACCATAAAGTAATGTCCATGTAAAGAAATAAGAGCCATTCCTGATGCTGCATTTTCAAATATATTTCTAAAACGTTCTTCACTTTCCCTAAAAGCTTCTTGGATTCTTTTACTCTCCGTAATATCTTGAGAAAATGCAGCAATTTTTGAAACTTCGTTGTTAGAATTAATCACAGGAAACAAATGATGATTTAGAGTACATCCTTTCCAAACATCTTCAAAATTAATTGGTAATTTACTTTTAATAACAGAATGTATTTTATCTCGCCATATCTTAACTATTTCTGAAGGCATAGCCTCAAAGATATTATAACCGGTCATATCATCAGCATCTTTATTGAATCTTATGGCAAATGCTTGATTTGCAATAAGTATTTTACCTTCCGCATCCATAAGAGTCATAATTTCTGTAATCCCATTGATTAAGGATTTGACAGTTTGTTGATTTTCAATAGATTTTTGCTCGTTAACCTTACTAGGTGTAATATCGTAAAATCCTGCTAAAGCACCAACAATAACATTATTGTCATTAATTAGAGGGCAACTTGATACAGATATAAATCGCTCTTTTCCATCTGAGAATCTGACACGAATCTCTTTATCTCTGTGTATATTACCGTCTTTTAGTGTACGATAAAGAGGAATTTCTTCAAAGGGAATTTCTTCACCATTCATATCAAATAAAGTGTAGCCCAATTCCGAACGATTATTCTCATCTGACCTAATGTCACTAAAAATTGAGTATGCCTCATGATTTGCATAAATAATTTTTCCTTTTGCATTTGCTATAACGACGCCTGTAGGTAAAACATCAGCGAGAGTCTGAACAAGTTTATGATTTAAAATATTATTTGAGCTATTTATAAGGTCATTAATATTAGAGTATATTTTATTCATCTTTTGTTCACCTACCTCATGGAGTTAGTTCTGCTTATAAACATATTATATACTTATAAGCAGAACAAATAAACACCAACTTTATTATCACTAATTTGGGTATTATATGATACAATATTTACGATTGCATTTGCTAAGGATAACGTCTAGCCCATTATTTATATTAAAAGGAGTTGTTTATCATTAAATATCTTGGCAGATCATTCTCCATAGTGCATTGAGGTAATCCTTTAATTAAGGGTCTAATATACTCTAATGCCTCATTTTCTATATGATTCCCGTCTTTATTTATCCATTTCTCTGGGAAGTACTTTACCGAGTTAGCAACCTCCGATGGTTTCACCTTAGTAGTTTGTATTGAATAGGGATCATTACTTATTCTTTTAATTGCTACCATAATACCAGTTTCTCCCTTAGCAGAAAATTCCACTGCTTTTTCCCCTACTTTATAGGCACTATCTATATCTGTAAGAGATGAATAATGCATAGCACATCTTTGAGTTACACCAAGTTCTAAAGCTTTTACCCTAGAAGTAATTCCACTTCTAAGAATTCTTTGCTTTAGGTAATGGGATACTCCCCCTAGCTGAGAATGGGAAAATAAATCATGTTCATTTGATTTATCTAACTCAAATAAAAACTTACCATCTTTATCTCTAATCCCTTCAGATACCACTATATAGACTTTACTCTTCTCTTCATATTTCTTCTTAACATCATCTAAAAACTTATCTATAGAGAAGTCTACTTCAGGAAGATAAATAAAATCCGCTACAGGTTTACCATTTATCTGAGCCAATGCCGCACTTGCTGCAAGCCAACCTGTGTCTCTACCCATGGTTTCTATTATAAATATTCCATTTTCATAATATACACTTGAATCTAAATAGGTTTCTAGAACTGTACTTGCTATATACTTTGCAGCACTACCATAGCCCGGTGTATGATCAGTGTGACATAGATCATTATCTATCGTCTTAGGGATACCTATTATTTGTTTATCAATGTTATTTTCATTTGCATATTGACTAAGCTTATTAACAGTATCCATAGAATCATTTCCACCTATATAGAACATAGTTTGAATATTAAATTCATCTAATATATTAAAAAGCTTCATATATTCTTCGTTATTATCACTATAATCTTTGAGCTTATATCTACATGAACCTAAGGCCGAAGATGGAGTATATCTTAATAGGTTTAATTCTTCATCAGACAAATTTGTTAAATCCTTAATCCTTCTATTTAGTATCCCTTCTATTCCATTTAAACCTGCAAAAACTTTATCATATTCTTTTAATTCTTTATTTGCCTCTATAACTCCTACTACACTGGCATTTATTACAGATGTTGGTCCACCGGATTGAGCAACTAAACAATTTTTCATTTTATCACCTCTATGGAATTTAATAGTATTTTATCATTAGTATATGGTAACAGGAGACAAGGTTATTTTTTAGATATCTAAAAAATAACCTTGTCCTCCTTAGTCTATTCGTCTATTTTCCGTACTCACTTTTTACGAATTTTTCTAATGCTGGCAGTGATCTTTCTACTTTTTCCGTATCAATGCAATAAGCCATGCGGAAGTATCCTGGACAACCAAAGCTGTCTCCCGGTACCAAAATCAAATCATATTTTAAAGCTTTTTGGCAGAATGCTTTAGCATCTTCTTCCAATGCTTTAGGGAATATATAGAAAGTCCCACCTGGTTTTATACAGGTAAATCCTAATTCTACCAACTTATCATAAATTAAGTTCATATTTCTTTCATAAATAGACATATCAGAAGTTAAATCAACTACATCAGCCACCGCAAGTTGAATAATTGAAGGTGGACAGTTATGTCCTATACCCCTTGAGATCTGTCCACACATGCTGACAATGGAATCAGAATCTACACACGCAGGGTTTACAGCTATATATCCAATACGTTCACCGGGTAATGACAAGGATTTGGAATATGAGTAACAAGATAGAGTATTATCATAATATTTTGATACATAGGGAGCATCTACCCCTTCAAATAAGATCTCTCTATAGGGTTCATCGGAAATAATAAATATTTCATGTCCGTATTCTTTTTCTTTTTTACTAAGGAGCTCTGCTAGTTTTTTAATTGTTTCTGTGGAATATACAACCCCCGATGGATTATTAGGTGAATTAATCAATATTGCAGCTACTTTATCGGTTAACATTTCTTCAAGTAAAGTAAAGTTTATTTGAAAATTCTCCTTATTAGGAGGAACAACTTTCAGCTTTGCACCTGTTAAATCAATATAGGGATGATATTCTGGAAAAAAAGGAGCAAATGTCAGAACCTCATCTCCAGGTACGGTCACAGATCTTACAGCATGGGCTATAGCACCAGCAGCACCTGTAGTCATGAATATGTGGTTTTCTGTGTAATCCATTTGGAACCGCTCATTCAAAGATTCCGCTATTTTTTTTCTGACGGAAGGGATACCCAAGCTAGGACTATATCCGTGAAGTTGTGAAGAACTTTTAGTAGATAACATATCAATCATGGTCTGAGTAAATTCTTTCGGCACAGGTACAGATGGATTGCCTAAACTATAATCAAACACGTTCTCATAACCAATTTCAGCTCCACGTTTTGATGCAAAATCAAATAGTTCTCTGATAACAGATTTACCCTCTAACATTTTCTTGTATTTCTGTGCAATCATTTTTCTTCCCCCTCAATTTTTATACTTTACCCATTTATATAATAATTAGTCTATCAATATTATAAGCTTTTTATCAAGTGAAAAGTCAAGTAAAAGTTTTGATTTTTACAATAAAGCTCCCCTTTAATAAACAGTTACATTCTTTTAGCTGTCCACTATAAGGGGAGCATATCACTTTATAGATAATACTTATAATATTTAATTATTTAATTGAATTATTATTTTGTCAACTGCAAGGGCTAAATATTATTAAATAAATCTTATTTATTTAATATATTTTACTAACGTATTTCTTACAGCTTCAGGTCCTGCTATTAGTTCTTTAAAGTATCCTTCTACTTTTTCACCTAATCCAACCTCATAAAGATCCAATCCAAAAATGTTCTCACTTGATAAAATAGGTCTTAAGCTGTCTCCAACAGAATCACTGTCTCCTAACTTTATATCTGATAGATACGCTCTAAGCTCATCAATCATAGGGTCAGGACTTAGTGGCATTTCTTTTCCTTCATCATTGAGTCCCATCAGATATCTGCACCAACCCGCAATAACTAATGGAATATAGGTAAGTGTCTTAGGATCTAAGTCTTCTCTTTGCTTATATGCCTTAATAGTTTCTCCAAAACGAATTCCTACCTTTAAGGACGTATCTGTGGCAATCCTTTGTGGAGTGTCTGGAATATATGGATTTGGCAGTCTAGTTTCAATAACCTCTTTTACAAAATCCTCTGGGTCAATTATTCCAGGGTTTACTACAACCTTTAATCCTTCTTCATAGCTAATCTTTTCAATTAATGTCTTCAGCTGCTTATCCTTCATTTCATCGGCAATACTTTTATGACCTAATAGGCATCCATATATGGCTAGGGCTGTATGTAATGGATTCAAGCAAGTACATACCTTCATTTTCTCTACTTTATCCACAGTCTCACGGTCAGTAAGCATAACCCCGGCCTCTTCTAGAGGCATTCTTCCATTTGGGAAACTATCTTCTATAACCAAATACTGAGGACCTTCTGCATTTACGAAGGGTGAAATATAAGTATTTTTAGAGGTACAAATAATTTCTGTACTTTCAAACCCAATTTCCTCCAATGATTTCTTCACTGAATCTGAAGGTCTAGGTGTAATTTTATCAATCATAGACCATGGGAAACTTACTTTTTGGGGGTTATTGATATACTCAAGAAATTCATTCTCTACTAATCCATTCTCAACCCATTTTTTCACAATAGACTCTACTGCATGATGAAACTTTGCTCCATTGTGAGAGCAGTTATCCATGCTTACAAGTGCGATTGGGTGTGCTCCATTTTTATATCTATCATATACCAAAGAGGCAATCTTTGCCATAAGATGTCCTGGACCTTTTGGACCACCAGTCATGTCCTTTTTAACCTCTTCATAATATTCTCCTGCAAGATTTTGAAGTCCGTATCCTTTTTCAGTAATAGTAAGACTTACCATCTGTAGTGAGGGATTTATAAACATTTCTTTAAGTTTCGACCATTCTTCTTCTTTTTTTGTATCACCAATAATACTATTACCGATACTACCCACTACTTTTTTATTTAACGTTCCATCTGGATTCATGATTACGAGTAGGGTTAGATTATCGTAGGGTTTATAGATTTTTTCAATTATTTCATAATCGTAAGTCTCAACAGCAACAATTCCAGTATTTGCTTTGCCAGTATTAAGAAGGGTCTGCTGAAGTACAGCAATGAATCCCCTAAAAATATTACCTGCCCCAAAATGTATCCATGTAGGAGCCTTATTAGTATCTTCAATCATTTTATCAATATCAAAGCTTGGAAGCTCAATTCCCTTTTCTTGCCAAGGTTTAGTATTCTTTATATCACTTATACTTAGATTCATAATTTATGTAAACTCCTTTCACTTGTGTTTTTTATTCATATTAATTTGCTTATTAAACATTGCTCTAAGCCTTTATGATTAAAACTATCCTAACAAGGATAGTTTTAATCTTTTATTTAAAATAATGCTATTTTTATTTCATTTTACCAATTGCTTCCCAAAGTCCATTTAAGTATGTTATACCTAAGGCTCTATCGTATAAACCATATCCTGGTCTACCTTCCTCTTTCCATATCATTCTTCCATGGTCTGGACGCATATATCCTGTAAAACCAATATCATGGTAAGCCTTAATAATTTCAAACATATCTAAAGATCCATCCTCTGATAAATGAGAAGATTCATGGAAATTACCTGGTTCATAAATTTCTATGTTTCTTACATGGGCAAAATGTATTCTATTCATTTTACCAAAATGACGAACTATTGCAGGAATATCATTTTCTGGATTTGCTCCAAGACAACCACTACAAATTGTTAATCCATTATATGGACTATCTACTAGGTCTACAATTTTTTGAAGTGTTTCTTTAGATTTTACTATACGTGGAAGACCAAAGATATTCCATGGTGGATCGTCGGGATGGATAGCCATCTTTATATCTACCTCTTCACAAACAGGAATTATCTCACGTAGAAAATACCCTAGGTTTTCTAAAAGTTTTTCCTCATCCACTACACTGTATTGCTCAAATAACTGCTTTAATACTTTCAAACGGTCTGCTTCCCATCCAGGAAGTTCATATCCATTAGACTTAGCTTCCATTTCTTCAGCAAGCTTAGTAGGATCTATTTGCTTAAT